>Ga0310695_10003543_pt1 | contig 30415 bp, 33 predicted proteins | sample RumenRJG_04DNA_FD_203882 | JGI IMG/M metagenome (GOLD analysis project Ga0310695, IMG submission 203882) | Bovine rumen microbial communities from Lethbridge, Alberta, Canada - RJG_04 (v2) (version 2) | ecosystem: Host-associated > Mammals > Digestive system > Stomach > Rumen | place: Canada...
AGTCTTGCCGAATATATTAATGACGGCGATTTTAATGCGTTCTTTCGCTCTTTGGAGTTAGTGATAAAATCTCGAGATAGTATATCTGGCTTTTGCGAAAAGGCAGGGATAGACAGAGCAATGCTTTATCAAATATTTAACGGTGAAAGAGTGCCAAGATTAGATACACTTGCTAAAATACTTAAAACTCTCGGCTATAATTTGAAAGTTGCTTAATTTTATCAATTCCCGGAGTCCGCATTTATCCGACAATATACAAATGGTAACAATATGCAAAGACAAGACCGTAAGCCGCACCAGCCCAAACTTCCAGCGGAGTATGCCCCAAAAGTTCTTTTAACTTTCCGCCGACCGCTTCTAAATCATGATTATACATTTCTTCCATAACTTTATTTAGGCAAGCAGCAGTCTTACCTGCGGCACGCCTTAAACCCGCAGCATCATACATAATAATAAGAGATATACCAAGCGACAATGCAAAAATTATTGAATCAAAACCCTCCAAAATCCCAACTATAGTAGAAAGGGAAATTACGGCAGCGGAATGGGTACTCGGCATCCCGCCTGTTGTTGTAAATATTTTAAAATTAACTTTTTTTGTTCTTATCGTAAAAATTATAAATTTAATTATTTGTCCTGTAAAAGCCGCCAATATTCCGCAACTTAATGCTTCATATCCGTTATTTGCAACTATTTGTCTGAAAGTTTCTAACATTAAATCCCTGCCCTTTGTGATATTTGTTCAATAATTTCATTGAATATTTCTGAACTAAAATTGTGCTTTTGCATTATATCACGGCATTTGTCTAATTGGCAAGAAAGTTTACATTTTGCCTGCTCAAGTCCGTAAAGCGAAACATAGGTAAGTTTATTCTCCTGCTTATCTTTGCCCATAGTTTTACCCATTTCCTCAAAAGTTGAAATTTCGTCTAAAATGTCGTCTGCTATCTGAAAAGCAAGTCCGAAATTCTTTGCAAACTCGGTCACCGCATTAAGTTTTTCATCATCAGCGTTTGCAATTATCGCACCGGTGCGCATCGCAAGTTGAAATAAATCAGAGGTTTTGTGAAGATGCAAATATTCCAAAGTCTTTTCTTTATCAATAATACCCGGATTATTTTCGCTTTCAATATCTACAACCTGCCCTGCTATTACCCCTCTTGCACCTGCGTAGTTGAAATATTCGTTCAATACACGAATTTTTGTTGACGGTGGAAGGTTATCGGAAAATTTTGAAATAATTTGCGGAGCGAAAGTCAAAAGCGCATCACCTGCCAAAACGGCTACCGCTTCACCAAAAACTTTATGATTCGTAAGTTTTCCCCGCCTGTAATCGTCATTATCCATACAAGGTAAATCATCGTGAATAAGCGTTTGAGCATGCAACATTTCTATTGCGCAGGCTGTCGGGATTGCATCTTCAATTTCTCCGCCAAGCATTTTGCAAGTTTCAAGACACATAACAGGTCTTAACCTTTTTCCGGGCAAAGTTACCGTATATTTCATAGATTTAAAAAGTGTTTGCGGTGTTTCTATCTGTATAAATTCGTCAAGTTTGTCATTGACAAGTTTTATATAATCATTCATCTTCATGTTCGTCTAATTCCCTGTATATTCTTTGTTTTTGTGTATTTCTTGCGCCGTGGCGTTTTTTCTCGCTGATTTTTACTACCGATTTGTCATTGTGAAATTTGTTGTGAGTTTCTGTTTTTCTGCCGTTATATTTAATTTTTTCTTTGTATTCAAATGCTTCTTTGACAAATTCAAGGTAACTTTCATATCTTGAATTGTCAATAGTATCAATGTTTTTCAAAACTTCGCATCCTGTTTCGTTGATGTGCAGACAGTCTGAATATTTGCACTTATGCTTATATTTATAAATATCGTCAAAAAGACTATCCACATCTTTTGGCAGTATAAAATCAAATTTCAGGTTACTAAATCCGGGAGTATCTATAATTCTTGTAAAAGTCGAAATTTCAATTATTTCACAATGTCTTGTAGTATGTGTACCTCTGTTTAATTTTTCGCTGACACTTTGAGTTCTTAAATTTATATTCGGGTTAAGAGCATTGATTAAACTTGACTTTCCGACACCTGAATTTCCGCACAGAGCAGACAATTTATCTTTCATAAGTTTAGCGAAACAGTCAATCCCTGCTTTTTCTTTTGCTGATGTGAATACAATTTTGTACCCCAAACCGCCATAGATTTCTTCTATTTTATCCTGCAGGTTGTTTTCATATTCCAAATCTTCTTTGTTAAAACATAAAATAACGGGGAGTTTGTAGTACTTTGCAAGTGAAATGTACCGATTTAACTGCCCGAAATCAAGTTCGGGTTCTTTTAGTGCGCTTACAACAACAATCTGGTCAACATTTGCAACCGATGGGCGTTTTATAAAACTTTTTCGTGGCAAAACTTTTGTTATTACATCTTTATCAACTTCGACAAAATCTCCAGTAACAATTGAAGTTTTTTGTTTTTTTAATACATCTCTTATCTTGCATGGGATAATATTTCCGTTTAAATTAACGAAATATGAGTCTGAATATATTTTATAAATTTGCCCTTGCATAGTTAAATTTTACTAAAAAAATATATTATGTTCATGAAACATGTTGCGTTTTGTAAACTAATATTTTAGTAAAATAGCAATTATTTTGAATAAATTTACTTTATATATGTGTAGAATTAGGTAGGGTAATATAGTATGCAAATTACAGGACAAAATCAGCAACCTATAAATCCGCAATATAATGCGGCATACAACTGTGCAAGTGTGCCTGTTGCACCTGTGCAGACTGCTCCTGCCATGCAGACTTCTCAACCGTATAATCCGCCTTACTATCCTCCGCAGGTTACGACATCTCCGGGGGCAACAGGTGTTAACATTCAAATATTTAATCCGTCTGTTACTTCTCCGGGAGCACAGGCACCGACTTATAATGTAAATGCTCCGAACTATTATCCGGCAGGAGCATATCCGTCAAATTATTACACAACACAGATGGGACAAACTTGTCCATGCTGTCAAAATCACGGCGGAATAAATCAGGCAAATAATCCGTACAGACCGGGTGGTTTGTTAGACCCGAACGATAAAAATAATCCTTACGGAGCAGACCCACAAAATCCGAACAATCCGTACAGACCGGGCGGAGCATTTGATTCAACCAATCCAAATAATCCGTACAGAACAGATTCAGGATACAACCCTCAAGACCCAAAAAGCCCGAACAATCCGTACAGAGCAGGTGGTCCGTTAGACCCGAACAGTCCTCACAATCCTTACGGAGCAAATCCTAATGACCCGAATAATCCGTACAGACCAAACGGACCTTTAGATCCGAATAATAAAGAAAATAAATATGGAGCAGGAGGTTTGTTAGACCCTAATAATCCTATAAGCCCGTATAATATGGCTAATTCAAATAATACCAACACAACAAACAATAATATTTCATCAACAGGTGATAAAACAGAGAAAAAGCGTGTTGTATTATTGAATGATAATTACATAAAAAATCTTGAAAATATGTTAAACAGTCAGGACAAATCTCAGCGTATAACTGCTGCTAAAGCGGTATTTGAACGACTTGATGAAGATTCAACAAGGAAAGATGACAAAGCATTAACGGCTTTAATTAACAAGATGTTACAGGATCCTGTTCAGGAAATCAGACTTCTTGCCCTGAGTGCATTGGAAGGCAGAATTTGTAACGGTGATGATTTTACGGTAGCAGTATTACAACAAATGCAATCCAATCCGCAGGGACAGGGATTTGACGCAGCGGATGCTTCTCGTATATTATTAGATATGTCAGCGCAAAGAGTTGACAAAGATGTTCCTGTTGACCCGGACAAGCGTACAAAAATAAAGACGGAAGAAAAGAAAGACGACAAGAAAAAAAGTCAGATAAAATCAAACAATAAGTGAACAGAAAATGGTGAATAATGAATAGTCAATTTCGGTGCTTTGCACATTATATGACAAAATCCGTAAAGGTCTATTCATTTCTCACTCCTCACTATTCACTAAAATAAGGAAAAATACAATGGCTATACTAACAAGAATCAGAAGTGTGTTACCGAGTGTATCAAGTGTCCTGACAAAAGGTGCGGGGCTTGCTGCGCTTGGAATTGTTGCTTATGATGCAAATTATGTGGGTAAAATTCAGTCTGATTTATATGCAAGTTCAAAAGATGCACAATCAACTGCATATTATCTCAATAACTCTATGTATATGCCTAATATGAGCAAATTTACCGAAAAGATTAAGAATTGGTCTTTTACAACAGAACTTGACCAAACCTATAAAAGATTTTTCAATGAAGGAATAGGCTATATAAAAGGCTTTACAGGTTCATTAGTTAACTCTGTTATACCTTTGGGTTTAGGCGCAGGGGCATTGTTCGGTGGTAAAATCATTGGCAAAGCTTCTGCTGTAGGTTTAGCCGTTTATGGTGCTTATAAATTTATCAAAAATTTCTTTGGTATAGGCACACCAAATACTTTGAAAATTGATTAAAAGATATGCTTGATTATATTAATGTCCTTGCTCTCATTTAGAATAAATATTTCAGTTTGTATTTTAATCCCAAAGATTTGAGTGCTGTTTTTATGCTTTCTTTATCTACGCCCAAATCAAAAAGTTGTTCTTTTGTATAATTTTGCTCTGCGATAAGATATTTTACTGTTTTAAAATTGTATTTACATACTGCTTTTTTATTCATTTCTTTAAGGTATTTATGAATATCTTCTATCGTATAAGACAAATTCTCATTTTTTAATGTAGAAGAAATGATATAAGAAGTTGTATCGGAATTATCTTTTTCAAAATATTTAAGACTATTCCCTAAAATGAAATCCAAATCAGGCTGATTTGAGATGCCAAGACATTTCATTGCTTCTTTAGGTATTCTGTTTGTTTTTTCATAAACATTCCAGATTTCTTTGCATTTTTTGTTGAGAAATTCTTTTGCACTTTTAAATTCTTTTTTATCTCCGTATTTGTTTTTCAAATACTTTATTTTTTCAACCGAATTATCATCTATTGCCTGAGCAAGTTCGGTTGTAATTTTTCTTTCAAGATTATTGTATAAATTTTCGTCATCAAAAAATGACTGATAAGGGTTATTTTTTATGGGGTTAGAACAGCAAACACATGAAGTCAGCGTTTTCTTTTGTGTTTTTTCAACCAAAGAAAAATTAACTTCAAAATTTTTGGAGTATTTTGAGATTAAAACATTACAAATTTCTTCTACTGTTTTTCCCATATATAACTAACCTTTAACCTTTTTTTGCAAAAATATGCAAAAATACATTTTACCTACATATATATAAAGTATTTTCAGCAGAAAAAATTGCCCCTAAAACAAAAATTTTATTATAAATATTTACATTCGCCAATTCCGACAGATTCTTTTTCTCCAAAATCGGGATTATCGTATTCTATACGGGAAGAAACAGTAATTTTCATTTCTTTTCTGTCAATTTCAACATGAGTTGAAACTATTGAAAAATCTGTCATGGTTTGTTCATTATATATAATTTTATCATCGTCATAGTAAGCAAGACCATTTATAAAATCTTTTTCAAGATAAATGTTTTGATACTCATCATCAAGCTTGTATGTCCTGTGGTAACCGTTTACGGCTTTTTCTTTATCGTTTTCAAAAACTGTTTCCACAACTTCACAACGCATAACTTTCATTTTGTCAAATTCCGGCACATATTGGTCGGCAAAACAAAACGGTGCTAAAAATGATAATAATGCTAAACTTAAAAATATCTTTTTCATAATCTGATTCTACCATAATTATAAAATCATTTAACAAAATTTAACACTTTATTCCTCACTAAACTTGCAAAATAGTATTTTTAGGATAATATAGATAATGTTAAAGATTTACATCAAATAGAAAAGGAATATAATTATGGCAAAATGTTGTGAAATATGCGGAAAAGCACCAAGAAAATCTGCTGACAGATCATTTTCTATGAAGCAGAATGTTCATACACAAGAACCGAATTTGCAGTCTGTTAAAGCAGTCGTAAACGGTACTGTAAAAAGAATCAGAGTTTGTACTTCTTGCATCAAAGCAGGTAAAGTTACAAAAGCGTAATTAAAAATTTTGATTATAAAAAGCGGGAATTTAAGATTCTGAAACAAGTTCAGAATGACAAAATTCCCGCTTTTTATGTGCATTATATCCTCACCCGAAAATCTAAAACTCATTCTTCGTTTTGATTTTCTACCCTCTCCCAAAGGTAGAGGGTAATATATTTTGGGCATTATTCAATTTTCAAAAGTTGGTCGGCATTACAATGCCGACGCTTTTAATATTATTACATCTTCAAAAGCACTTTGAGAGTGTCTTTTTCTTTATTCTTTTCAAACGCTTTTTGGGCTTCATCTATTGAATAAATTCCTGAAATTAACGGAGAGAAATCAACTTTTCCGGATTCTAACATCCTCAAAGCCGGCGGAAACTGACCGCAGCGAGAGCCCAAAACCGTAATTTCATCAATAACTATCGGGGCAAGATTCAGTTCTTTCCCTGTAGCAACCGTACTTTTTAGAACAAGCGTTCCTCTTGGTTTGGTCAGGGCAAGTGAGGTTTCAAATCCGTTTACACTTCCCGTTGCTTCAACTACGACATCATAGATTTTTTCTGTTTTAAAATCACTCAAAAGTGCGGTTTTTACCCCTTGTGCTTTTGCAATATCAAGTTTATTTTGGTGTTTGCCGACTAATGTCACATTAATATTTTGAGCGTTTAGCGCAAGTGCCGTAATTAAACCTAACTTCCCGTCACCAAGCACCACAACCTTATCCATCGGTTTTATATGCAATTGCTCGTTGATTTCCAATGCAGCCGCCAAAGGTTCAACAAAAACAGCCTGAGTATCGGGGACATTATCAGGAACTTCAAACAGAACTTCAACGGGCATAGTGAAATACTGTGCAAAAACACCGTCTTTTCTCCAAATACCGAGAGTGTGCCTGTTTGGGCAATGGCGGTAATTTTTCTTTGCGCACCACTCACAATTCGGGTCTTTACACCCGTAACTGATTTCAGGAACAACCCTCTTGCCAATTAACGGATGTTTACCCTCCCCTTGCGGGAGGGTAGAAATCTCTGATTTCGGGGTGGGGGCAATATTTACATCTTCCACAATTCCGACTGCTTCGTGACCTAAAATTCCAACATATCCCATATAACCTTTTGTAATCTCATAATCAGTATTGCAAATTCCTGCCAAAGTAACACGCACAAGTGCCTCACCTTGTTTTGGCACAGGTTTTTCGTAATTCTCAACTAATTTTAATTCTTTATCAAATACTAATGCTTTCATTTATTCTCCTTCTTGTCGGCTTGGTAAAGCCTACCTGCTAACTTATTTATCTGTTCCCTTCCCTATTTAGGGAAGGGCTGGGGATGGGTGTCAGATTACAAATGTCTGAAACCCCTCCTAACCTCCCCTACTTAGGGGAGAGAGATATTTTAATTATATAATATTCTACGATAACATGTCATTGCGAGCGATAGCGAAGCAATCCAGCCGTTTTTATTATATCACGAGTTATAAATTTCTATTCATGCATTTTAAATGCATGATTTTAAATTATTATGTCAAATAGTCACATTAGTATAATATTTTATGCATTGATGTTGCATTACTATTTTTAAAAACAATTTATAAAATATAGGTATGGATATTAAAAAAGAAATCGGGCTAAAAATAAAAAGGCTTAGGAAAAAAGAAAATCTGTCGCAAGAACAGTTTGCGGAAAAAATTAATATCGCAACAAGAACTCTTGCAGGATTAGAAATTGGGGAAAGTTTTGCATCCGTGCAAACGATAGAAAACATACTAAAATATTGCAATATTACATTTGAGGACTTTATAATTTCAAGTCACTTGCGACCAACTACTGAATTGTTAGATGATATATATAAATATTTAGACAATATAAAAGATAACAGAGAAAAGGTTGAAACTATTTATAAAGTAATAATGTCTTTATCAAACGAATAATGAAATAAATCTGCATAAAATTGTAAATTTATGTAACAAATATACATAATTTATGCAATTTTTATATACTCCTTTGTTTTTACATGAGTATAACAATGTTTACTTAAGAGATAAGAGTAAAAATGAAAGGAGTATCTTATGACAAGTGGTGCAGATTTGCCTAAAACAAGTATGTTCAGAAATCCTGATTTAGGTGCTTTGAAAGAAAAAATTGATTATTCTCAAACCAAACACCCAAAAATCGGCGGAGAAGGTTATGAAATCAGTATTTTTTGTGACAAAAACGGTAATCGTGTTTTAGAAAAACATGAAGACGAAAAAGGTAGAGTATCCTATTATTACGATGGTTATGATGCCGAGGGGCATGCTGCAAAAGTTGAACTACATGATTTTGATGGAGATGGGAACTTTGACGCAAGGGTAGAAACGTATAAAAACGGAAGAAGTATTACTATGCGAAGTTCTAAAGATAACGGAACATATGATACTGTATATGAAAAAGGTAAACTTATTATCGATACAAGACCAAAAGCATCATTTGGTGAACGCGTAAAAAATTTCTTTAATAAATTTTTAGAGAGTGGTAATCCGGCAAAATCGTAAATTATAAGTTGTAAGTCAAAACTTTAGTGTATACTTTAGTCTATCAAATAGCAAATAAGACTGTAGTGTGGGAATAGCAAAAGCGTACCCACACTACTAACTTATTTATCTGCTCCCTTCCCTATTTAGGGAAGGGCTGGGGATGGGTGTCAGATTACAAATGCCTAATCCTAACCACCCCTACTTAGGGGAGAAAGGATGTAGGGTGCAAATTTTTGCACCTTATTTTTCTAATAATTTTATATTATTATCAAGTTCTTTTAATATTTTTTCTGTTTCACCTTTATTTAGCAATATATTTTGTACTGCGTTATTTACAAGATTATTGATTTCTTTTTGATTTTTTTGCGTTCTGAATACAGGCTGAAGTTTGTTTAACTGACCTGCGCTGATTACTCTTGCCTTTGCCATAAGATCGTTTTTGTCATATTTTTTGTAAAAATCATTATTCAAAGTTTCTTTATTTACCGCAAGGACATTAGTAAGTTTCGCAAGTTCTAACTGGTTTTTATCGTTTGTCAAAAACAACGCAAATTTAAGTGCTTCATCTTTGTGTTTTGCTCTTAGTGGGATTACAAAATTCATTAAAGAAAAATCATTTTGTCCCAAATCCCCTTTTATTTGCTCTGCCACATCAGTCTTTGAATAAGTCTGCGGCGCATTTTCTTTTATCATATTCAAAAAATTTGCTCCTGCACCGATTAGTGCAATATTTTCTGACATATATTTTTCCAACGCTTCCGATAATGTCATTGTAACAGTTTCTTTCGGTATCAAATCTTTTGAATAGAGGTCTTTGAATAGAGCGAATACTTTTTTACAACTAACAGAAATTAACCCTCTCCCGCCAATGTAAAGTTTGCTTTGCTCACTAACATTGGCTCCATCTCCATTAGAGAGGGTACAGTCGTATTTATTTAAAATTTTTAGCATTGTGTCGTTTTCTGTGATGTTTGGCAGAGTGATATATGCTCCTTTTTTACGAATTTGCGGAGCAATTTCTGCTAACTGACCATAAGTTTTCGGAACAAATGAAATTAAATCTTTGTTATAAATTGTTATCGCACTTGTTGCATACCAAGGGATTGAAAACATTTTTCCGTCTGTTTCAAGTGATTTCAGAATTTCATCATTAAACTGTGTAAGTTTACTTTTTTTAATTTCCCAAAGTGCGCCTTTATGAGCCAAAGTTGCACTAAAATCAGGATTAAGATTAACCAAATCCGGCGGATTATCACTCAAAACGGATGCAAGAGTGCGCTTTTCGCCTTCACTAAACGGAACATCTACCCATTTAATTTTTATATCAGGATTTTCTTTTTCAAAATCACTTATAACCCCGTTTATGTACGGCGCAAAATCACTCATCTGCAAAGTCCAAAAAACTACTTCATTATTTGAGGGTGTTTTTTTGAAGATAAAAAATATTCCTGTGATTATTAAAATAATTGTAATTATTATAATTTGTAAAGGACGATTCACCATTCACTACTCACAATTCACTAACCATGATAACATTATACTATGAACAACTTATTTACGGAACTTGAAAATCAAACAAAGCAAACACCGCTTGCAGAGATACTTCGCCCGAAAACTATTGAAGATTTTTTAGGACAAAGTAATGTAATTTCACCAAAAAGTCCCCTGTTAAATTTGCTAAAAACAAACAGATTATTTTCCCTGATTTTTTGGGGAACTCCGGGGTGCGGAAAAACAACTTTAGCAAGACTAATTGCGACTAAAACAAACGCAAATTTTATTGAAATTTCAGCCGTAACTTCAGGGGTAAAAGATATTAAGGATGCCGTAGAAAAAGCAAAAGAATGTCTGCGTGCAGGACAAAAAACAATTCTTTTTATAGACGAAATTCACCGCTATTCAAAAACTCAGCAGGATGCACTTTTACCACATCTTGAAAACGGAACACTGTTTTTAATCGGTTCAACGACCGAAAATCCGTCTTTTCAGGTTGTTCCCGCGCTTTTATCAAGAGTTCAGGTTATAAGGCTAAATTCTATTGATGATGAAAGTATGGCAAGTATTATCAAAAAAGGGTTTGGTTATCTTGCAAAAACTTATTCCCAAATGGACTGCGAAAGCGGAGTTTTGGATTTTATTATAAACCTTGCAAGAGGGGATGCCAGATATGCGCTCAATATTGTTGAAAATGCCTATTTTGCAAGTGATTTAAAAGACGGAAAAAGGTTTTTATCTGTTAAAACAATAGAAGAAATTTGTCAGCAAAGGAATACAAGATATTCTCAACAAGAGCATTATGACTGCGCTTCGGCATTTCAAAAGAGTCTCAGAGGAAGCGACCCTGATGCTGCAATTTATTACCTTGCCAAAATGATAACCGCAGGAGAAGATCCAAGGTTTATTGCAAGACGATTAATTGTTTGCGCATCAGAAGATGTCGGCAATGCGGACCCTAATGCCCTCAATGTTGCAGTAAATGCCTATAAAGCAGTAGAACTTTTGGGTTTGCCGGAAGGCAGAATACCACTTGCACAGGCAGTAATTTATGTAGCAAGAGCAAAAAAATCAAATGAAACAATTATGGCTATTGATGGTGCTTTGAGTGATATTTCAAGCGGTAAAGATTACCCTCCGCCAATGCATTTGAGAGATGCTCATTATAAAGATGCCAAAAATTACGGTTTTGGGATAGGTTATGTCTATACCCACAATGCGCCTGATGTTGAACAACAATTTTTGCCTGATGAACTTGTCGGAAGAAAGTATACAAACTAATTCAAAATCAACACAACAATCTCGCCTGATTGCAAATTCATCTGAATTTTGCCATGTTTTATCGTCGGAACCTGAGTAACTTTTATCGGTAAAACATTATTTTTTTTATACTTTGGTATAATAATTGTTGCTTTTTCATTTTCGTTAAAATTAAGATTTCCGACTACAAGAACTCTTTTGTTTAAATCGCCGATTGTGTAAGCAAAAACTTTTGAATTTTTGGTTTTTAGCGGAGTAAAATTTTTCTCATTCAAAATTGGTAAAAGACTTTTTTTAACATCATTTCCCAATATAAAATCATTTTTCAGATAAGTATTATTCCCGCCTGGTTTACGGGAAAGATTGAATATATCAATTTTACCCCTGTGAGTAAAATAAATATCATCATCCGTATTTGTATTTGGTGCAGGTTTATTCCCCATTACATATTTGTAGTCATCCCCTGTCTGAAATCCATCAACAAAATAAGAATTAACAGGCAAAGTTGCATTTAGCCAGATAATCATATCACTTAACGCAGGACCTTTCAGTAATATCGGACTGACTTCATCATGAGTTGTAAAACTTCCGATTACCGCTTTTGAGCCGTTAAATTTTTTAAGTTCATTAAGAGTGAATAAAATTTGATTATAAAATTCATTGGCATTTTTCCAATCTTTTATGTTAAAAAATGAACCGTAATATCCGTCAAAACCCGCTTCTAAAAGTTTGTCATAAGGGGTAAAAACACCATAAGAAGATACAGGTTCATTCCAACTTTCAGAAACTTCGGCAAGCCACATAAATTCAGGGTCATTTTTTCTTGAATAAGCAATAAGTTCTTTCCAGAAAGCCATAGTTTTTGAGTGTGCAACATCTGCTCTTATCCCGTCAACACCAAGATTTATCATATATTTAACAAAATCTTTGTATAAACTATATACATTAACATCAATTTTTTCTTCAGTACCAGTTGCCAGCAGTCTTACATCAGTCCAATCAGACGGCACAATCGGTTCGCCTGAGGAATTTGTTACAAACAAATCAGGTCTTTGTAAAAATAAATCGTAACTCCCGCACGCAGGAATATCAACGATTATTCGGATTCCTCTTTTATGCGCTTCGTCAATAAAATTTTTGGCTTGTTCTTCAAATGTTAATTTAGAATTTTTATCATACAAATCTTTATTCAGAGATTTAAAATCAGATGCAGCATAAAGACTTCCCGCCGTACCGAGAGATTTTAATTTTCCTGTCGGGGTAATCGGTAAAATATGCAGTGTATTTATTCCAAGATTTTTTATTTCATCAAGTCTTTCAACACCATTAACAAAAGTTCCTCTAACTTCGCCCAAATCTTCATTGATAAACCCGTCACCGTCTATATCCTGTGAATTAAAAGAGCGCATATTGATTTCCATAATAACCGTTTCGTTATTAAGAAATTTTGAACGCAAATCATTCTTCCACTCTTCTTGTGCAAAAACAGCACACGGGAGTGACAACATTAACAATACCAAAAGAAGTTTTTTCATTTTAAACTCCTATTTTTCGATAGGTAAAAGAAGTTCCTGATCAATACTGATATGGTCTAAGTCTTTTAAATTGTTCGCTTTCATAATTGCTTCGGCTCTTTCAGGAGTATATGAACCGTAGTTGCGTTTTATAATTGCTTCAACCGTATCACCGTCTTTGATAACATATTTTTTAGTTTTAATCGGTGCTTTTGCTTCGATTTTTTCCTCTTTAGATGTTTTATGAGATTTTTTATTTTCCGTAACTTTTTCTTCTAAAACAACTGTTGGAGTATCAACTTCGTCAGTCGGTATGTTTTGTTCATTTACCATTGTTGAAGCATCTTCAACATCATCTTTGATTTTTTGCGTTTCAGTAGTTGTATTCAATATCGGCATTTTATTTTTGAGTGCCGTATTATCGGAATTTGCAACAAACATTCCCCAAAGAGAAATTGCAACAACAGTTGTAATAACACCTAAAATAAATCCGCCAATCCAGTGTATAATCGGTGATTTTGTGTTAAATTGTGCAGATTTGAATGTCTGCCATAACAAATCAATTTCTTTTGATTTGTTATCAGGACGATTGTCAGTTTCTCTGTAATATTCACTCGGAGTATAATCACTGTTTTGCTCCGAATTTTGAGAATAATCTGTCTGTGTTTCATTTGCAAGATTTTCAATAACATCCATAGACTCTTTAGAAAGAGCGGATCTTCTGATTGTAGAACTTTTCATTTAGTACCTCTCCGCAATGTCTGTAACTTTAAACAAAATCCTAACACAGACAAAGTCATTATTCAAGTTTTTTAATTTTTTATATTTACTCTATCTATATGACAAATTATTCGATTTTCTCATCTATAATATCAGAATGGAAGAAATAAAAGTTGAACGCAAATATATTATATATATTGAAAATATGATAAAGCAGATTGCACCTGAACTTCCCGAAGATGTAAACAAACTTCAGCGGGATTATCTGATTAGTAATATCAGGCGTTCGACTATGCTTCTTGCCCGCTCTATGCAGGAAGATAAAGTTTTTCAGACTTTGGATTTTGAAAGACAATGCACCTTTATTCAAATAATGGCAGAATGGTCATTCCATAAAGAAATTGACCTTTTCCGTTCAGGTATTCCTGCAAAGTATTGGAAAATTGTTATGCAGAAAATTTGGTACACAATGTGGGAAGTTATGTTTGCATGTATCCAAAATAATGCTCCTGATAATGTTGTTTTGAGCATAATCGAAAGATATGTTACAAGAACCTATAATGATGCCGTTGAAGAATTAAAAAATTCCAATATCATAACTGAAGAAACCGAAGAAAAAGCAAAAGTTCAGTCAAATATAGAAAAAATGGCACAAAAATATTTGGAAGAACAAAAAAAAGAAAAAATGAAACGCTATCTCAAAATGACATTTATCATGCTTATTATCGGAATTATGGTTACTGTTATAGTACTAAATTTTAAAATTTACGGTGTAATCGGAATTTTGACTATCATGTTGTTTTACAATGTATTTTCGGGTGAAAGGCATTATTAGTATGGTTGAACAGGAAAGAATGGACAAATTTTACCAGTTCATACGAGTGATAATGGAGAGAATAAACGCTCATTTTGAAAATCAAAAAGAGTATATTCACTGCAAAGAAGGTTGTTCATTTTGCTGTGAAAAAGGCGAATATCCCTGTTCCGAACTTGAATTTGAATTTTTAAAAATAGGTTTTATGACTTTAGACAGAAAAACCCAACAAAAAATTGTGGATGAAACCATAAAATTAAAAGAAGAAAAAGCAAAATATACAGGCAAAATGTTTATGCACAAATGCCCGTTTCTCATTGACCACAAATGCAGTATTTATCCTTACAGAATGATAATTTGCCGAACTTTCGGGCTTTCTTATTATGATAAAGACGAATATACAAAGAAAAATACGCTCAAAGTTCCTTTTTGCATTGAACAGGGATTAAATTACAGCGAAGTTTACGATCAGAAAAATAAAACTTTTTCAACTGAATTATTCAAAAAAACAGGATATAAACAAGAACCGCTTACTTATAATTTAGGGGTTGAATTTCTTGTCAAAGAATTTGGGCAGAAGATTATGGAACTTGATTTTGGGGAATTTAAAAGGCTTCTTGACTGGTTGTAATTATTCCGGTTGAGATTTATACCTGAGTACGGATGACCTCATAGCACACTGAAACATGCACTATTTATATAAAAAACAAGCCTCTGAATTTTCGGAGGCTTGTTTTCAAATCTTTGCACTAATCAGATAAATTATCTAACAGTGCTTAATGGCTTTGGGCCTGCATTAACAATTTCTGATGGCATGTTCGGATATTTTGAAGTAAAGTTATCGTTGAACATTTGAGCCAACTTGTTAGCCGCTTCATCATAAGCAGCCTTATCAGACCACATTCCTCTTGCATCAAGCATTTCATCAGGAACATTCGGACAAGATGTCGGATAATCAACATTGAATACATCATGATGTTTGAATTCAACATTGTCAAATGATCCGTTCAATGCTGCAGTAACCATTGCTCTTGTGTAAGCAAGTTTCATTCTCTTAGCACCTGAAGATGCACTTCCGCCTGCCCAGCCTGTGTTTACTAAGTAAACTTTAGTACCATATTGGTCTAATTTGTCACCTAACATTTTAGCGTAAACACTTGCATCCATCGGCATAAACGGTTCACCGAATAATGTTGAGAATGTAGGAACAGGTTCTGTAATTCCTCTTTCAGTACCTGCAAGTTTAGATGTAAAGCCTGTTACAAAGTGGTACATTGCAGCGTTTTTGTCTAATCTTGAGATTGGAGGCAATACGCCGAAAGCATCAGCAGTTAAGAATACAACAACTTTTGGAATACCGCCCATTGATGGGATAGCAGCGTTGTTGATGTAATTAACAGGGTAACCTACACGAGTGTTTTCTGTTAATGAACCGTCAGCAAAATCAAGTTCTCTTGTTTCAGGATTCATAATTACATTTTCAACCAATGAACCGAATTTGATAGCATTATAAATATCAGGTTCATTTTCTTCAGTAAGGTTGATACATTTTGCATAGCAACCGCCTTCAAAGTTGAATACACCATCAGGTGACCAACCGTGTTCGTCATCACCGATTAATTTTCTTGAAGGGTCAGCAGATAATGTTGTTTTACCAGTACCTGAAAGACCAAAGAAAACTGCTGTTTCATGAGTTTGCGGATCCATATTTGCACTGCAGTGCATTGGAAGAACATTTTTCTTTGTCATTACATAGTTCATAGTTGCGAAAACTGATTTTTTGATTTCGCCTGAATATTGACTCCCTGCAATGATAATCATGTGTGCTTCATAGTCAATAGCGATACATGCTTCAGAATTTGTACCGTCAACTTCAGGATTACATTTGAATCCCGGAGCACAAATAATTGTATAATCTGCTTCACCGTAAGATGCTAATTCTTCTTCAGTCGGTCTGATTAACAACTGGTGAATGAACATATTTTGAGATGCCATTTCGTTTATTACTCTGAATTTTTGAGTGTATTTTTTATCTGCACCTGCAAAACCGTCAAAAATAAATACTTCTTTACCATTTAAATAATCAATCATTTTTGATTTAATTGAATTAAATGCTTCTCTTGAAATCGGTCTGTTTACTTTACCCCATGCAATATCATCATGAATTGACGGAGTATCAACAATAAATTTGTCTTTAGGTGAACGACCTGTATATTTACCTGTTGTAACAACAAGCGCACCATTGTTTGCTAATGTACCTTCTCCGCGTCTTAATGCTGCTTCAGTTAACTGAGCCGGGGTCCAATTTCTGTGAACTGCTGATGGAGAAGTGATACCTAATTTTTCAATACCATAAGTTTCCATATAGAAATCCTCCTTTTATGTACACAATATACTAATAATTGTAATATAAACACTAAAATTTGCAATATTACTTCAGGCAAATTATTACATTTGAACTGCAAAGTTTTTTATAATAATCTTTTTATATGGGAAGATTAATAGCAATAACAGATATTCACGGCGAATACGAAAAATTATGCTCACTTTTGGACGAAATTACCCCAACATTTGAAGATAAAATAATCTTTATGGGTGACTACATAGACCGAGGGCAAAAGTCAAAAGAAGTTGTTGATAAAGTAATTTCAATGAAAGATGTTTGCGACTGTGAATATCTGATAGGTTCGCATGAATATGCACTTTTACATTCTGATAGCGATGAGTATTACAAATATTTATTTTGGAATTACGGCGGTGATTCAACTGCAAGAAGTTACGGAAGTTATGAAAATATTTTTAAAATCCACGGGAATTTTTTTAATTCGCTAAAACCATATTTTCTGATTGATAAATATTTATTTATCCATGCCGGCATACGCATAGGAATACCTTTAGAACAACAGGATTTGGTTGATATGGTTTATATAAGAAGCGAATTTTATAATCATAAACACAATTTGCCTCAAAAAATTATCTTTGGGCACACTGAATTTGATAAACCTTTAATTATGGAAGATAAAATTTGTATTGACACCGGTTGCGGAAAATTTAAAGACCATCCGCTGACCGCCTTTATAAGCGAAAACGGGAATGAATATTTTGTCCAATCACCTAATATCATCTAAAACAAAAAATACGGTTTTTTACTTTGCTCTTTTTCAATTACAACATAATCAAAAGTATTGTTGCGCGCTTTATTATTACCCATTTTGATAATTTTATCAAAAGCCATTTTTAACGGATTAAGTTTTTCATTTTCTGCAATATAATCCACTTGTCTTTTCAATACATATTTATCTGTTTGCTTCTGCAATTTATGATTCCAGCCTTTTTCGTATCTTGAAAATACAACTGTCGGCTTTTTATCCGTATAACACAAATCCATTTTTATAAAAGTATCTTTGCGGATTCTGTCTATATTTTGCAATGCTTCATTAAATAAATCCATTCTGTGTTTGCTGAATGCGTAGTCTGCGACTGCGATAAAATCTTTATTTTCTACAAATTTTGCGCCAAAACTTATGTTATTTGATATTTCCATTTTTCACTCCTTTTTAAGATTAAAAATCCTAAAAATATTTTTTGCGTTTATTTAAAATCTTCTCTCAAATCAAGTTTCCCGTAGGTTTGTTCATAAACTTTTTGGGCAATAGTTTTTGCCCAATCATCATACCCTTCTATTTGTCCTGATTTTGCCATTTTATCAACTATTCTTAATTGTTTTTTCAAATTAGGTTCAAGATGTTTATTTTCAAGATACCAATTATAAACATTCTTTTGTGATTTTGTTCTGTTGCAACTTTTACAAAGTCCTATCAGATTATATTTATCCCCTTCCCCGCCTTTTACTTCCGCTATAAGATGATCGACAGTAGCAACATTGGATTTAAATAAATGAAACAAAATCGTATATATAGAATCTTTGTCATTGAAATTATATTTATTATCAAGTGTTGCACATAAATGTTTGTATGATATTGTTTTCAAATTTCTCATCAATATATAAATAGGCTTAACAGGATAATTTTTCATATCCAAATCTTTAAGACAAGCATTGTATAACGCAGGAACATCATAATCATTAAAATTTCCATGCAAAATATATTTTAATAATCTTTTCGAAAAAGTATCATAAATTTCAAGACATTGAGGCGGATAATTATCTGCGACATAAGAACGATTACTAAAAAATGTTCTTAGCGCATTTTCAACGGCTTTATCAGAATAATGTGCCTCTTTTTTAAGAAATTTTTTTATAAATTTTTCGTTTGATATATTGGGATTGTCTTTTACAATATCCAGAAAAATATTTGCCAAAACCCTGTAATTTTTTCCGATATACTTCATATTTTTTTCTAACACTTGAGAATACTCATAAGGGTTCGAACATTGTTTTAATTCTTTTTCAATCTCTTTTCTTTTTGCGTGCGGAAGCATTACAGAACCACATTCTGCACATGGAATATCAACTTGAGTTTGCTCTATCGGTATAAAGCGTTCATGCCTTTTTACCGCTCTTTGCATATTTTGTATTCCAATAATTTCACTCGGAGTAAATATAATTCTCTGTTTTGAAATTTTTGAAGAAATGGAAGAAAAGGCTTTGAGATAATCACTTGAAGATTCCATTTTTCCTGTTCCCATCAAATATGAAATATCAGTTAAATATGATTTTATATTATCTTTTAACTCAGGGAAATTATCCGTTTTCCAAAAAACATTTTTAGATTGGTTTTGATAACAATTTTGGCAGACCAAAACATTATTATTAGATAAATTTTTATGCACCGGATATTTAGATATCGGAGTAATTTGACTTATTGAAGGATAAAAAATCCTTTGTATAATAAAAACTCCGTAATAATCCTGCGGAACTTCTGTTGCCTTTGAGTAGTTAAAAAGCATACAATATCCGTTTGCATCAAATAAGGGTTTAAGAGTATTTGCAAGCACCTGATTTGTTTGTTCAGTATCCAAATTCAAATCTTTTACAAAATTCATTATCAAATCTTTCTGAACCTGATATATTTGTTTTGTTCGAATTTTATCGACATTTTCAAGTGCTTTTTCCCGTTTTTCAACATCAAAATTTTGCGCATACTCACGCAAATAATCCCGAACACCATGAGTAACCTGTCTTTTTTTATAATAAGAAATTTTTCTCATTTCCTCTCTAAACTCAGGAATAGACATTTGCTCACAGTTATGCAGGCTTTCTATATCCTCAAAAATTTGTAAAAATCTTTGGGGAACAAATTTCTTGTTATTTTCTATAATATTTACAAGTTGCCCGGCATTTGAAGCATTCATTGCTTTTTTTACAATACAATCATAATCGTGTTTTGACAGCATTGCTACCCCGCAATTTGGGCAATGTATTCCCGAATGTTCCTGAGCCTGATCAAGCCTTATCGGAACATTTGAACTCTCAAAAATTCCCGTAAAACTAAACTCCGCCCTGTCATTTTGATACGGCAAAGTAAGAAGATTTTTATGCAGAATTTGAGCCTGTTGAGTATTAAAATATGGAATTACAGGCACTTTTACGGGACTAATTATCATGACAGAGGATATAAAACTCCAAAATATATTTTTTGCCTTAAAATTTAATCCCTTGTTACAAACCGAAATAAAAAAGTGTGATAAACAGACAGATTTTCATGTTTTTGCTATACTTTTAGCAGAAGTTTAAAAAACAGGTTGGATTTACCTTGCAAAGCCGAAAGGATAACAGTTAAATGAAAAAATTTTTGACCTTTATGATGTTACTTTTAAGCGGAATACAGAGTGCAAATGCAATGAATGTAGATGCTTTTATGGATAAACATGTCGCACCGATTTCTGATTTTATCGCAAATATTATTTTTTATCCTGTAAAAATTTGCGGTAACGAAGTTCCGATAATTATCTTTTGGATACTTTTTGCAGGGATATTTTTCACAATCTACTTCAAAGGAATTGCCATTTGGGGATTTAAACATGCTTTAGATTTAATTATTAAACCTAAAAATGACGGTAATAGCGGAGAAGGGGAAGTATCATCTTTTCAGGCACTTGCAACCGCTCTGTCAGGAACAATAGGTATCGGAAGTATTGCAGGAGTAGCAATTTCAATATCTATCGGCGGTCCGGGGGCTGCATTTTGGATATTTTTCGGCGCAATTTTAGGTATGTCCATAAAATTTGTTGAAGCAACATTAGCGGTAAAATACAGAAGATTTAACCTTGACGGTTCAATTTCAGGCGGACCTATGCACTATATAGCACACGGTCTTACAAGAAAAAATATGCGCTGGTTAGGTCAGCCGCTATCGGTTATCTTTGCGATTCTTTGTATCGGCGGAGGTATAACGGGCGGTAATATGATTCAGATTAACCAAACAGCACATCAAATTATATTTATTACAGGTGGAGAACACAGCATATTCCACGGTTATGCGTGGGTAATCGGACTTGTCGCCGCAATTTTAATCGGACTTGTCGTTGTCGGAGGTATAAAAAGTATAGCAAAAGTTACAACCATTTTAACACCGACAATGTGTCTTTTATACATAATTTCAGGCTTGATAGTTATCGGCGCAAATATCACACAATTGCCACATGCCGTTGAACTTATCGTAAGAGAAGCATTCCACCCGACTGCTGTTGCAGGCGGATTTTTCGGCGTGATAATCATAGGTTTAAGACGCTCCGTTCAGTCTAACGAAGCAGGAACAGGCGCTGCTGCTATTGTATATGCAACTGCTCAAACCAAAGAACATGTTTCTCAGGGGTTCGTTGCGCTGCTTGAAACATTTTTGACAGGTGTTTTATGTTTATTCACTTCTTGTGCTATCGTATTTTCAGGGGTGCTTGATAATACAAAAATCGGTGAAATTTCGGGTATCGAACTTGCTTCAAATGCTTTCCAATCCGTTATTCCGTTCTTCCCGATTATTTTGTCGGTTATTGCGGTTTTGTTTGCTATGTCAACATTGATTAGTTGGGCATATTACGGGCAAAAAGCATGGACATTTTTATTGGGTGAAGGTAAAAAGCGTGTATTCACATTCAATATGATATATTGCTTATTCATAATAATCGGTTCTTGTATGAATGTAGCATCAATCATCAATATTACGGATGCTATGATGATTGCAATGTGCGTGCCAAATGTTATTGTATTGTATATCTTGTGCAAAGATGTTAAAAAAGATCTTAAAGAATACTGCAATACACATAATATTGCAAAATGGGTAAATAAGGGGTAAATGATATGAGTTCAAAGATATTTGTTACAGTTTCAGGTGTTGATAAAGTCGGCATTGTAGCCAAAGTTACAGCAATATTGGCGCAATGTGAGGTTAATATTGAAGACATTAAACAAACTCTTATGCAGGGACATTTTGTAATGTTTATGCTCTGTGATATTGAAAAATCGACCTATTCATTCAAAGAAATTAAAGAAGCAGTAACAAAAACAGGAGCAGAACTCGGAATGGAAGTTTGGGTTCAAAAAAAAGAAATTTTTGACAGTATGCATAATATTTAAACAATTTTATCACTCAAATTGTCAAAATTATCCTGTTTCTTTTTCTAAAAATAGAATTTTTAAAGCAATTATGAATATTTATTATATTGATATTGAAGAATTTAAAAAAACTCACGATAAAAATTTTTTGTCAAAATACGCTGATAAGGAAATCAAGAGTAAAAAAAGATTTTTTGAGTACACTATCGGCAGATATTTAATCAAAAATGTTGCAAAGAAAATCTACAAAATTGATGACTGCGAAATTACTGTTGATGAAAACGGCAAACCGCAATTCAAAAACTCTGACCTGAATTTCAGCCTCTCTCATTCTAAAGATTATGCAATTGTTTGCATTGATGAAAATGAATGTGGAATTGACATAGAATTTGCAAAAGAACGAAATTTCGAAAAATTATCACAACACTACAATGAAAATTTTATCAATGCTGATGAATTTTACCGTTTCTGGACTCTGAAAGAAGCAACTTATAAACAGCATACTCCCGTAAAAGATTACTATACGACATTTTTTAAAAATAACTATTATTTAACCGTAACATCTGAAAAAGTTTTTGAAAAACCGGTTGAAATAATAAAATTTAATTAGTAATAAGTTATGGACTAAAATTTGTACAACATATATAATAGAGTTGATGAAATTTAAAAATATACCAACACATATAATACTAATTATCGTATCGTTGTTGTCGATTTTCCCTTTTATCTGGCTTTTATCGACCTCACTAAAAGGCGCAGGGGAGAATATTTTTGCATATCCGCCGACAATAATCCCGCAGGATTTTACCTGGGATAATTATATCGGAGTATGGCAAAGAGTTGATTTAATGCGTTATTTTATTAATTCAATGATAGTTGCGGGTGCAACGGTTGTTTTGAATTTGATTTTATCATCTCTTGCTGCATACCCTTTAGCGAGAATGGAGTTTAAAGGTAAAAAAATTACATTTTTCGCAATTTTGGCTACGATTATGATACCTTTTCAGGCAATAATGCTGCCTGTTTATCTGATAACGTTAAAACTTCACCTTGTTGATACTTATGGCGATACTTTAGGATTTATCGGACTTGTAATGCCTTTTGCGGTCAGTGCGTTTGGAATTTTTCTCATGCGTCAGGCATTTTTGGCAATTCCAAAGGAAATGGAAGAAGCAGCAATTGTTGACGGGTGTAATGTGTTTCAGGTATTTTGGAAAGTGCTTTTACCAATGGTAAAACCTTCTTTGGCGGTTTTGGCAATATTTACATTTATAGGCTCATGGGGAGAATTTTTATGGCCAAGTATCGTTTTAACAAAAGAATCCATGTTTACTCTGCCTGTCGGAGTGAATAATTTACAGGGAATGTTCTCATCAAATTGGCGATTTATTGCGGCAGGTTCAATAATTTCAACCGTTCCTATTATAATATTTTTTCTTGCTATGCAAAAATACTTCATTTCAGGTGAAAATGAAGGCGCAGTAAAAGGATAATTAAAGATTTTCAAGCAGGGCAATTTTCATATCTTTAAAATCAGGAGTACGCCCCGTCCATATTTTTTCAGCCTCATAAGCCTGCCATACAAGCATATCGACACCATTAATGTGTCTTAAACTTAATTTTTCAGCAAGTCTTATCAAGTTAGTCTTTTTAGGATTATAAACGACATCATAAATCAACGCATCACAAGGCAGAGTATGGAGTTCATCTTCTTCAGCAGGAGTATAGCCCACTGCAGAACCGCTCATGCCTATCGGAGTTGCATTCACAAGCAGATTTACATCCGAAAAATCTTTGAATTTGTCTATTTGATAAGAATTAAAAGTAATATTGGGGAATGTTTTTCTCAAATAATCAATCAATTCAAGACTATTTGCAATATTTCTTGTATAAAGCCTTATTTCTTTTACCTGCTTTTGAGCAAGTGCAGTAATAGCGGCTCTTGCAGCCCCGCCTGTTCCGAGAACTGCAACAGTCTTCTGATACAACTGAAAATCATCCGGAATTGCGGAAATAAAACCTTTTGCATCCGTATTATACCCTCTCAATGCATTGGTTTGAGGGTCAATCATCACTGTATTAATTGCGTTAACAACTTCCGCAGATTTGTCTATTTCATCAAGGAACAGTGTAACAGGGAGTTTTAACGGAATAGTTACATTAAAACCGCTATAGCCATTAGTTCTTAAATATTTTATTCTGTCTGAAAGTTCTTCTGGAGTTGTCGGCAAAATTTCATAAGTGGCATCAATACCCATACTTTTGAACCCTGCAATATGTATATATTCAGACATTGAATAATCAATAGGATAACCTATCAGTGCAAATTTTTTAACGGTTTGTACCTGAACCGGAGCCTGATACTGAACAGAGGCAACTGTCGGCACAGAAGCAGGAGTATTAAAAATCTCCGTTGCTTCAGGCATAGGAGCAGGAGTCATAAATGACTGTGTATTTACAAACGAACTCTCATAATTACTTGAAGTCTGCGGACTTTGAGAAGTATTAGCGTAAGTAGTCTGCCAAGAACTTTGTGGCTGAACAGGTTCAGACACAGGTTCAGCCGTTGATGCCGAAGTATATGAAGGCTGACTCAATGCCGAAAAACCGGTTTTGGGTGTCTGTGCGTTTTGCTCACTTTGCGCAAGTTTTGCCGCTTTCATTGCTTTATATCGTTCAAGTAATTCTTTATTTACTGCCATAATCTTTATCCTTTTTAGGATAATTTTATAATAAATTAAGGCACTTTCCATCAACCGTTTGCTTGAAATGATGCGAATCATAAATTGTGAATAAACCTTTATAAATTTATGTATTTATGAAATGTGCGAAAGCACCGATAACGACTATTCACAACTCACAAATAATACGATATGAACTTTTCTTAGTGACTTATTTTAAAATCTCTCTTGTCATAACAACTTTGCCGTTTTCGTCATAGCATTTGTCCCCAACCCAATGTCCCAAAAGTTCTCCAAAAGGGGAAAAGATAAATGTTTCATCTTTTGAAACTCTTAAACTCATATTGACCAACTCACCGTCAGGGCTGTATTTGTAACTGCCGTAAGGATATTCTAAAGATGTACGAAATTCAACATTAATTAAAGTTCCATCTTTAGCGTAATACCATACATGTTGCAAGTCATTTTTATAATTAACTGCATAACTTCCGTCAGAAAACATTGCCAAAATTCTGTCTTTAAAATCAGTTTTTCCTTTCAACAAAGCAAAATAATTAGCATTTCGGTCTTTATCAACAAAATTATTTTGGGTAACTATATAATCTGATGCCGAAGGACGATTATTCCGAAGTTCAATTTTAGCATCATCAACGGTGTATTTTACACCGCCCGTCAAAGTTTCTGCGCTTACAGGAAGTGCAAATATCAACAAAAACAACAAAAAACATTTTTTCATATAATTATTATAACGAATTTTTAATAAATGTCATCAGAAAATTTATGAATTTAAAACAATTTCTTCAAATTTTTGCAAAAGTTCTGCTTCAGGGACTCTTGCAATAATTTCACCTTTTTTGAAAATATATCCTTCTCCGATTCCGCCTGCTATACCAAAATCAGCATGCTTTGCTTCCCCCGGGCCGTTTACCGCACAGCCCATAACGGCAATTGTAATATCTTTATCATAATTTTTAAATCTTTCTTCAACTTTTTTGGCAAGTTCTATAAGATTAATCTGCGTTCTGCCACATGTCGGACAGGAAACAAAATTTACCCCTCGTTTTCGCAACCCCAAACTTTTTAAAATATCATACCCTGCATAAACTTCTTCTATAGGATTTTCAGTCAGCGAAACCCTTATGGTATCACCTATTCCTTCAGATAAAAGGGCACCTATGCCGACTGCCGATTTAATGAGCCCGCCTTTTAAAGTTCCTGCTTCGGTTAAACCGATATGTAAAGGATAAGAAACTTTTTGAGCAATTAATCTGTATGCCTCAATAGTCGTCATTACATCTGACGATTTTAAAGAAATTTTTATAAGGTCAAAATCCAAATCCTCAAGAATTTTTATATGATTTAAAGCACTTTCAACCATTTTTTCGCTCAACGGAATATCTTTATCCTGCAAGTTTTTTTCCAAAGAACCTGCATTAACACCGATTCTTATAGGTATTTTTTGTTGCTTGGCAAGTTTTACAACTTCCTGTGTATGTTCAATTTTTCCGATATTTCCGGGGTTAAGCCTTAATGCAGAAATCCCGTTATTTATACACTGAAGTGCAAGACGATAATCAAAATGAATATCCGCAACCAATGGCACAGGTGAAATTTTTACAAGTTCTTTTATTGCTTCGCCGGCATCTTTATTCAAAACTGCAAGTCTGACAATTTCGCACCCCGCATCCGCAAGTTCGCAAATCTGTCTTGAAGTTGCCTTTATATCACGAGTATCAGTATTGCACATTGATTGAACACTGACAGGATTATCTCCCCCAATTTTTACATTTCCTATTGAAATTACTTTTGATTTTCGCCTGTTTATCATAAAATAATTTTATCACAATAAAAATTAAGGAGAAATAAATGAGAGTTGCAGTTTTATCGGATATACATGCAAATGTTCAGGCACTTGAGGCCGTAATGACTGATGTTGTTGAACAGGGTTGCGAACATGTTTTTTGTTTAGGTGATTTGGCTCTTGCAGGTCCTCAGCCAAAAGAAGTTATGGATTATGTAATGGAACAGGACACCTGGACAGTAATTCAGGGTAACACCGATAAAATGATTGCAAATTTCGGACCTGAAGTTGTTGATTTTCTTGATGCTCAATATCCTGTTATGGCAAATGCCATAGAAAGTGATGTTGAACTTTTAGACGAATCATACAGAGCATACCTCAATAATCTTCCACCACAATTGAGTCAGGAAATTGAAGGTTGTAGTGTACTTTTTGTCCATGGTTCGCCAAGAGCAAATAATGAAGATATTTTACCTAACATGCCGCTTGAAACAATTGAAGAAATCATTGAAGGCACAACAGAAAAACTTATCCTTTGCGGACACACACATATTCCTTGCGGGTATCAGACAAATACAGGTCAAACCGTTGTAAATGTCGGTTCTATCGGTCGTCCTATGACAGAAGAACCAAAAGCATGCTATTGCATAATTGATTTTAATGAAGGTTCGTTTGAATTAAGACACAGATTTGTTCCTTATGATAATCACCTTGCCGCAAGACTGATGTCTAAAAGAGATTTTGAAGGTTCTGACAGGCTTGCAGACTTATTATTAACTCCGGGGCAAAGACATATTTAGTTTTGTTACAAATTCTTAACAATTTCTGTTAAAATCCTAAAGTTTCCCAATAAAATGCCGATTATTTATTTGTAAGGAAACAAGGGATTAACTATGAGTCTTAATGTAAACTATACTTCTCTATACAATAACGGCATTGACAGATCAATGTTAAAAGAAGTTTCGCAAGAGATTCTTAATCGTGCTGCTCAAAAAAGTGCGAATTATTCAAACAATATCTCTGCAAATGCTCAGGTTAATACTCTTGCTAAACCTGTTGAATTGGGGATTGATTTATATAACGGAAAAATAGATGTTCAGGCTCAAAAACAAATCGCATTGAATAACACCTTACAATTTCAATTCAATTCAGAAACATTAAATTCAATTAAGTTTTTGAATTCACAGGCAGCAATTTCTTCTAAAATAGATGGGAAATATATGCCAAATGTTAATGCTAATGCAATAGCACCGGAAGTTCAAAAAACTTCTGAAACAAACAAATCTCAATTTGTAAGTATTTTCACTTCAGAAACCGCAAAAGACAAAAACGGTTCTAATCCTTTCTACGGCGGCGAATTACTTATGAATAACAACAATCCTAAAAAAGAAGAAACCAAAAACGAATTAAAAAGCATTTTTGCTTAATTATAAATCCTCATGTAAGAGGCATCTAAAGTGTTTACAAAGTAAGTGTATAACAGATATCTTCTCAAAAGAGAAGATATTTTTTTATCCGCACGGGCAATATTTTTTTTTATAAACCGGAATAAAATTCTAATGTTCAAACAGATGAGGATTTAAAAATGAAAAAAGAAAACATTTGGTTAGTCGGCGCATGCGCACTATTTTTTATCGGCGGTTACACAATGAATGATGTTGCTATTTCTTTGCCAAGATACAAAGTTGCGGTTGTAGATATTACAAAAGTCATGGAGCAATCTAAAGACATCAAAAATCTTAAAGCCACACAAGATAAGCAACTTAAGGAACTTGAAACCCTAATTTCAAAAGCACAAAACGAAATCGCCAACACTCAGGATCAAAATAAAGCACTTGAACTACAAACAAATTACAGCAAAGAAATTGAAACAAAAAGAAACGCAATTGATGAAGATTACAGCAAAAAAATTGTTCAGATAACCTCAAATATTAAAAATTTAATTTCAAATCAAGCAAAAAAAACAGACTATAATCTTGTCCTGCCAACAGGTATGGTAATCTCAGGAGGAGAAGATATAACTGATAATGTAATTAAAGAAATGCAGTAAAAAGACGGAGTTAAAACTCCGCCTTTTTATACAAATTCAAATTTATTTTATTCTGAAAGTTACATTTGCAACAGAAGTTACTTTCTTTTTGATAGAAGATGAATCACTTATACCCATATCAGATACATCATTTGAATCTTCCGGAGTAATCTGGAATACTCCCATTTGCAATGACTGAATTTTCCCTACTCTGTTATGTGTTGCCTTCAACATCGCTTTTGCACGCTGTTTTGCATCTTTTGAAGCCTTTTCAAGCATTTCGATTTTCAAATCAGAAAGTTTTGAATAGAAATAAGACGGTTCGTAACCTGAAATTTCAATACCCTGTTCAGTCAAAGTGTTAATTTCAGTTGAAAGTTTTTTAATTTTTTCCACATCATCAGATTTTACGGTATATTTTTGATTAGCATTAAAACCGATAATTTCTTCTGTTGAATTGCCGTTATAATTTGTTTTGTAAAGATTGTATCCGTTTATGTATTTTTCTTCAATTTGGTTGTCTTTAAAACCCTGTGATTTCAAGTATTTTATAATAATCGGTTTTTGTTTTTTCAGTGTCGCATAAGCAGCCGCTCTTGATTTATCTCTTGCTATCACATCAAAATCATAAGTTCCTTTATCAGAGGTAACCGTTTGAGAATAAGAACCGGTAACGGTAATGACATCCTTTGACATAGTATTTGTAAAAATTACGGTTGCTATAATACCGCAAATTCCTAATACTAACGCCAATAGTAAGATTTGGAATTTTTCAATTTTTTCTAACATATATACGCTCCTTCTTTTCAATATAAACATATAATAGAATTTAAAAAATAAAATGCAACAAAAATTTTATGCTAATATGTATTTATGTTTGGATTTTTTAAAGAAAAAATTGAAGATTTTAAGCAAACCGTATCAAATACTGCAAAGAATTTGGTCGGAAATGTACTTTCTAATGTAGACCAAAGCGAGGAGCAATACTCTGAATTTGCACTTGATGATATTGAAGACACTTTAATTAGTGCAGATTTGGGAGTAACTTACGCATCAGAACTTGTTGATAATCTGCGTTCAAAAAAAGGTGCAAAACCATCTGAATTGAAAAACTATTTGAAAGAGGAATTTAAAAAAACTCTCTATGAAGCAGGTTCAACCGAATTAAATTTCAAAGACGGAGAACTGAACATTTATTTCATAACAGGGGTAAACGGCGCAGGAAAAACAACTTTGATTGCAAAACTTGCTTACAAATTTAAACAAGAAGGCAAAAAAGTTTTGGTTGCGGCAGGAGATACTTTTAGAGCAGCAGCAGAAGAACAGTTAAATATTTGGTCTGTCAGAGCAGGGGCAGATATTGTGCGCAGAGATAAAGCAGACCCGGCATCTGTTGTTTATGAAGCAATCCAAAAAGCAAGAAGTGAAAATTATGATGTAATTTTGGTAGATACCGCAGGGCGTTTGCAAAACAAGTTTAACCTTATGGAAGAACTCAAAAAAATCAAAACAGTTATTGATAAACAAGCACCTGAATCTTTGAGGGAAAGTATTTTGGTACTTGATGCAAATACAGGTCAAAACGGTCTGCAACAGGCAAAAGTTTTTGGCGAGTGTGTAAATCTTACCTGTGCCGCATTGACAAAACTTGACGGAAGTGCAAAAGGGGCGATTATTTTGGCTATTGCAAAAGAAATGAAATTGCCTGTAAAACTTGTCGGGGTCGGCGAAAAAATGGAAGATGTAAAACCTTTCAATGCTGACGATTTTATTAACGCATTGTTTGAATAATAATACCTTCCCCTTGAGGGAGGGTCGAAATCTACGATTTCGGGGTGGGGATGAAAATATTAAAATCTGCAACAACAAAGCTTGGCAATAAAATAGAACTTATCGGAACACCGAATAAAAATAATGTTTTAATAATCGGTGTTTTTCATGGTGACGAGCCTCAGGG
>Ga0310695_10003544_pt1 | contig 30408 bp, 16 predicted proteins | sample RumenRJG_04DNA_FD_203882 | JGI IMG/M metagenome (GOLD analysis project Ga0310695, IMG submission 203882) | Bovine rumen microbial communities from Lethbridge, Alberta, Canada - RJG_04 (v2) (version 2) | ecosystem: Host-associated > Mammals > Digestive system > Stomach > Rumen | place: Canada...
TGCAGAATATGCACAACGAATGTTGGAACGGCGTGATACATTCCGTGAGGTTACTGGTACTAATAAGTCCCTTCACTTGACTATGGTGACTTCTGCAGGTTTGGTGCACAATGCAGGATGGCAAAGTATAAATAATGAGGTAGACGTTGATGATCTTTTTCATGAATAGTTTTAATTGCTCTGTGTCTCAAAATAGTTGCCTGTAAAATTTGGTTGTTTCGAGAAAAAGTGTTATCTTTGTCGCCGCATAAGATGCTTAATGAAACCTTTTGTGGATGAATAGGATTAAATCATCACTTTTTATTAATTTAAACAACAATTAGCGTATGAAGAAAATTTTATCTCTACTCGCGTTGGCGATGATGAGTATCGTCAGCGTCTATGCCGAGAACGTCGTGTTCGGCTTCGCTGAATCGGACTTCCCCCTGACGGCAGGCACGTCCTTCGATGTGGAGGACACAGAAGGTGAGACAGTTGTCACGCTGACCGTGGGCTTTGCCGGCGGTGCGGACTTCAAGTTCAAGGGCAATGCGGCCCTGAAGGACGCCTACGGCTTCGCCGGCTTCACTGAGGGCAACGGCGAGAACGGCACGGCCACTAGCGGCACGACCTACATCATCAAGCCCCTCTACGACGGACAGGTGACGGTGGGCATCGTGCTCAATGCCGGCAAGAAATTCTACGTGCTGGAGAGCGAACAGGCCATGGACGGCTACGACGGCATGACCGTCGACGCCAAGGTGACGGGCGGCACCTACAGCTTCCCCGTCAAGGCCGGCCGCACCTACAAGGTCTTCTGCACGGGCTCGAAGCTGGGCTTCTATGGCTTTGCCTACACCTACGACCCCTCGAAGGTGCAGACCGATGTCGACGTCATCGTCACCGATGAGGTGAAGATTGGCGACGACATCTATATGACCTATTCACCCGACAAGGCACTCGACTTCTCCGCAGTGGAGGGTCTGACGGCCTACAGCGTGAAGAAGAAGATCACGGGCGACATCTTCTCGGGCATGAAGGCAGGAACGGAACTGACCGAGGTGACGAATGTGCCCGCTGGTGCCGGTGTACTGCTCAAGGCTGCCGCTGCCGGCAAGTATGTCGTACCTTTCGCCAAGGGCGCTGTGGCCGGCCTGACGGGCAACGACCTGAAGGTGGTGGAAGCTCGCACGGCCCTGGCCGACATGCAGACCGTCAGCTATGGTGAGGTACAGAAGGGCCCCGGCATCCTGGGCACAAAGACCTTCAGCTACTTCGACTACGCCTCGTTCTCGAGCAAGGAGGTGACGGTCACTGGCTTCGTCATGCTTGATGAAGGCGAGAAGGAATTTCTCGAGGCCGGCACCGTCTACATGGACTTCGACTGTGACTTTGATAAAGGTGGCGCCGAGTCAGAACTCAACTATCCGGCCTACACTATCGGCATGCCAACCACCGAGGAGGAAACTGCTGTCGAGCTGAACAGCATCGCCGAACTGAAGGCCCACAACGATAATGGACTGGTCAAGCTGAACCTCTTCAGCGCTAAGGTGACCTACTCCGACGGCAATAACTATGCCGTCGTCGAGGACTACTCGGGTGCTACTGTCGTCGATGGTTTGGGCAAGCTGGTGGCCACGGGCGACGACCTCTATGGCTCGTTGACGTTCAATGTCGTCGTGATTGACCTCTCGGCCTTTGGTGGCGGCATCACCCGCACACTCACCCTCAGCGACTCGTCCGAGCTGCTCAACGTGGCTGGCACGGAGGCTGAGCCCATGGTGATTGGCGACGACAATATCTACGAGTATATCTACGACTACGACTGGCGCTACGTCAAGTTCTCGGGCGTCACCTTCACGACGACCGACGGCGAGCACTCCGTCTACATCGATATGCTCGAGGAGTCATTCTCTGTGATGGATTTGCTCAATGTCAATCCCGAATATCCTGCCGATGGCGAGGCTGTCGACGTCGTGGGCTATCTCTACGACTATCTGGGCGGCACCTACTTCCAGCCCGTCAAGATCGGTGCTGACGAGCCGCAGCCGCAGGAGTTCAAGGCTACGTTTGTCAACGTGCAGGGCTGGACCAACGTCTATGCCTGCGCCTACAGCGACGGCGAGGAGCCCGAGCTGCCCGGCACGAAACTGAGCTGGGCCCGCACGGAGACCTACTACAACGGTGAGTTCTATCAGAACTATGCGTTCAGCACGACTGCCATGGAGGCTCCGCAGTGGATTGTCTTCAGCAACGGTGAGGGCGAGCAGACCAAGCCGCTGGCCTTCGTCAACGGCAAGGAGTACATCATCGACGAGGCTGACATCGTCACGGGCATCAGTTCAGTTGAAAATTCAGAACTGAGAACTGAGAGCTGCTTCGACCTGCAGGGCCGCCGCGTGGCCAATACTTCTCGCTTCTCACTTCCCACTTCTCACTTAAAGAAGGGTCTCTACATCGTCGGTGGCAAGAAGATGCTGGTGAAGTAAGCGTTATGCTGCGACTACGATTTTATTCTACACTGCTGGTGCTCTGGTGCATGCTGCATGCTGCCGGAGCCCAGCAGTTTTTTATTGGCTATTGCGACGACGAGCTTGCCTCGGGGCTCCACCCCGTCGGGCTGCAAGGCCTTGGCGACACCCGCATCTCGGCCGCTATCCACATGCCCCGCACGCGGATGGTGCGCTATGAGGGTATGACCATCACGCGGCTGCGCTTCGCCGTCAGGAGCGGACTGAAGAACGTGTCGGTATGGATCCGCACGTCGCTTACGAGCAGCTCGGTCGTCGTGCAGAGTGTCCCTGAGGTCAGCGACGGATGGAACGAGGTGGAGCTGCGCTCGCCTTATACCATCGACGGCAGCGACCTATACATCGGCTATACCGCCACCCAGCCCGAGGGCTACGAGGGCATCCTGGCCTATGGCGAGGGCTCTGAGCTGACGTCGTGGCTGGCTGTGGGCAATGAATGGGCCGACTATCATGAGATGGGCCTCGGCATCCTCTACATCCAGGCCGCCATCGAGGGCACGATGAAGGAGCGCGAGGCCGTGGTGCTCAGCGTCGGGACCGACCGCACGCTCTATGCCGACGGCAGCCAGGTGGCGGTCAGTGGCGAGGTGGAGAACCTGTCGGCCAGCCCCCTGGAGGGCTATACTCTGAGCTATGCCATCGACGGCAAGGAGGTGGCCGTGCAGACGGCTGGCGGCCTGTTGCCGCCTGACGCCACGGAGCCTTTCAGCCACGTCATTGACCTGCCTCCACTCAGCGAGGGGCGCCACGAGCTGGCCGTGAGCATCGCCGGGGAGCAGCGTGCCGCTGACTTCTATGTCTATGCGTCGAGCTATCCGCGCATGGTGCTGCTCGAACACTTCACGTCGCTCAACTGCGTCAATTGCCCGCCCGTCGACCACCTCATTGAGCAGGTCGTCGAAGGGCGTCAGGACATTGCCTGGGTGACCCACCGCGTGGGCTATCGCGACGATGAGTTCACGCTCGAGGACAGCCGCCAGCTGACGCGCTTCGGCGTCGCCGGCAATCCCTACGTCATGCTCGACCGCACGTCGTTCACGGACGGTGAACCGCCAGCCTTCACGCTTGGCGGATATGATGCTGAGCAGGTCGGCTACATGTTCGACTATGCGGCTTCGATGCCCTCCTTCGTCCGTCTGCAGGCAGCCACCAGCGTGGCCGGCGGACGCCTGACAATCGACGTCACGGGCGAGGCCAAGGCCTTCGTCAGCGACCTCTATCCGCGCGCCACGCTCCATGTCTATCTCGTTGAGGACGAGGTGGAGGCCGAGGGCACGCAGGCCGGCGATGCCAACAAGAAGGTGCACGACAACATCCTGCGCCGTTTCGTCACGCCCGTGCGTGGACAGCTGCCCGCATGGACCGCTAATGGGGATCAGCTCACCTTCAGCATCTCGCTTCAGTCAGAGCTGGCTGAGGAGTGGGCGACTGACCATTTGCGCGTCGTGGCCTTCCTGGTCGACCAGGCGCCTGCCGGCAGCGGCTATCCGACGGGTCAGGTGCTCAACACCGTTGAGGCGCGTGTCAGTGACGCCAGCGGCGTCAGACCCCTCGTGACCACATGCCCAAGTGATGCTTCGTGGACCGCCGTCGATGGCCGCCACGTCGTCATGCCCCGCTCCAAGGGACTCTATATCCACAATGGAAGAAAATGTATAATCAAATAATGCTATAGATAAGTAAATGAAACACTTATGGATATTCATCATGGCGTTGCTCTTTGCGCATGTCGGCTTGCAGGCGCAGACCATTATGAGCCACGACTTCGCGTCGGTCGACCAGTTTGAGCAGTACACCGTTGCCGACCAGAACGCCGACGGGCTGACATGGCGCTACGACGACCTGTTGCTCGCCGCCAACTGTACACGCGACTACGATGCCGACGACTGGCTCATTACGCCCATGACATCGCTCGATGCCACCAAGACCTATCGGCTCGTCTTCACCGCCTATATCGAGCAGGCAGGTGCCGAGCGCCTCGCCGTGGCCTTGGGCCGCGAGGCGGGCGTCGGGGCCATGACGCGTGAGCTGATGGCACCCACTGATGTCACCGGCACCAGCGAGCGCCGCTTCGAGACCATCTTCACCGTCGACGCCTCGGGCAGCTACTGTCTGGGCTTCCATCTCATGACCACAGGCGATCCCTTCAGCAACAACATCTACCTGACCAGCGTCTTGCTCGAGGAGACCATCAACCAGCAGGTGCCTGCGGCCGTGACGGGCCTTAAGGCCGTAGCAGATCCTGACGGACAGCGCAAGGTGGACATCAGCTTCACCACGCCGACCCTCAACGTGGGCGGCACGGCGTTGACCGAGCTCACCCGCGTCACGATCCTTCGCGACGGCCGGCAGCTGACGGCCTTCGAGAATCCGGCCATCGGCGCATCCCTCACCTATACCGACGAGGGCATGTCCGATGGCAGCCACACCTATCGCGTAGTCACCGAGAACAGCCATGGCGGCGGACTCTGCGCCGAGGCTACGGTCTATGTCGGCACTGACGTGCCTGGGCCTGTCGCTAACCTGCGCTACGTCTATGATGACGCCACCCATACGTCGCTGCTCACCTGGGATGCCCCTGCCAGCGGTGCCCATGGCGGCAAGGTCGACCCCGAGGGCCTGACCTACACCATCCGCCGCAACTACTCCAACTCGCCTCTCGTCACCGGCCAGACCGCGCTGAGCTTCACCGATGAGGTCGACACCGACTACATCCTGGAGCGCGAAGAGGCCGTCCGCAAGCAGTACGAGGACATAGGCATGCCCGTCAGCGTCAACTATGTCATCGCCGGACAGGGCCGCATGTGCTACTATGTCAAGGCGGTCAACGCGCAGGGCGAGGGCGTGGAGACGGTGTCGAACGACGTCATCATCGGGCCGCAGTATGAGTTGCCGTTCATCGAGTCGTTTGCCGGCGGTGAGCTGACCTACTACTGGCGCACCAACATCCGCAGCAGTTCCGCACGATGGATTCCCATGGCCGATTCGCGTTTCTCGCAGGACGGCGACAACGGTATGCTCGGCTTCAATGCCGCCGAGGGCAGTGAGACGGCCATGTGCCACACGGGCAACATCTCGATGGCCGACGCCACCAATCCGGTGCTCATCTTCTACGTCTATCTCGACTATGTCTGGGCCAATCCCCTCGAGGTGCTCGTCAGCGCTGAAGGCAGCGACTTCGAGGTTGTCAAGACGGTCGACCTGAGCAGTGAGTCCATGGCCGGGCAATACACCCGCGTGAGCATCCCCCTGACGGGCTATGCCGGAAAGGACCACGTGCAGGTGGGATTCCGTGTCAAGACGACGACGACCGTCGACCTGGTCTTCATCGACAATGTCCAGATTATCGACCAGCGCGAGCGCGACCTGACCGTCTGCATCGCCTCGGCACCGCGCGACCTCAAGACTGGGGCCACGCGCTACCTGACCGCCAGTGTCACCAACCTCGGCACGGCTGAGGTCGGCATGGGACAGTATTCCGTCGATGTCTTTGTCGACGGGCGTAAGATTGGTTCGTCGCTCGGCATGAGCGTCCGTCCGGGCGAGTCGCAGAGCGTCATGGTGCCGCTGACAGCGACCATCGACCTGCAGGCTGGCAGCGCCATGACCCAGATGTCGTCCCTCTACGCCGAGGTGGTCTATGCCGACGACGAGATGCCGGCCAACAACCGCAGCAGTGAGCAGACCATCAAGGTGCGGCTGCCGCGTCATCCCGAGCCCAAGGCACTCGTCGCCTCGACTGACGGGCAGGGCGTCAGCCTGCAGTGGCAGCAGCCCGCCCAGCCGCGCATGGCTGACGAGCCGACGACGGACAGCTTTGAGGACTACGACGATTTCCAGCGCACCAACTTCGGCGACTGGACCCTCTACGACGGCGACCGCGCCCTGACCTATGGCATCGGCGGCTGGCACTTCCCGCAGAACAGCGACGTGCAGTCGTGGATGATCTGGACACCGTCGAAGGTGGAGAGCACGACCAACGGCACCGTCGGACTCGTTGACAAGCTGTGGTATCCTCGCACGGGCGACAAGATGCTCGCTTCGTTCGGCGCTTACGAGACGGAGAGCAACGACTGGCTCATCTCGCCCGAGTTGTCAGGCAATCAGCAGGTCATCTCCTTCTATGCCCACTCGCTGCCCAAGGCCACCGCGACCGACAAGTTCCAGCTCTACATCTCGACATCAGGATCTGAGGTGAACAATTTCCAGGCCCTCGATCAGACGCCTCGCACCTGCCCTGATTTCAAGAACCAGACGTTCTCGCTCGACAAGTGGGACGAATGCAAGTTCGAGTACATCCTGCCGCAGGGCACCAAGCACTTCGCCATCCGCAAGGTGACGGACAACGGCTGGGCCATGTTCGTCGACGACATCACCTTTGTGCCCGACACGCTGGCCTCGCAGGCCTCGCTGATGTTCTTCGGCTACAACGTCTATCGCAACGGCGTGCGGCTGAACCAGGCCCTCGTCTCGCAGCCCACGTTCAGCGATCCGGACGGCAAGGAGGGCGACGTCTATCGCGTCACGGCCGTCTATAACGAGGGCGAGTCGATCTTCAGCAACGAGGTGACGGTCGGTGACACCGAAGGCGTCGTCACTATTGTCAACGCCTTGCCGTCGACGTCGTCACCCGTCTACGATCTTGGTGGCCGCCGCCTCCAGTCGCCGTCGCGTGGCGTCGGCATCATGGAGGGTCGCAAGGTGCTCCTCAAGTAACAACATTCACAGCTTAGCGCAGACAAAAACGACCGCGCCGCCTCCGGGTGATTCACCAGAGGCGGCGCGGTTTTTTCGTTTGTTCAGCCTGCCGCTGAGAGTGCTGTCGTCACTTCACGACCATCTTCTTTCCGTTCTGGATGTAGAGCTGGCCAAAAGAAGTTGTACTTTAATTTACAATTTTAGTTCGCTGGTCAAAGAAACGGTGCTTCTCGATGAGAGAAACGGTCCTTTTTGCATCAAAAAGCGGCACTTCTCTCATCGAAAAGCACCGCTTCTTTTTCCTCGTAAGAATAAGTCGTTGAAATTCAGGTGATTGAATTTTGGATGGGTAAAATTCAGATTTTTCCTTACAAATCAGGCCTCCCTGACGGCCTCTTCGTAGCGCTCCATGAGCCAGGCGTTCTGCTCAGGGATGGTCATGTGGCTGTTGTCCAGCTCCAGGGCGTCGTCGGCCTTGCGCAGGGGCGACACCTCGCGATGCGAGTCGATGTAGTCGCGCTCCTCGACGTTGTGCAGGATGTCCTGCAGGTCGGCGGGCATGCCCTTCTCGATGAGCTCCTTGTAGCGCCGCTCGGCACGCACCTGAGCCGAGGCGGTGACGAAGATCTTCAGCTCGGCGTCGGGGAAGACGGTGGTGCCGATGTCGCGGCCGTCCATGACGATGCCTCCCCCGCGGCCCATCTCTTGCTGCTGGGCGACGAGGGCCTCGCGCACGAAGGGCACGGCGGCGATGGGGCTGACGTGGTTGCTGACCTCGAGCGAGCGGATCTCGTGCTCTACGCACGTGCCGTTCAGGTAGGTGTCGGGCCGGCCTGTCTCAGGGTTGAGGCGGAACGTGATGTGAATGTCGGCCATGCGCTCCTGCAGCTCGTCGAGCAGGATGGAGCCGTCGGGGCGGAACAGCCCGCCCTGAAGGGCGAAGAGCGTGACGGCGCGATACATGGCGCCCGTGTCGACGTAGATGTAACCGATGCGGCGGGCCAGGTCCTTGGCCATCGTGCTCTTGCCGCAGGATGAGAAGCCGTCGATGGCAATGGTGATTTTCTTCATGATTCAGAGGGTATAGGAAAAGTTGATGATCAGCGACGGGGCGCTGACGTGGTATTTCGCGTAGGCCACCTGCAGCTTGATGCGCTCCAGCAGCATGCCCGCACCGAGCGAGATGGCTGCGCCGTGGCTACTCTCGCCGTCGGCCGTGGCTATCTTCATCTCCTTGGCCCGCAGCGTGTTGTAGCCGGCGGCTACGTAGAACTGGCTGCCCAGCAGGAGGTCGGCACCGACGACGAGGTGATGGCCGAGTCCGTACTGCCAGTCGTTCAGCCGGACCAGCGTGGCCGTGAAGCGCAGGGGCGAGCCGATGAGCCGCTTGCTGACGCCCACCTGCAGGTCGAGCGGCATGCGCTCGAAGTCGTCCTCGTAGGCCGTCAGCTGTCCGCCCAGGTTGCGGGCCACGGCGCTGAAGCTCCATTCTGACTCCGGCAGGAAGTAGTTCAGGCCGAGGTCGACGGCCGCGGCCAGCGAGTTGTAGTGTCCGATGTAGGAGGCGACGAACTTGGCCGTGATGCCGCCGTTGAGGTGCTCGGTCAGCCCGTAGGCAAACGTGCCGCCGACGGCGATGTCCTTAGCGCTGAACGTGCCTGTCTGCTCGCCCATATAGGTCATCTCCTTCATCTCGCCGTAGTTCATGAAGCGGGCCTGGGCCGACCATGTGCCGCGCTTGCCGACGGCCTGCTGATAGGAGGCCGAGGCCGTCAGCGAGCCTTGCATGTAGGTCATCATGTTGAGGTTCATCGTGCGGTCGCTGACGTAGTTGATGAGTGAAGGATTATGGAAAACGATAGAGGGGTCGTCGTCGGTGATGGTGATGTTGTCGCCGCCCAGAGCCGCCGCATGGGCACTGACGGGCAGCCGCAGGAAGTTGAATGCAGTCTGGCTGTCCTGCGCCTCACAGAGAAGCGCAAAAAACGTGAAGAGGACGGCAAAAACGACTTTTTTCATCTAAATAATCTAAATTTCGTTGCAAAGATAATGCTTTTTTCAAATATACGTGCTAATTTTGCACGTGGATTTCGTTATATTAACGGAACTTTGCCGATTTTATTATGGAAACGAAGAAGAGTTCGAAGGCCGATTTGGAGGCGCGCCGACCGCAGTGGTTCCTCTTGGGACTCGTTGTGGCCCTCGCCCTCCTGTTCGTCGGACTCGAATATACATGGGTGCCTGACGACCCGCTCGACGACCCCGAACTGATCGACCAGCTGACGTTCGACACCGAGCTGGCACCCATCATGCAGCAGGAGAACGAGCTGGCGCTGGCTCCTAAGGCTGAGCCTAAGCCCACGGTGGTGCTCAAGGTGGTCGAAGAGGACGAGGCGCCGGCTGACCCGCTGGACGACGACGAGCCCGTCGAGACCGATCCTGACAGCGACATGTCAGCGATGGAGGATGAGACGGCCGACCTGGAGCCGCCGGCTCCGCAGGACGACGAGGTGAAGGACTTCCGCGTGGTGGAGGACCTGCCCCAATTCCCTGGCGGGCCGACCGAGCTGATGAAGTGGCTGACGCGCAACCTGAAGTATCCTAAGGCCATGGCCGAGCAGAAGCGGCAGGGACGGGTGGTGGCTGAGTTCATTGTCAACAAGGACGGCTCCATCACCGATGTGGCCATTGTCACGTCGCTCAACCGCCAGTGCGACCAGGAGGTGCTGCGCGTGCTCCGCATGATGCCCCGCTGGACGGCCGGTATCATGGACGGCCAGCCCTGCCGCACGAAAGTCTGCATCCCCGTCGTGTTCAGATTGTGAAAAAGGGTAGTTGCATGAAGAGGCTTCTCCCGATCATAATTCTCTTGACGTTCCTGACCGCCTGCTACGACGGTCAGCGGCGCGAGATGCTCGCCCTCCTCGACGAGGCCGACAGCCTCAATCGTGCCTACGCCCAGCTGCCCTCTGACACCCTCCTGCTTGAGGCCGCCGACTTCTTCGACCGCCACGGCTCCCGCAATGAACAAGTCCGCGCCCACTACCTCCTCGGCTGCGCCTACCGCGACCAGGGACAGGCCCCGCGAGCCGTTGATTGCTTCCTTGACGCAGTAGCAAAAGCGGATATATCTGCCGTTGACTGCGATTTCCATGTGCTCGGTTGTGTTTACTCACAATTGGGCGATCAATATCATATACAACTACTGTTTGAGGATGAAGTACAAGCAAGGAAATTATCACATCATTTTGCGAAATTGGCTGGTGACACATTGGGAGCAATATCCAGTATAAACCTTTTGGCTGCAGCCTATATTCTCAAGAATGAATTAGACTCTGCAGAGACTACGATTCGTACTGCGATGAATTTATACGAGAAACATGGTTATAAGCAACGCAGCATTCAGTCATCAAACATTCTTATGCATATACTCGTGAACACTCCTTCGAGATGGCCGGAGCTAAAAGAACTCATAGACCGATACGACAAGGAATGCGAGTTATTTGACGTTAATAGAGAACTTCCTCCTTATAAGCGACAATACTATTATTATAAGGGTAAATACTTTGAAAACACAAACCAATTAGACTCTGCAGAGTTCTATTATAGGAGAATTTACTATCCTGAAATGAGGGCAATTTACCAAACCCCCATGTTTGAAGGGTTGCTGAGCGTGTTCCAAAAGAGGCATCAACCAGATTCCATTGCAAAATATGCTCAGTTGTATTGTGCTGCAACCGATTCGTCAACTATTTCGAAAGACAAAGATATTACGGCCCAACTAACTGCCAGCTATAATTACACACTTTATCAAAAAGAGGCTAGGACAAATGAGCGGAAAGCAAATGCCATCATGCGATGGTGGCTCTTAACAATTTTGTTGGGAATAATATTGTTGCTTGTTGTTTCTTATTCTGTATTGCGATATAGACGAATTCAACAAGAGAAACATCGTGAGATTAAAAGGTTACACGATATTGAACTGAATAAACAGATTAGTCTGTATAACAAAAAAAAGGAAGAATTGCATCAATTGAGGGCTTTGTCTGATGATTACAAGGAAGAACTTGATAATCTGAGGAAACTGCACAGTATCCATCAGGAACTACTTTCCATTCTCCAGAATGAATTGTCAGTTGCAACAATGGACAATGAGAGGTATCGGACCTTGTACGCCCAGTCACGCAAAGATTTCGAAAACGTTGTCTCGGAATATGAATTTAAGCAAAAGTCGCTTTTCAAAGAACTTGAAGAATTAAAACTTGAGACAATTTCTCAGAGAAACAGAATCAACGCACTAAACTCAAATGGAACTACATTGGAGTGGATTGAGAATTCCAGAAAGTTTGCTGAGACGCCTATATTCAAGAGGATTATGTATGCAGCAAATCATCCATTAGAGCCCGTTCAGGAAAGTGAGTGGCAGGAACTTGCTATTGCGTTCTCTACTCACTTTCCTGCACTATACCATGATATCACTCACCAGTTGGATAAAACCGGGCAACTTAAGTTTAAGGTATGCATTCTGACGGCAATGGGGCTGCGAAATGGTGAGCAGGCTTGTTTGTTAGACAAATCGAAACAGACAATTACTAATACTATGTCAGCGTTAAACAAGATGCTATTCGGCAATAGCTCGTCGCGGACTTTATTCAAAAACCTCGTGGAAAGATATAACATTTTCCTATAATTTCTTCTTTTTTTATTTCTTTGTCTTTATCCGCTTTTTCATTGGAAGTGCCCATATAGAAAGGGTGTTAACATTTATTTAGTTTCTATTGGTTTACTATTTTGTACTTTTCAACCGAAAAGCTTTTGTCTGCAAAAGAGAAAAATAATACTTTTGTAGTGCTTATCAACTAAATAAATATTGATTATGAAAAAGAAAAGATTATTTTGTTTTTTGATTATGGCAGCTATGTCATTTTCTGTTGTAAATGCAATAAGTCCAATCTTGTTGCAGGTGGAGATTATTGACCCAGAAGCTACTCAGGACAATCCACAACGTGCACCTATTGCTCGCCCAAGTATCAATCTCGATGGCTTCACCCTCAATTTTAATAATGTGGGCTACGATCTGACATTGGTCCTTCTTGATGAGGACGGTGAGGAAGCTTACGCGACTTTCGTGCCTGCAGGCACAACAGCTGTCGTCCTTCCCTCTACGCTCTCTGGCGAGTATGAATTGCAGCTTCTGCCTGGTGGAAGTTTCTACTTCTATACAGTCATTCAACTCTAATTCCTGACGAATGCTTGTGCCCGGCCGCAGTTTTCAGCTTGGCTGGGCCAAGCCTTTATGCTTTCATTATCAACGACTATTAAAAAAAAACGCTATGTCTAACGATAGAGTCAATGAATAGTGATATGTAGCCATGTATTGGAATATGTTGAACTCGAAAACTGCATAGTATGAAAGAACGAAATATAGGCATCGACATCCTTAAGTTCCTGGCCGTACTGTTGATTACCAATTCCCACATGGAACTGCTCTACGGGAAGTACAGCGTGCTGGCGACTGGCGGCACCATCGGCGATGCCCTGTTCCTGTTCTGTTCGGGCTTCACCCTGTTCATGAAGCCGATGACGTCCATCCGCGAATTCCCCGACTGGTACAAGCGCCGCATCAACCGCATCTACCCGACCGTGCTGGCCATCGCCATCATCAAATGCACGTTCTTTGGCAGCGACGCAACTATCAACAAGATAATCCTCCATGGTGGCGGCTGGTTCGTCTCGTGCATCATGATCTACTATGTCTTCATCTTCCTGATAGGCCTCTACGCCCGCAAGCATATCAACCTGATCATCGTCCTGGTGTCGCTGGCTTCCTGCGCATGGTTCTTCGCGGTTGAGCGGCCGTTCCCCTTCAATATGTACGGCCTGGAGGGCGGCTACCTGAAATGGCTGCTTTACTTCAACTTCATGCTCCTGGGCGCCAAAGTTGGCTCGATGGTGCAGCTGGCAGATGGAAGTTCTGCAGCACGTCACCTCATCTTTGCGCTGCTGGGAATCGTCGGCTTCTATGCCTTCTATATGGCGGGCGTGAAAGTAGAAATGGTGGAGTCCCTGGAGGTCCTCAACTTCATTCCCCTCCTCTTTGGCGTCTATTACCTGTACCGGTGGGCAAACAGCCAGTCGGCCAGACGTCTCTACACGAACAAGACCGGCTACTTCGTCGTCCGCTTCATCGGCGGGCTCTGCCTGGAAGTCTACCTCATCCAAGACTGCCTGTTCACCGACCGCCTGAACGCCCTGTTCCCCCTCAATCTGCTGATCGTCTTCCTGGCCATCGTTGTGACGGCCTACCTGGCCCGATGCCTGGCCAGGCTGATTTCCCAGACCTTCAAGGAAGCCCCTTATGACTGGCCGAAGATGGTCGACAAATACTGATTCCCGTTTTTCAGATTATAATGACTGGAATGACGAAAAATACTTAGCTTTTTCTTTCAAAAAAGTTTGGCGAATAGAATACTATTTCGTATCTTTGTAGCGGATTAAGGATTATTATGTTTTACTAAACGATAACAAACGCGTATGAAAAAGTTTATTGGACTATTTGTTTTGATGATCTTGCCAGCAATAGGGCTTTGGGCTGATGATACTTATTACCGCAACACTCTGATAGATGGCATCTATTACAAACTGAACAGCGAGGAAGGGAGGGACTACGCCTTAGTGGCTCCCGAGTATTATGTTGAAGGAAAAGGTGGCGTAGGTTATTCCAGCGGGCACTACACGGGTTCTCTTATTATCCCGGAGAGCGTGGAATATGGTGGCTTGACTTACCAGGTGACGGGCATCGATGCAGCTGCGTTCAATGGGTGCAAGTTGGATAAGTTGGTGATTCCGGAGACAGTCGGACAGATAAACCGTTATGTCGGAGGCGTCAGCATTGAAAATTTGTACATCAGCAGTTGGAAGTGGTGGTGTGGCCTCACTGTGACGTCTTCCATCGCTCGTGGCGTTGGCAGTTATGAATACCCGTATTACGAGAAGAATCCACTGGGCATAGCCCAAAATGTCTTCGTGGGCGAAGAGTTGTGCGACTTGACCAATTTTACACTTCCCGACGGCATCACCGACATCCGGCCGCTCGCCTTCAAGGGATGCAAGCAGATGAAGAGCCTGACGCTCCCTGACGACGTCAAAATCGTCGGCGACTATGCCTTCGACAGCACTGGACTGACATCGGTCATCCTGACAGATAACGTCGAAGTGATTGGTGAAAGTTCATTCGGCAATAACAGCCTGACGAAAATCCGCTTGGGGCGTAGCCTGCGGGAGATGGGTGAAAACAGTTTTTACAGCGAGTCGTTGGCACCGTTGAAGGTCATCATCCCCAATCTGGCTACATGGTGTGAGAACTTTTCGGCGTCATGCTTCGGCAGTATGGAACTGTCACTGTACAACGATGCTGAAGAAGAACTGACAGAATTAGTGGTGCCCGAGGGCGTGACGTCTGTACACAACAAATGTTTCTATCGCGTTAAATCGCTTAAATCCGTGGTGATTCCTAACAGCGTAGAGACCATTGGCGAAAGTGCATTTTCTGGATGTGAGAATCTTCAGGATATCACATTGGGTGACGGCGTGAAGTCAATCGGACAGTTTTGCTTTAGCTATATGGGAGAATTGACGCAGGTGGCTATCCCTAACAGCGTGGAGACTATAGGACTGGCGGCTTTTTATGGCTGCGACAAGCTCAAGAAGGTGACAGTGGGTGACGGCGTTAAGACGATTGGTGCAATTGCTTTCTCAACTTATGGGACGAGCGCCCTTGAGGAGGTCGTGCTCAGCAAGGCGCTGGAGTCGATAGGAGAAGGCGCCTTTGAGAATTGCAATGCGTTGCAGACGATTGAGGCACGCAATGAGGAGCCCTGGCCCTTCGATGAGAATTCAAATGTGTTTCCCGCCTCGATATACAGGACGGCAACACTCTATGTACCTAAGGGATGCAAGGACGTCTATGCCCGCTTTGACGGCTGGCGGAATTTCCTGAAGATTTATGAACGGGGAGAAGGTGTCGTGACGGCTGTTTCCACGGTTGATGAGGCTCATCCGTCGTTGAAGTCTGACAGGAGATTCGATCTCCAAGGGCGTTGCGCAGCCGACCGTCCCCATCGTGGCATCTATGTGAAGGACGGCCGCAAGTACATGGTGAAGTGACTTCTCGATGGTCGGAACACCGCTTTTTGGGGGTATTATATGTGGATGTGAATAATTTTGCGTATCTTTGCCGACGTAATTGTGAGTACAAAAAAGTGAAAGATATGTATACACCCGACGAACTTCTCAAGCAAGTCAACGAGGCGCTGGCTGCACTGCCCTATGAGCGCCAGCCGCAGTCGCTCTACGAACCTATCCGATATGTGCTGTCGCTCGGCGGCAAGCGCATCCGGCCTGTGCTGATGCTTATGGCCTATAACCTCTTTAAGGACGACCCCCGCAGCATCATGATGCAGGCGCTGGGGCTGGAGACCTATCATAACTTCACGCTGCTGCACGACGACCTGATGGACCGGGCCGACGTGAGGCGAGGTCAGCCGACGGTTCATTGCCGATGGAATGCGAACAAGGCGATCCTCTCGGGCGACTCGATGCTCGTGCTGGCCTATCAGCGCATGGCGCAGTGCGATGCAGAGCATCTGCCTGCCGTGCTCGCCCTCTTCACCGAGACGGCCCTGCAGATTCATGAAGGGCAGGAGATGGACATGGCCTTCGAGACGCGCAACGACGTCAGCGAGGCAGAGTATATCGAGATGATCCGCCTGAAGACCAGCGTCCTGCTGGCCTGCGCCCTGAAGATGGGGGCCCTGCTGGCCGATGCCTCGCAGGCTGATGCCGACAACCTCTATCGGTGTGGCGAGCAGATGGGACTGGCTTTCCAGCTGCAGGACGACCTGCTCGACGTCTATGGCGATCCGAAGGTCTTCGGCAAGGCCATTGGTGGCGACATTACGGAGAATAAGAAGACCTACATGCTCATCAATGCCATCAACCGTGCCGACAGTCAGCAGCGTGCGGAACTGATGAGATGGACGGCGTCGACCGACTTCGACCGCGAGGAGAAGGTGGCTGCCGTCACGCGGCTCTATGATGCCATCGGCATCCGCCAGCTGTGCGAGGAGCGTATCGACAGCTACTTCGAAGAGGCCCGCAAATGTCTTGATAAAGTTAGCATCGATGCAGAGCGGAAACAGAATCTGCTGAAGTACATGAACCAGATGATGAAGCGCGAATCATGAGGTTCATCGACACGCATGCTCATCTGGATGGCGACGAATACGCTGAGGACCGCAGCGAGGTCATCGCAAGGGCCCGTGAGGCAGGCCTTGGCGCTATCTTCGTGCCAGCCATCGACCTGACGTCGTCGGAGCGCATCCTGACGTTGTGTAGTGATTATCCCGGATTCCTCTATCCCATGGTGGGACTGCACCCTGAAGAGGTGAGGGCCGACTATCGAGAGATGCTGGCCCGCATCCGGTCATTGATTCCCGACGGACAGGAGTGGGGTGGGGGACGCCCTGTTCTTGCCATAGGTGAAGTGGGACTCGACTTCTATTGGAGCCGTGAGTTTGAAACGGAACAGATGGAGGCCTTCGAGTTGCAGGTACAGTGGTCGGTCGAGACGCGCCTGCCGTTGATGATCCACTGCCGCAAGGCCCAGAACGAGATGGTGCGCATCCTGCGGCGCTATGTCGACGAGCTGCCTGGCGGCGTGTTCCATTGCTTCACCGGCAATGAGATCGAGGCCGCCGAGTTGTTGCAGTTTGACAGGTTCGTGCTTGGCGTGGGCGGTGTGCTGACGTTCAAGAAGTCGCACCTGCCCGAGGTGCTGCCTGCTGCCGTGCCCCTCGACCGCATCGTCCTTGAGACCGACGCACCCTACATGGCCCCAGTGCCCCAGCGCGGGCAGCGCAATGAGCCCGCCTATGTGCGACTGGTGCTCAGCCGCATGGCCCAGGCTTACGGCATCAGCGACGAGGAGATGGCCCGTCGGACCAACGAGAATGTTGCCCGCGTCTTCGGCGTGAAAATATAAAGAACATTAAAAAAAGAGGCTTTTTAGCGGGATTTTCGCAAAAAAGATGTAATTTTGCAGCCGCTTAAAGCAAGGAGAGATGCTCGAGTGGCTGAAGAGGCACGCCTGGAAAGCGTGTAAACGTCAAAAGCGTTTCCCGGGTTCGAATCCCGGTCTCTCCGCTTCTAAAATGCTGTAAGCCAGTGTTTTGTAATCAAAATCTTTATTTTGCAGGACATTAAAAAAAAACGTCGGCAGTGCACAATTTGGCACAATTTGCAACATTTTTGTACATTTCGGCCCAAAAATCCTGCAAATTTCCTGCAAGTTTTTTGCCCCTAATATATTGCGCCAAGGTGCTGCCTATCATAAACTAATTTTTAATGTAGCAACATGGCAACACTAGTTTATAGGTCGACTTGGTAGAATCAGAAAGCCTATGTGGCAATGACTTCCACAAAAAGAAAATTTCAGAATTATTTGGTAGAAGGCTTAGAATTTAGTATCTTTGCACCTGTCAAGAAAAAAGGACTACTACCGAAAAGTCCTAACATAGATGCGTCCAAAAACCATTCGACCTATGAAACTGCCGAAGTCTACATTATATATTATGTGCAGCATCATAACCATGTTGCTGACCTGCTGCCAGCAGTCGGCTGACAACAACGACCAACGTGCTGATGGCCTCGACACCGTCTACACCGAGGCCAAAGCCATGAGCATCCACCTCACTGACCCCGACCGCGCTATGGTTTTGATTGACTCTGCCGTCGCCATAGGCAACATCACTTGGCTGAGGGGACAGTACTTGAAGGGTATCACACAGTACGGCGGTTTCTGTAACTATGCACAGGCCCGCCAGACATGCCTCGACCTGCTGAACCTCCCTGACGCCGAATTGAGCACCGACTCCTTTACGCTGGAGAATATCTACAAGCTGCTCGTCTCCATCGAATATACTACAGCCAACAATGCCACCCTCATCCGCTATGCCGCCGAGACTGCACGGCTGGCACGTGCCGTAGGCCTGTTCTCAGACGTCGGGCAAATGGAAGGCTATATCGCTTCTGTCATGGCAAGCGAAGGAAAAACCGACGAAAGCATCGGCCGCCTGCAGAAGACCATCGACGAGCTGTGGCAGATGAATACGTTCAACGGCATGATAGCCAGCTACAACACTGCGGGGCACCTTCAGCACATTCTGCTCGACCACAAGCGTTACGGCGAAATGGTGGAACTGTGTGAGCAAACACTGAAGAACATCGATGAGTTTGTCCAGCACACCGACCGCTTCGACGGCATGCCCGAAGGCTTCGACCCAAAGGAGTTCGAGGACTTTGCCCGCGGTCAGACGCTGGCCTTCAAGACCACAGCCTACGCCCGTCAATACACGTCGGCAGAAGCAGGAGAGTTAAAACCGGTTGCACGTGCCGAACTACTCATGAAGGCCCGTGAGGCCGAGGCCGAGATGTTCAAGACCAAGTGGAGTGAGACCATCGACTGCGACCGCATGATGATCTCCGCCTACCACCACCTTGGGGAGTTCCAGCGTTTCGACGAGGCGATGGACCGCCTTGATGCCAGCATGGCCGACGACGACACCATCAGTTACAACTTTCTTATCCGTCTCGGCCTTCGCAGCACCGCCGCCCAGATGCGCGGCCGTCTGGCCGAAGCCATCGGCTACATGAACCGAGGTCACATCATTCGCGACAGCCTCGACCAGCGCAACCAGCGTGAGCAGCTCAACGAGCTAGCCACCGTCTACCACCTGCAGGAGGAACAACAGGCTCGACGGCAGGCTGAGACCGAAGCGCACATCATGACCATCTATGCATGGTTCATCAGTGCAGGCCTTCTCGCTGCCATCGCCTTCGCTGCATACTTCTTTTACAAGCGGCGCGAGACATCCAGAAAAAACCGCGTGTTGGCACGTGAGATTGCAGAGGCTATCGACTACAAGGACAAGTATGAAGCATTGAAGCATCTGATGACTACAGTGGACGGCGGAGAAGAAAGCGAACCGCCTTTGCCGACGGGTAATGCCTCCCTAGCCAACCTCTCCGACAAGGATCTGTTCGCGTATCTTTATCAAATCATTATGCGCGACAAACTCTTTCTTGACCCGCAGCTCGACCGTCAGGCTCTTGTCGATCGTTTCTCCCTGCCGAAAGAGCGCATAGGAGCAGCCTTCGCTAGGGGAAGTTCCTACAAGTCGCTCATCGAGTTCCTCACCGACTGTCGTCTGCTTTATGCTGCCAAGCTGCTCACAAAGCGTAGCGACCTCTCCATTGCCGAGGTGGCACGTAATAGCGGATTCCCCAGTCTCAACACTTTCGGCCGCAACTTCAAGCAGAAGTACGCCATCACTCCTACTCAATTCCGGGAGCAAGAGCAGAGTTAAGCTTGCTTAAACTCTGCCGAGTCGCGTCCGTTGACAGCGGTCGCTGCTAATGAGCTTTCAGCCCATCAGCCACGTCCTCTTCGAGGCTATTCCTGCTTTTCTATATGTCTCATAAGCTCGATCTTCTGTTTTTCCGTACGTCTCATAGCCTGGATGGATTCACACGAATTCGTCTTAAATCAATCACCAATTCGTCTGAGCTATTGCATGGTAAAAAAATAACACCTATCTTTGCGCCATCAAACAACAATTCATCATGTATTTCAAGACGCTCATATTGCTCATTGGCATCATCGCCGTGCTCGTTGTCACCAACGTCGTGCTGCTATGGCGCTTTCTGCATGGCCAACAGGAACTGCGACAAAAGAACGATGTCATCGTCCGTGAGATACGCAAGAACATTGAGCTTCACAACTTGCTGAGTCAAAAACTGGGAGCGAAGGAAAAGGGCATGCGCTAGATACAAACATCAACATATTTCAGTCAAATCACTTTTAAACCTTTATTGATATGAAAAAGGAATTGCACAGAATGAAACAATGGTGGCGAGTGCTGCTGTTGCTTCTCGCATGCCTCCTCGGAGGTAGCAGTCCTACATGGGCCGATGTCTGGCACTTCAACACCAGCACCGAGCATGTGATTCGTAATCACCCCGCACTTGCCAATCCGTTCATGGGATTCGTGGTCATGTATTACGACAAGACCTACGGCGACAACGGCTTCTTCACCAACCAGAAGCCAACGAGCTGGGCCTCGAAGATTCCCAGCAGCGCCCCCGACGGCCCCGCCCTGTTCATCAACGGCGAGTACGTATGCTCGCCCAAGCAACTGCGTCTGAACAGCGAGGGCATCAATCCCGACAACCAGTGTTCCACCGACACTTGGTGGATGGACTACTACACAAAGACTATCAACGGCATTACCTACACTGTCATGTTCCACAACCCCTACCACTCGGGCAGCAGCAAGCGCGACCTGTGCGACGTGGCCATCTTTGCCGACAAGCTGGTGGCGGGTACACAATATAATGTGACCATCGCCGGTATGTGGCGGTCGGAGAAATCGTTCAAGACACCCGCTGAGGAGGAGTACACGTGGAAGTTCAATGCCGTGCCATCGTTGGGCGTAAGCAGCCCAACAGCCGAGATGGTGAACTACACCAAGATGAAGATCAGCGGCAACCTGCTCTCTGCCTATGGTCCCACTAAGGTGGGCTCCTACAAGGGTGCCACCAGCTCGGGCCTGGCGTGGACCGACAACCTGCTGTCGCCAGCAACCTATCCCAAAGGCAATGTGTCGTTTACGAATCAAGAAGTAGACTTCTCTGAGCGTTCCAACTACTTCAACAACGCGACGAAGTACATCGAGTACATTGTTGCCATCAACGACTTCTCGCCCAGCATCTACTCCGAGCTGGGCACGGGGAAGGCGTCGGACTATCCCAAGCAGAACGTCGGCTACTACCAGTGGTACAGCACTAGTGTGCCCGGCTTCGTCCGTGCAAAGAACCTGCAAGCCACTACCAACGACCTGTGGAAGAAAGAAGTGAAGCTGACGTGGGACTACGAGGGCACCAACTCCAACGGCACGTGGACCATTTACCGCTCCGACGGCACCACGCTGAAGGACGGTATTGCCTTCGGCACGCGCAACTGGGTGGTCACTGCTCCGGCCTACGCCACGAAATATACCTATAAAGTGGTGTTCATACCCACGGGCGGCGAGCGGCGCGACGAACTGACCGACAGCATCGACCACACGCTGACGCGCCAATGGGCCTTCACCAAGGACGCCTTCAAGGCTTCTGTCGGCAGCGACTCGGCTTCGATTGACCTCAGCTGGGCGCACACACCCATCGGCGATGCCTCGGGCAACAAGGTCTATTCGCTCATCATCCAGCGTTCTACCGACGGCAATAATTGGACTGACCTGCACACCATCAGCATTAGCAGCAGCCAGACCAACGACGGCACCTACACCGACCGGCAGGGGCTGGTGGCCAACCGCACCTACTACTACCGCCTGAAGATCAACGTCCTTGAGACCGACATCTACAGCTCCACAGTGTCAACGAAGCTCGGCGGCTCGAAGATTCTCACCTTCAACGCCTCGCGCGGCAGCTACTCGGGCATGGTGAAGCTGCAGTGGACGGTGAAGCAGGTGGGCACGAACATCACCAACTTCATCATCCAGCGCCGACCGCTGAACAGCGTCGACGAGCGTGCCTGGGCCGACATCTACACCACCTCGGGCACGGCCAGCGGCTACAGCTACGACGACACCGAGGCCAAGCCTGGCAGCTTCTATGAGTACAAGGTCATCATCTGGAGTCAGGACGGTGAGACACGCACAGTCGACGATGCCCGCACCATCGATGGCTTCAGCATCTCGACAGGTATCCTCAGCGGACGCATCTCCTACGGTACCGGCACGGCTGTTGAGGGCGCCAAGGTGACGCTCAAGCGGCAGAGCGAGGACGGCAGCGTGTCTTCCAGCATGCACTCTGTGAAGCTCAGCGGCTACGGTGCCGGCATGCGGTATGTTGCCGACAACAAAGAGCTGAAGTCGCTGCTCACGGGCAACTTCTCCATCCAGATGTACCTCAACCCCAACAGCGAGGTGATGAACGTAGAGGAAGACAAGACAGACTACCGCGTGCTTGACGTAGAGTGGGCGCTCACCATCAGTGCACACTACGAACAGGCCGGCGACCGCTACAAGCTGAGCGGCTACTTCGGCGGCGACGGCTTCAACACCAACGACCTTTATATTCCGGCCGGAGAGTGGAGCCACCTGACCGTAGTTCACGACACAATTGCCAAGACCCTCACCGTCTACCTGATAGGTCCCGACGGCAAGCTAAAGTCGGAAGTAGTGGCCATGGGCCGCGTCACCGACTGGAGTATGTCGGGTAATGCCAACTGTCTAGCCATCGGCAACGTGGGACAGTTCGTTTCCCCGACCTGGTTCGAGGGCTACATCGACGAGTTCCGCTTCTTCACCCGTCCGCTCAGCGAGGCCGACATCCTGAAGAACTACAACCACCCGCTGGCTGGCAACGAGGCCGGCCTGGCCATCTACTATCCCTTCGACGAGGGCCTGACCGTCCAGAACCTGGCCTACGACTTCTCGAAGACCAACGACGTCTCCAACGGTCGCCACGCCCAGACGAAGGTGCCTGCCGCCAGCTCTAACTATATCCCCAGCGAAGCCCAGCTGAGCCTGATGGCCTACACCGACACCGTGGGCAACTATGTCATCCGCGGCGTGCCGTTCTCGGGCGAGGGCACCAACTACAGCATCATCCCGACGTTGGGCATACACGAGTTCTCGCCGTCGGTGCAGTCGCGCTTTGTCAGCCAGTCGTCGCTCAACCATTCGGGCGTTGACTTCGAGGACATCTCATCGTTCCCCGTCAGTGGAAAGGTGTTCTACGCTGACACCGACTATCCCGTCGAGGGCGTCAGCCTGCTGGTCGACGGCGTGGCCTGTGCCAAGGACGGCAAGCCCATCACCACCAACGCGGATGGTGAGTTCGAGATCAGCGTGCCCATCGGCGACCACTTCATCACCGTGGACAAGACGAAGCACGTTTTCACCGACGCCGGCCGCTATCCTGCCGACCCGGGCAACGTTGGTGTCAGACACACCTTCAACCAACCCATCAAGAACCTCGATTTCTACGACGAGACGCTTGTCAACTTCGCCGGCCGCGTGGTCGGTGGCGACACCGAGGGCGAAAAGACCATCGGCTTCGGCCTGAGCCAGAACAACATCGGTATGGCCAAGCTGGTGCTCATTCCCACCAATGGCGCGCGCATGAACGTGGAGAGGGTACGGCACGAGACTACCTACAGTTACGAAACTCGCGACAGTACCCTTACCGTGTCGTCGGCATCGGCCAAGGTCAAGAGCACGTCGTGTCGCGGTGCAGGAAACGACAACTGTCAAAAGATATTCATCCTTACCGACCCGGCAACGGGTGAGTTCTCGGCCATGCTACCGCCGGTAATGTACCAGATGGATAGCCTGTACGTACCTATGAACGACGACGTGCGGTTTGAGAACCTGCCCGCAGTGGATCTCAGCAACCCGGCCATCGCTTACTCCGACACGCTCTATGCCGACGACGGCAAGGCCCAGGTGTTCACCTACAATACCCTGCTGCGGCAGACCTTCCACTCCAAGCCCACTTTCAACGTCACGCAGACGGGCCACACCGACGGTGCCTTCGGCCTGAGCAGCTACAAGCTGCTCGACGAGATGGGCGGTATCGACATCCAAGACATCTACACCATCGATGCCAGCGGCAAGCCTATATATAAATATGGTGGTGCCGTGTTTGAGCAGAGCGAGCCATACACCTTCGAGATCGAAGCCTACGAGAAGTACACCAATAAGGACGGCACCAAGGACGTGGTCTACACCGTTCCCCTGAAGGACCTCGTGGTGGACATCGACAACGCGCTGTCCGACGAACAGCCCGTCTACATCGAGGACGGCACGGTCGACGGTGACGAAGTCACCGCCGGACAGGTGGCCGATCTGAAGCCCAACCAACTGCAGTTAGACAGCCTCGGCAAGGCCACCTACACATGGAAGGCCGGTCTGCCCAACATCTCGGATCCCTACACGCGTACCATCTCCATGAGCTACGCCATCGGTGGCCGCACCCAAACGTGGAGCGGCAACGGCATAAAGGGCATCATCCTCGGCTCCATGCCCACGGGCAACAACTTCATCACCAGCGGCCCCGACATGGTGGACATGATTCTGCGCGACCCGCCCGGAACGGGTTCATCGGCAGAGTGGAGCTCGGGCACCGTCGTCAGCCATTCGACGGCCAACATGGGCACGTGGAGCAGCGAGAATCACCTCACCACGACCTCGAAACTGGGTGTCGACGCTACGACCATCACAGGTGTGCTGCCCGGCGTGGCCACAGTGAACGACATCCACTCGACCTCTGACGTCGAAGTGGGCGTCATGATTAACATCGAGGGTGAGGCTGGCGACACCTGGAGCCGCACCGTGACAGCCACCAAGACCATCTCAACCAGCGACGCTATGGAGTATGTCGGCGCACAGGGCGACGTATTCGTTGGCACCGCCACCAACATCATCTTCGGCAAGGCCCGCAACATCGGCTTCCAGCGTATAGGCACCAGCGACGAGGTGGAGCTCAGACTGACCGACATCGTCACCACGGGCATGAACTTCGGCACGGAGTTTGTCTACACACAGAATTATATCGAGAATGTGCTGATACCCAATCTGGAGGCCCTGCGCAACACGCTGCTCACCACCGTCGACGACGTCGAGGGCCACACCTGCGACGGCGACCGTCCCAAGTACCTGACCACACGCTCGCCCGGCGACGAGGGCTACGGCGAGAACAACCCGCCAGAGGTCTATGAGTGCCATACTGCCTGGCTCGACTGCCGCATCGAGACCCCCAGCAGCGATGGACCGTCGTACAAAATGATTGTTCCCAACGAGAACGAGAACTATCAGGACAGCGTGATGTGGTGCAACAACCAAATCGCAGCCTGGCAGAAGTACCTGTATATCAATGAAGAGCAGAAGGTGCGCGCCTACGAGCTGCGCACCGAAAAGGACAGCGTCGACTACAAGAACTTCTCCTTCGACTCAGGCGCCAGCATCACCAACAGCGTCGAGATTGAGGAAACCACGGGCTACAAGTACGACGTACAGGTGGCCGTTGGCGTCCACCTCAACCGCACATGGGGTGTAGAGATCAAGAAGACAGGCGTCATATTCGACGTTGGTACCGAGACCACGGCGGGCTACCACCGCGAAGATGAGACCAGCACCACAACGAAGACCTCGTTCGCCTACACGCTGAAGGAGGAGGGCGACGACGATGCCCTGTCGGTCGATGTCTACAAGTATGGTGCCTACGGCCCCATCTTCCGCACCCGCGGCGGCCAGACCAGCGGCCCCTACGAGGGCAAGGTGGTGACGAAGTACTACAAACCCGGCACCGTCATCCAGGAGGCCACGATGCAGATCGAGGTACCCCAGATTGACGTCGACGTGCCCGTAGTGAGCGACATTCCCACCGGCGGCACGGCCAACTACACGCTGCGCCTAAGTAACGCCTCGGAAATCGACGAGGACGTCTACTACCGCCTGCTCGTCGACGACGAGTCGAACCCCGACGGTGCTGCGCTGAGCATCGACGGCAAGGTGGTGACCGACAGCCGCATCATAAAGATTCCTGCCGGGCAGACCGTCACCAAGCAGCTGCAGCTGAAGCAAACGAATACCAGCATCCTCGAGTACGAGGACATCGCCATCATACTGGCCTCGCAGAGTCAGTTCGACCCGACGAGCACGTGGGACGTCATTGCCGACACGGTGCTCATCTCGGCCCACTTCATTCCATCGTCATCGCCCGTGGAGCTGGCCTTGAGCAACACGTTGATGAACACACAGACGGGCACTAACCTCAACCTGACCTTCTCGGGCTTCGACCGCAACTACCGCGGACTGAAGGCCTTCCGCCTGCAGTACAAGAGGCAGGGCTCGGTCAGCTGGACACAGCTCCATGAATATGTGACCGACTCCACGGCCGTTACCCAGAACAACGAGCTGCTGCCCAAGACAGGTGCCAAGGTGACCTACACGATGCCCATGGCCTCGTTCGCCGACGGCGACTACTTGTTCCGCATCGCCTCCGTCAGCACTTACGGCACGGGCGAGGTTTACCGCTACAGCGACGAACTGCCCCTGGTGAAGGACATGCAGCGGCCCACGCCGCTTGGACTACCAGAACCCACCGACGGCATCCTCAGTGCTGGCGACGAGATTAGCGTCACCTTTAACGATGCCATACTCAAAGGTGAGCTCACCAAGGAGCAGAACTTCCGTGTGACTGGCGTACTCAACGGAGCAGAAATAGCCCATGAGACGGCACTCTCTATGCAAGACACTGAGACAGCTGCACAGACCGAGGCCAACATCACCCTCGCCGGCAAGGACTTCTCGGCCGACATGTGGGTGAACATTCAGGGCGCAGGCACCATCCTCAGCCACGGATCGGGAGCATCGAAGATGGCCGTCGCCACCGATGCCGACGGCAAGCTGGTCGTCACACTGGGCAGCAACACCTATACATCTGACAAGAAGGTGCCAACTGGCAAGTGGGCATTCCTCACCCTGAGCTACCTGAACACCGACACTGGCGGTGAGCTGAGCGCCACCGTCGCTACCGATGCCGAGACCACATCACTCTTCAGTGGACAGGTTGTCGCCGCCTATGAGGGCAACGGACCGCTCGCCGTGGGCAAGAGCCTCAAGGGTGCCATACACGAGCTGCTGCTCTGGGACGAGGCTCACGACATGAACACGGCTCTGCTCAACCGCTCGAAGACCAAGAACCCGTCGACACGCCACCTCATAGGCTACTGGAAGATGGACGAGGGCGAAGGTAAGACCATCCGCGACTACGCTCGCAATCGTCACATGACCATGCCACAGGAGACGTGGTATCTGAACAATGCAAACAAGGCCGTCAGCCTCGACGGCAACCACTACATGGCCATCAACACCTCGCAGCTGCAGACCTTCGAGGGCGATGACTATGCGCTGGAATTCTGGATGCGCGGCGACAAGCAGAACGCCGAGGCACAACTCGTGCAGGTGGGCGACGTAGCCCTCTGGACCAATGCCGACGGCACGCTGCAACTCACCGGCAAGGAGGCCTACATGCCTGCCGAACAGACCACGGCCCTGGCCACCACCAGCGGCAACATCCTCGACAACGCCTGGCATCACGTCGCGCTGAACATCTTGCGACAGGGCAGTGCAGCCGTCTATGTCGATGGCAAGCGCGTGCTAACCACCAGCGCCGCCGGCGTGGGCAGCATCGCCTCCGACAAGATGCTCGTGGGAGCCAAACGCACCACCTTCTCGGCTGAGACTGCCGAATACACCTTCGACCGTGCCTTCAAAGGACAGGTCGACGAACTGCGCGTATGGAGCGCCACGATGAATGCCGACCTGCTGACCAAGCAGCGCAAGGTGCGTCTCACGGGCAGCGAGCCAGGCCTGGCAGCCTACTATCCCTTCGAGACCAAGACGCTCGACAGCGGCAACCAGGTGGTCACCGTCGGCACCAACGACGACCTCACTGGCAGCGGATTCTCGGCAGAGCTCTCAACGCTCAACTCCGGGCTCTCAACGCTCAGCTACACCGACGAGGCACCCGCCCTGCGCACCAAGCCAACGGAGACCAACGTCAGCTTCACCTACACCGCCAGCGACACCAAGGTGGTGATCAGCATCGACGAGGATCCCGCCACTATCGAAGGCTGCACGCTCAACTTCACCGTCCGCGACGTCCGCGACGTGAACGGCAACTACTCTTTGCCCGCCGTCTGGAGCGCCTTCGTCAACCAGAAACGACTCGTATGGGAGACCGACGAGCTGACCGTCGACCAGCCGGCCAACAGCTCCACCACCGTCACCGCCACCATCCAGAACAACGGCGGCACGATGCAGTCGTGGACGCTCAACGGCATACCCGCATGGATGAAGGCCAGCCTCACCAGCGGCGACACCAATCCGCTGGCTAAGACCAACGTCACCTTCACCATCACCGAGGCCACGCCCGTCGGCAAGTACGAGGAGACCATCTACCTCACCGGCACCGACGGCATCGAAGTGCCGCTCACCATCCATGTCACCGTGCGTGGCGAGGAGCCCCTGTGGGCAGTGGACAAGAGCAACTATGAGAGCTCGATGAACCTCATCGGAAACCTCGACATTTTGGGCGTACCCAGCGAGGACAGCGACGACATCGTGGCTGCCTTCATCGACGGAAAGTGCCGAGGAGTGGCACACCCCGTCTATGACGAGGACTACGATGCCTACTTCGTGATGATGATCATCTATGGAGATGCCGACAATGCCAACGACGCAGGCAAGGAGGTGACCTTCAAGGCTTACGACGCATCGACCGGCGAGACCTATTCCGTGGTGCAGACGAGCAGCACCGTAGCGTTCCAGTCCTATGCCATCATAGGCGATTTCGACAATCCGCTGATGCTCTCCACTGTCGACGTGCAGGAGCAGATGCTCGCGCTGGGCAAGGGGTGGACATGGTTCTCGCTCTTCGTCGAGCCAGATGACATGACGATACCCGTCGTCTTCAACACAGTGAAAGATGCCGTCAGCATCGTGAAGAGCCAGCAACGCTACCTGAGCTACTCCGGCGGAGAGTGGATGGGCAAGACATTCGAGCTGGGCAACCAGTCGATGTATCAGGTCAAGATGAACGAGGCACGCGCCATTGCCCTCACCGGACGAAAGGTCAACCCGCAGGAGAAGCCCATCACACTGAACAAGGGATGGAACTGGGTGGCATACAACGCCTCGCAGACCATGAGCGTCACCGACGCGCTGGCCGACATGGAGCCCCAGGAAGGCGACTACGTGAAGAGCCAGAGTGCCTTTGCCACCTACAAGAACGGCAAGTGGAAGGGACTGCTGACATCGCTCACACCCGGACAGGGCTACATGATCCAGGTGGCTGCTGCGCGCACGTTCCGCTATCCGAAGGCAACGGCTGCCGCTGCAGGGGCACGCATGCTCCAGCAGTATGACGAGGAGCAGTCCGGCTTCTTCACGCCCGTTGACTATCACGGCTTTGCCGACAACATGACTGTCATCGCGCAGGTCATCAGTGGCGGAATGCCCGCAGCAGGAGTGGAAGTGGGCGTGTTCGCAGGTGAGGAGTGCCGCACGACCGCCATCTGCGACGATGAGGGACTTCTCTTCCTTACCATACCGGGAGATGGACACACACAGCTGGCGTTCCGCATGCATGACGGATACACACTTAACGACTGCGACGCGACGCTCGAGTATGTCAGCAATGCCACCGTCGGCACCATCGACGCACCCTTCGTGCTCAATGCCGTCACCACCGGTATTACCAACGCCAGTGCCGGCAGGACTGACGGCCGACTCTACGACCTGCAGGGACGACGCGTCTATCGTCAGACCGAAGGCGTGCAGCGCTCCACCCTGAAGAAGGGAGTGTACATTGAGAACGGACAGAAGAGAGTCAAGAAGTAAAAACATGCACAATATGAAAAAAGCAATCAAATGGACGCTCGTGCTGATGGCAGGCCTGATAATATGGCCTGCCGCAGCAAGTGCTCAGGAAGAGACCGACGAGCAGATAAACCAGCGAGTAGACCCTAATGGCATCTTCGATTTCGTGGACAGCCACAAGTACAGCAACAACATGAGTCTCACGGCAGTGGTGGAGAACAAGAATGGACAGACCGTCACCAATGCCCTTGTGGCCGTGTATGCCAGCGATGGCATCAGGGGAAAGGACGTCGTAGACCCCACCCAGCAGAACATGGCGTTCATCACCGTCTTTGGCGAGGGTTCAACGCCCATCTTCTTCAAGGTCTATACAGGCGGAAAAATATATGTCGTTGACCAGGGACTCAACTTCGAGGCAAACGCCATCGTAGGTTTGGACACCCCCTATGTCATCAAACTGAAGGATCCAGTTATTCTCGGTGATGTCAATGGTGATGGCAAGGTGGACGCCGCCGATGCGGTAGCCATTGCAAACTACATCGTAGGCAGGCCACCAGCAACCTTCGTCAAGACCGCTGCCGACGTAAACAAAGATGGCAACATCACCATCGCCGACGCCGTGACCATCATCAAGGGGCTTCTATAGGAAGCAGACGGCCGCCGGTGCCAATCTGTATTCGCCTCACACAATA
>Ga0310695_10003545_pt1 | contig 30408 bp, 23 predicted proteins | sample RumenRJG_04DNA_FD_203882 | JGI IMG/M metagenome (GOLD analysis project Ga0310695, IMG submission 203882) | Bovine rumen microbial communities from Lethbridge, Alberta, Canada - RJG_04 (v2) (version 2) | ecosystem: Host-associated > Mammals > Digestive system > Stomach > Rumen | place: Canada...
GGTGTGACAGGAAAATCGCGAAAAAACTTTTTTTTATTTGACCATACCGCTAAAAACTATGTTTTAGTGATGACAAATTCAACTTTAGTCGCTATGGCTCAACAAGCTAAAGCAAATCGTCAAGTTTACATTAACGTGAGTTCGACGAATTTCATGGATGCATCTCCGATGCTTGTACTTTACGGAAAATTAATGCGGTATTAATGTGATATTAATGAGAAATTATATGTTTTCGCTTTGCGAACCTACATTAATTATCACAAATGACACATTAATGTCGCATTAATTTTTTCTTGTAGCAAGCGTTTTTTTCGTCGAACTCACGTTAATTACTAATTACAAATTACGAATTACCTGTTTACCTTTTATCGCTCAATCCATTCGACAGAAAAGGTAAACAGGTAATTCGTACTTCGGAATTCGTAATTGATTCCTAATAGTCATAAGGCTCAGTGAGCGCACGCCTTGCACACTCACGTCCGAGGGCAGCTTCATCCCTGGTATAGTTGCCCTGCGGCATGGCGGTGGTGTGGATCATGGAAATGCCGAAACAGCGGGCAATGATACTCTCGAACCAACAGCATGAGGCGATGTATTGTCCCATGCCGGCATTGAGGTGCCAGTTGTCTGACGTGAGATAGCGTGAATCGTTGAGACGGGTGGATCGGGCAAGCTGTATGGCTGTGCCTATGGGCAGGATGACGTCGATGCCGTAGGTCTCGGTCATCCGTCGCGTGCAGTTGATGTTCCACTTCATGACATACGGCATTTCGTCGGGCGTATGCGACCACGGCATCTGGTAGGCAAGGCAGAGGTCGGGGTTAGGGCATAGCGACTTGATGCGTGGAATGTATTCATCGAGGGTGGAGAATGTCTTCCACTTGTATGACACGTCGCTTGCCTGCTGAATGACGATGACATCCCACGGCTGGGCTATTAGCTCAGAGACGGTGCCCTGGGAGAGCATGGGGACGGTGCCCGTGATGCGAGAAGCACGTACCTGCTCGCCGTTGCCGATAGCCTCGTTCCAATGGCTGAACCTTGCTCCGGCGTATGTCAGGATATAGATGCCGAGTCTGTCAGGGTCGATAGCGGAGGAATCGGTCAATGCGCGGAGATAGCTTGTTGCATTCTCCGTAAAGCTGTTGCCGATGGCAAGCACGCGCAGCGTGTCAGCTCCTTCGGGGAATGGTGCATTGACCATGAGCGGACGTTCCGGCACGGTATAGTCCTCGTTGTCGTCATAGTCGGCAACGCAGGAGGAGAGGAGGAGGGAGAGGATTAAACTTGCGAATAGGGTATGGATGTTCATTCTTCAGTAGATTGGGAGTGAATAATGAATAGTGAATAATGAATAGTGAATAATACTTAATACTGGTGGACACCAGAACGAAGAGGCTCACAAACAGAACGAAGAGGCTCACAAACAGAACGAGGAGGCTCACAAACAGAACGAAGAGGCTCACAAGGGCGTTAGCCAGTATTAAGTATTATTCACTATTCTCTATTCACTATTCACTTTATTCTTAACTTTGTCATACCAATACGACCACGCAATGGGGACGATGACTCCGATGACGAAATAGACAGGGAACCAGCCGCGTGAGGCATATTCTGCGATGACGGGGAATCCCGCTATCTGATTCCAGGGAAGGGAGTAGATAAGGATTATGGCAAGGGAGACGAGCTTGAATGAGAGCATGTGCCACGTAAGGACGTTGAAGGTCTTGCCGCCTACATACATGAAGAAGGACTTCAGACGCGACTCACGCATCTCACTCATTCGTTCGCCTACGCCGAAGATCATCAGGGAACCCATGACGGCGAAGATGGCAAACGGAATGACGTCGGTACAGCCGAACTCAAGGAAATTGCTGTGCCACTGCGTGCTTACTATGGCTATGACAAGTATGGAACTGAGGATATAGCCCCATGTCTGCTCCAGATGCAGCCGCGCCTCCTTGTAGGCATAGCCCACAGTTATGAAGAATGAGGCGAAGACCGTGCGGGGATAGATGAAATAGTACAGCTCTATTCCCCGATAGCTCATCAGCATGGTCAGGACGAGAAGCAGGGGTATGGTGACATAGGTCTTGCGCAGGAGCCTGAGCATGAAATAGAATATCAGAGAGCCGAAGAAGAGGTCGTGAAGGAACCAGTAGCCGCCTATCAGTTCCTCATTGGGCACGAGGGTGAGGAGCATGGTGGCACAGCTATGAGCCGTAACGCCGAGCGAATAGGGAGAGGCAGTATCGGGATTAGCCCCATACTCGGCATTGTAGAGTCCGACATAGCAGAAAGCGTTGTGAAGCAACAGGAATATCAATCCCCACTTCACGCACGGCACATACACGCCCGTGACACGCCTGCGGAGGTACTTTCCTCCATCCGTCAGGTATTTAGCCTTGAAGCAATAGCCACTCATCAGGAAGAAGAGAGGCATACGCATAAGCCCGAGGAAATGGTTTACCGCATCGGGGCATCCGGAATGACCAAGCACCATGAGGATGATGGCTATCGCCTTTGCTATGGTGACTCCGCTGTTGAACGTCTTATCTGCCATTTATCCTCCTTCTTATAACTGAAACAAACTGATCGGCAACCTTATTCTTCATCACGAACGATTCGTTTACGGCTGCATAGGCAACGGTAAGCATGGCTACGGCAATGATGGCAATGTATTCGCTCTGGATGGCACGATACGTCAGCACGGCACCCACGATCAATGGGGCGTATGACAGGCAGTATGCCAGAAGTCGGGCAAAGGGGAAGACGAATTTCTCGGATCGGTAGATATCCACCATTGAGACGAGCATTATGGCACATTCAGCCACCACCCAGACAATGGCAGACCCGACGGCACCGAGACGAGCGGTGAGGAGCATGTTGAACACTACTGACACCACGGCTCCGACAAACGAGTTGCGGAGCACGATGCCGTCCTTGTGCATTGCCATGAGAATCTGTATGACGAGTATCTGCTCAATGCCTATGACGAGCACGAGCGGAGTGATGATGCGCAGAGGGAGATATGAGCCTTCAAAGCCGTCGCCCACGATGATGTGCAGCAAGGCAGGTCCTGCCACGCAGACAAAGGCAATGGTAGGAAAGGCAAAGAGGTATATGGCATCGAGGGAGGTGGAAATCTTGTCCCAGTATTCATCACGCTTGTTCTCGGCAAGAAGACTTGACACGCGGGGAAAGAGTATGCTGGTGAGCGATGCAAGTACAGACATGATGATGACATGGAGCTTGGTGGCAGTAGTGAAGAATCCGACCTCATCGGTATCGGTCACGAATCCGAGCCACACGGCATTGAGTGACGTATATACATTAGTAAGCAGCACATACACGCCCATTATGAAGAATGCGCGGAGATAGGGGCGGAAGTCAGTCAGACGTATGTCATAGTCGATGAAACGACGGCTATACACTATGTTTATGACGGCATTCACCACCACCATTGCAACGGAAATGACATAGTAGATGCGATAGTCGCTTGCATCTCTCACAAAGACGAAGACGGAGAGCACATAGAGGCATTTCACTATAAGCGAGCGATTGGTGATATACTTAAAATCCTCCATTCCGGCAAAGAACCATTCGAGCAGGAAGAGATTGAACACCAGTTTCACGACTCCCACGCCAAGCAGGTCACGATAGGGCATGAGTTTAGGCACTACGAACATAGCCACCACCAATGCCACTACGGCAATCAGCGTGGTGATGGCATTGAGCGAGAGGAGCGACATGAAGGTCTTTGAAAGTCCTCGGCGCTCGTTTCTCGAAGCTGCAATCTCCCTGACTCCTACGGTGGCAATACCCATCATGGAGACGAGAACGAAGTAGTTTATCACATTGTCAACGAAATTCACTATACCGATGTTCGACAATCCCAATGTGCGCGAGACATAGGGATAGACAAGGAACGGGAACAGGTATGTGGATACCGTCAATATGCTGCTATATAGAAAATTCTTCTTGAGACTCACCTTATACTAATTACTAATTACAAATTACGAATTACCTAGTTACCTCTTTCAATTACGAATTACCAGTTTAGCTTTTCCGTTGAAGGGAGTTGAGCGATAAAAGGTAAATAGGTAATTCGTAATTAATAATTCGTAATTCCTGTTGTCTTACTGAAAATACAACGACAGAGCGAAGAACAACATGCTCGTGATGAAACGGATGAAGTTTATTACGCTGTTTATTATCTTTCCGACCTGTAGCGGCGCAAACAAGTACGTAGCCGACGTCCAAAGCAATATGGAGGCAACGGAGAAATAACTGTTCAGACGTGATGACAGAATCATCGTGACACCATTCAGGAAGAAAAGGCAACAGAAGCCAACCGCCTGAACCTTGATTGCCAGAACCATGTAGTTTGACTTTTCCGACAGATATTTCTCATAGAACAAAGCAGCATAGAACACCACGAAGTTAAGCCATATCACAAGATGGTATTTCAATGGATATCCTCCCTGCTCTTCATCAAGTCCCATATCCTTCAGCTTTCGATAGGCTATGAGTTTCTCGCCTCCTATGGATTCAGGAATAAAGCTCGATATGTCAAGATGGGAGTAAGCCACGATTCCCACAGGTATAAGCAGATACATTGCTATCTTCTCCCATCTCCTTATCTTGAAATCAAGGAGGAAGATGACGAATCCAGTTGCAGCAGAGTAATGGAACAATATTCCGGCAAGGATGCAATAGAATGTATAGAGCTTCTTACGCTGATTGTAGAAATACATTGCCCAGATAAACAGGCCTGATGCCACAGAGCATCGAATCTGCACCATATCATGCATCATATAGAAGAATGACACATAGATGGTAAGCGTCATGAACGGCAGTTTGGAGAATTTCCATAGCGCCGCCATGTGGATAGTCACCGAGATAAGCGCGTATGTAAGGAACAGCGCATTTACTCCAAGCGACATGGAGTTGAGCACGAAGGAGATGAACGTAAACGAAGGTTCGGTAATATCCTGAAGTACCTCATTGTAGGTGCCGTTATACATCTCCTCATAGGTTTCGGAATCAGGCGTAGAACCTGGTTCTCTGAGACCTGCAATGAGTATCATCATTACTCCCACGAGTACATACAGCACCTTCTTGTCCCTATCCCTCAATCTTTCCTCGATCAAGGATAGCGACATACATATAAGGAATAATATGATTAGTGATATTACCATCTTAATTTCAAGTGAATAGTGAATAGTGAATAATACTTAATACTGGCTAACGCCCTTGTGAACCTCATCGTTCTGGTGTCCACCAGTATTAAGTATTATTCACTATTCGTTATTCACTATTCACTTCTCAATTTGAACCTTGCGAGAGTTGAACAGTATTTTCCCCGTTATGCCGAAGAATGCCAGCATAGTCATTGCTACGGCAATGATGAGTCTCTTCGGACCCGCAGGCCTTACAGGCACGGAAGCACCCTGAAGAACGGTGAAGGCAGGAGTAGCCTCCTGAAGCTTTGCCTGCGCCATCTGCATCTGAGTACTCATCGTGCTATACACGTTATACTTAATCTGCATCTCATTCTCCAAGTCCTCAATCTTCGACTTATAGCTTGTCAGAACGACATCCATGTTCGAATCAGAATACGAACCATAGAGCTGACGCAAACGCTCATACTCATGCTTTGACTCGGCACACAGCTTCTTGTAATACTCATAGTCAACACGCGCCTTGTTCGTCCTGTATTCCACTATGAACTCCTGAAGCTTCTTGCATGTCTCACGTGCCATAGAAGCACAAATCAGAGGATCCTGATCCTGCACAATGATCGTAATGACACCAGTCTTCTTGTCAACGACACACTTGATCTTACCCTTGACACTTTCGAACACATCGCTCTGCATCTCAGTCAGGTTGAAGATATCAATCTCAGCACTACCCTTCCCTGCCGGTTTCTTCTTGCCAATGCTGCTGATCTTCGAGCGAGTCCAACCTATGACGAAGCCCCAAGGCGAGCTCTTCTGATGCTTTAGATTATAGTCGAAATAGTTAGCCTTCACCTTACCGTCCTGCGTCTGCACCTCAACAGGCATAAGCTTTGCGATAAAGTCGTTTGAAGCCAGAATATCCGGATAAATCTCTGCTGAAATAGCATCCTCGCCACCCAGCTTAGCGAGAGAGCCGAAGCCGAATGATGAAGCCAGCGAACCAAGCGAACCACCCGCCATAGCAGATGAACTCTCAGGAGCAAGGCTCACGGAGCAGCTATAGTATCTCGGAATGAGACACATTATTAGATACGACCCCACCAGTACCGCAGGCAGTATCTTGTAATACTTCTTGCGATGTGGCCAGAGTTTGTTAAATATGGCAACAAGGTCTATTGGTGCCTTCTTGTTTTCTTCGTTCATATGCTGATATATTAATAACAACTATAATCCTAAACGTAAAATAATGCTATTTATTGAGTGAAGGGTAAAGGGTATTACTAAAAACATGTAGATTAACTATCGTTACTTTAGAATAAAGCAGTCTGTCCACCCCACCCTTTTCCCTGCCTGTAATCCCCACTGCGATTCGCATTCACCACCCATTGCCGCCCTTCAATCTCCCACTCCGGAATGGGATTTGCAACGGACTTGCAACGGACTTGAAGCGGACTTGCTTAAATGAAAAGTGAAAAATGAAAAATACAAGTTAGTATTTCCGCTCGTGGCCTTTGATTGAAAAGCGTAATTTGTATTTTTCATTTTTCACTTTTCATTTTTCATTTGCTTTCCGCCTGCAAAGTTACAACATTTTTCCCGAAAGCAGCAAAGTAACACGAAAAATAATATGATAGTTTCTAAAAATCTGCGTTTTGCGTCTGTAACTCATTGATATACAGAGAGAAATTTTCGGAAGACATATTGCAAAACCGCGAAACTATCATAATATCAGATAGTTTTATGAGACACCCCCTATGTCTGTGAATTATTCTTCTATATATATATATTTAGAAGATATTTTTGAAGAAAGAAACCATCATATACTCCCCCTATAAACTATCAGATATTATGATAGTTTCCCCATTCTGAGCCTCCTGTTGGGGGGTGAAACTAACATGTCTTGAAATACGATGGTTTGATGATAGTTTTCAGATTGCTTATAAACACGCTTTTTCACTCGTTTTTACGAACAAAGAACACAAAAAATGAAACGAAATACCCCGTTTCCGAGCATTTCATGTAATATTTTGTTGTCTTTACGACGCTGTGTTCTCAACCCACACCGCCTTTCTTTTGCTTGTTGAGGATGAATTTTATTCTACTTCCGCTGATGAAAATAACAAACAAATAAAAGCCTTGAAAAGGCGAAATAGCATAGGCGTGGGTGCAACCCACGTTGCATTGATATTCTTTCTTCAAGAGCGTCGTAGGTGCGACATAATTTTGACCTACCCAAACCCTCCCCAAGGGAGGGTTATCTTGATAGTATTGATGTATATAAATTCTCCCTCCCTTGGGGAGGGACGGAGTGGGTCTGAATTATGTCGCCCATACTGGGCTTGTAAACTACAAATCCTCAATATGGTAGCGCTCCCGCACTACCCTATTATATGTCGTCCTGTCAGAACTTACAAAAAGTTTTTTCGGGAACTTCAATGAATCTAACATATAACTGTTAGGAAAAATAGGGAGAGGGGGTACATCCAATACCAACACATAACGATTCATTCACCATCTTACACATATAACTTTCTATCATCTATCATTTAGATTAAAGTGAGTTCGACGAATTTCATAAACTCGTATATTGTTGAAAAACATGTGGTTGAAGAAGCTCTGAAAGAGCGACACCTAAAAGGGCTGTCCGTTAGGGCTGTCATATAGACGATATTTAATGGAATGAGGTCTGAAGGACCGACACCTATTATATTTATTAGGTGTCGCACCTACGGCGCTCATTAAAAAACATCCTCATAGTAACAGCCCTTACGGACTGCCCTGTTAGATGTCGCTCTTTCAGAGCTAATCCGTTGAACACACGTTAATTTATCGGGCAAGCAGTTGAAGAAGATGGGGGCCAAAATGGACCCCATTTTAGGGCCTCACCAAGGACGCCCTGTTTTAGGGCCTCCTTAAAATAGAGAAAAACCACCGTGTTGAATCAGCACGGTGGTTTATAGTATATATTACTTAATAGCATTATTCACATAGGATGTATTTGCTATCAATATCTTTCAAATGTCAGTCTGAGGACATCATCCTTCAGTATCATCTGACTGCTGTTCAACGTCTCTATTCTGAAGTTCTCCTCCAACGAGTTGATCCCAAAGCGACGTACCTCTTCAAGACGGTCTTCTGTCAGGATCTCATCTCCTTTCACTCGGTCGAAGAGGAAGGGGGTGGAAAGCTTCAGATAGCCATCCTCATTCTTGAAATATGCCATGTAGTACGCATTGAATCGCTCCGTCTTGTTCATCTGAAGCAGATCACCCTGGAATGACCACATGATTCTCTTGTCCCTGTAGTCTCTTGTCGCTCCGCTTTTTACGGAATCTACCTTTACGAGATACCACATGGCATCGAGTTCCCCATTGTCCGAAGACTCCATGTCGCATGAGGTAAGCAGGAGCAATGGCAGGAAGAGTAAATATAATAGTTTCTTCATCATTAACTATTTAAAGTTTCTTACAAATTACTAATTACGAATTACTAATTACCTATTTAGCTTTTTCCGTTGAAGTTAAGCGATAAAAGGAAACTTGGTACTTCGTAATTTGTAATTCGTAATTACATCGTTGAATTATCTGATTTTATATTTCAAAGTAGCCTGAAATCCAGAATTATCTCCAAGTAGCTCACCAAAGTCTGCGCCATACGCAAGCGTTACGGCAAAACGGCTCAGCACACTGGTTTCTGGAAAGCTATACGTTCCTTCGAGCAGGATGGACGTGTTTTCCTTCGGATAATAGAATGGATCTTCGTATGTTCCCCATCCCTTTTCCCATGACACCTTTGCACGGTAGTGAAGTCCGTCCACAGGATCGCCTGCAACGGCAAAATGCCAAGCCCTGAACCTGTTGTTCCTCACGCCAATATATCCATCGGTATTGTATATTGGTGAGGTGAAGAACGGATTTCCCATTACCTGTCCCCAGTGTTGCCATCCTGGAAGTGAATGGTGGTTGTAGTAGTTGTCACGTCCGGAGATATGGGTTGGATATGTCCTGTTATGATCATGATACAGAGGTCCGCTCTGGTATCGTGTGTTGATGTATTCCACTACTGCCTGATTAACGTAGCTGAATTTCCTCAACTTGACATCAATGCCTACGAGAGCATCCTTCAGGTCGTATCGGAAGTATCGGTTGTCTTTCCTTACATCCCATTCCTCTCCTGTTCCGTAGCCGTCATAGTCGAGAAAGAACATTCCTGAGTGGTCTTCAAAGAAATGGTCGAGATATGCGCCAAGCTCAAAGTTCTCGTCTTTCCATTCGAGACGTGCTACCCAACTGCCAAGGTTGTTGCCTTCGGCATTGGAGTAGGTATCCTCACCCGTGTCGGAACCAGTTCCAGTAAATGCGTGGAAATAGCTGCTAAGGTTGCTTGACAGCTTCATGTTTCCACCCTTGAAACCATTCTCATCTGTTCCAACCCAGTTATATACGCTTCCACCGAACTGTGCAGCCATCTCAAGTCCGAGAGTAAGTGAAAGCGGGAATTTCTCTTCATTGCCAATACGCAGATAGCCAGCCTTTTCATGATAGCGGGTATAGCGATTGTACTTGTTCACGCTTCCCTTGGCTGCAACCGTTTCCCACGGAGCATCGGTCATTATGCCAAAGGCTACATGGGTCTTGATGGCAAGCCAGTCCTTGGTATAAGGAACGTGCCAGTAGTCGTTGAGTCCAAGGCGAACCTGCGGAATTGGTGTTGCATTGATGCCGAGAGTCTGCGAACCGCTTGAAAGCTCATTGTTCTTGAGCTCCATAGGCTGTTGCTTTGCACCTACGGTAAGGACGCCATATTTCCAGTTAGCCTCCACAAACGCTTGCTGGACGATACACTTCCTTGTATAATGAGATTTATATCCTGCAACCTTATATCCTACAGGCAGAACCATATCAACTCCCACCTGCATTTTCAGTTCTTCATTGAAGAAATCCTTGTTGTATATACCCGTACCGCGTAGATATCCGTTTGAAGCAGCCAGACTGCTCAATCCGTATTTATTGGCATTGAGCCAGAATGGTGTTTTCGAATTGCTTTGAGATCCCTGCATTTCCACCTCTAAGGAAAGAGGTTGTGCGGAATTGTCCTGTGCGAATGCAGTTGCAGAACATAAGCAGAGTATAGCGAAATATGGTTTCATTATTTACTAATTTAATCGATTTACGAATTACAAATTACTAATTATCTATTTAGCTTTTATCGCTTAACACTTAGCGAAATATTGTATCTTGGTAATTCGTAATTTGTAATTCGTAATTTTGTAATTACTTAACCAAATTGGCAATAGTTACGAGCATGGTGGCAATGGATGCGGTGGAAGTACCGATGGCAAGCCACATCTGTAACTTGTTAACTTCCGACTTCGGCTTCGTAGGCACAATAACCTCCGAACCTGGGGTCGGTTTTTCTCCCTTACCCATCTGATTCACCGTTCCGTTCATGTGAACAATATATGTACTGCCCTTCTTTGCATGCTGTCCCCAACCACCAGCCTGATTGACATAGTAGCGGGCACCCTTGCCCTTCTTATAGGCAATGGTGTTAGGATAGAGCACATTACCACTTACCTTAACCGTATTGGTGTATTCTGGAACAATGATACGGTCTCCTTCACGAAGTGTGAGGTCATAGTCAGAGCCTGGACTCTCGATAGCCTTGTCAAGCTGAATACCTACATAATATGTATCGCCAAGATCAAGCTGGTCAATATCAATAGTATCATCCGTGGCTACCTGTGACTGTGCCATCTTCAGAACCTGTTCCATACGTGTACGCTCCTCTGGAGTGATGCGACGCTCAAGACGCGCTCCCTTAACGTATGCCAGTTTGTTGGTTCCGCCAGAAGCACGAACAAGGTCGGACAAGCGAGACTCCTGCTTTGACAATGCGTATGTACCAGGGAAGTTCACCTCACCCTCGATGCTTACATTCTGCTGTACGCTATAGCTTGGGCTCTTTCTCACATAGACCTCATCGTATGGCTCAAGTGTGAAACCAGGCTGTCCGTCGATGACGAAACCATCCTTCAATGCGAAACTATAGGTCTTGGCAATGAGAGAGTCACGGGTAAGTGCCTTGCGGTTAGATACTCTTCGTGATACATCCACCTTCACAGTTGAAGCAGACTCCTTCAAGCCTCCCGCCTGAACAACGAAATCCTCAAGAGTCTCGTTATCTGCATATTTATAGACACCAGGATAATGTACTTCTCCATGAATGGTGATTGTTCGGTTCTCCTGACGCTCTGACTTTGAAGGGATGAAGAGCACATCCTCATTCTTCAGAGGAATATCGGCTGTGGTACCTGCGAGAATACCCCTTACGTCAACGCTCAGCACCTTTAGGGTTCTATCTTCATTCATTCTATGCATCACGCCACGGGTTGTGAAAGCATCCTCTGTGACACCATCAGCATTCTCGATAAGAGAACGTACGGTAGTGATGTTTCCACCCAACTGATACATACCAGGACGGAACACGGCACCCTTTATCTCAACCATATTCTCGTAGCGAGGAATGATTGAATCAACGGTTACGGAGTCACCATCGGCAAGATGGAAAGAGCCCATATCAAATTCCTGCACATTGAACACTCCATAGCGGCTGCCACTCTTACGGACAACTCGCACGGACTTGGTATAGGCACCAGCTGCATAATATCCTGCATATTTCAAGAGAGTCTGGACACTCTCGTTCTTCTTCATTTCATAAAACATCGGACGCTTCACCTTACCTGCGACATCCACGATGCACTCGTATGGACCAACCATGATGACATCATTGTCATGCAAACGTACATTACCAGAAAGCTTGCCATTCAGGATATAGTCATACACATCCACAACACTTATCTCCTTGCCGTTGCGGAATACCTTGATGTTACGGAGAGTACCGATGGAGCTTACGCCACCAGCCATATAAAGGGCATGGAAGACACTCGCAAAGGCAGAAAGAGAATAAGTACCCGGATTCTGCACCTCACCCATCACATTGACAGTAATGGTACGTGTCTGACCGAGAGTCAGCTTTATTGAACTGCTGCTATAACGTGAACCAAGAGTTGAACGAAGACGCGCATTTGCCTGTTTCACAGTAAGTCCGCTGAGATTGATAGGACCATAGCCGTCAATTACGATGTCACCATCAGGACTTACGGTATAAGATGTTGATTTCTGCGAAGCTCCATAGATATCAACCTTCACCTCATCACCAGGACCAACCACATAACTCTGAGGAGTAGCAATATTCATCACAGGTTCGAAAGTAAGGTCTTCCTTGTTGAAAATATCTCTTCCGAACACCTTACGCCCACGATAGAGAGTAGGGTCTTCATCCTCAAGAAACATATCCTCGGAAATCATATCATCGTTGAGCAAGTCCCCTACTCCATTACTCATCTCATCAAACAGCTCATCATCCTCTTCATCAGGAAGACCATTGACATTCTTGCCCTTAGCAGACTTCACGGCTCCCATTCTCTGTGAGCTCTTTTCATTTGCGTCCTTTGAAGACTTAGAATTCTTGCCGTTCTTTTTCTTATTCTTCAATTTTGTCTTGCCATTCTTTGCAAGACCCAATGACTCTCTTGTATCACCGTTATTAGAACGCATTGTCTCCTCAGCCTTGCCCACAGTCTCGTCCATCACAAGACCAAGACCACCATTCTTGCTCAGTCGCTCATATTTTGCCTTGATGCGGCGTATCTGACTGATATCAACACCTTTCTGCATGAGCTTAGTGACAATCTGAGACTGAGAAGCACCGGCTTTATGCTCCTTGATCACAAACTGCATAATCTGCTCATCCGTCATGGATGACTGTGCCGATACTATGGAAAAACTGAAAACTGCAATAAACAGCGCGAAGAGATATCTTTTCATTTCTATGATGATTCTTTTGTTCTTTTTAATTTTACACTTTGAGTGTTATATTAATAACACAATTACCGTTTTTTTGTTGCCAATGTTTCATTAAAAAATGTTTTACAACGGCAAAATATCTGCAAAGATAATAATTTTCTTTCAAAAAAACGCCCATACACCATATTTATTAACAAAAAATCAGGGCTTACTATCGATAATTTGAAAAAAAATGTGTAAGTTTGCACCTTGAAAACAAATACATCAACTGTTTCATGAAAATTAAATACGTATTTTATGCCACTTTCGCAGGCATTCTTACGATGATATCCTGCGGAAAGAAAGAAGAGCCAGATACCAACGTCGGCATTTCTACCGTCGATGTTTCGAAAGAGATTGTAGGTGACTCCATGATCTATGGACTTGCTTGCGATGGAACCTCAGATTCCAACATTGTAGTCTATCCTTTCAGCGGTGGCGACCCTATCAAATATTCATGTATAGATGCCCATAAGAACCACAGGATCATTGGTCATCCAGAAATTGGTGACTGGGTTGGTCTCGTGCTCGACAAGGAGGATACGACAATAGCTACTATGGTTGTAAACCTTGATCAGCTCAAAGGCACATGGACTTATACCGTCATGCCAACCTTCAAGGACTTCAAGCATCTTAGCAAGCGTATGCAGAAGAAAATGGAGAGCACAATGATGGAGCAGATGCCTGACTCTGAGAAAGCCCTGTACATGGTGCCTCGCGAATATGGTTTCTCTCTCAAGCGTAGTCATAACGCTGAACCTGTCGGAAGAGTAAGACAAAGTGCTGGTGTTGATGAGGATAGTCCGGTGGAATATCCAAAGATTAAGCATTATGCTCAATGGTTCTCATGGAACGGTAAACTGATTCTCGTTTCACAAAAGAGACACATAAGGACTGAAGAAAACAAGGATGCCAAGCCTCCAAAACCGACCTTCGACACCCTCGAATATGTGATGCTGACAAACGACACTCTCGTTCTCATGCATAATGGCGTTATACAGGGCTACCATCGCAAGAGTAGCGCAATAACAGCTAACGAACACGCTAACAAGAAGGCTGCAGAAGCTGATAAGAAGGCGGCGGAGAATCTGAAATAAAGACCCACCCCAGCCTCTCCCATAAAGGGAAGTCTGATGTTGATAACATCGGAGTATGTGTCAGGGGAGTAATTAGAATCTATCGCTAAAAGAAAAGCAAAAGACCAGTCCACTCAATGCTGCTGTGGACTGGTCTTTTTGTATTTAATTTCTCTAATGATTAGAAATACATTCTACTCCCCTCCCTTTATGGGAGGGGCTGGGGGTGGGTCTTTTACAAATCCTTCTCCGACACCTCAAATGTTCTACCCTTGCTCATGTCACCCGTTGTAAGACCGAGCTTCAGCCATTTCATTCTCTGGGCAGAAGTACCATGAGTGAAGGATTCCGGCATTGAATAGCCACGAGCCTTCTCTTGCAGATAGTTATCGCCTATCACATGAGCACAGTTGATAGCCTCTTCAATGTCACCATCCTCAAGAGACTGGAAACGCTTGTTATCGTGATATGCCCATACACCAGCATAGAAATCGGCAAGCAATTCGGTACGGACACTAATCTTATTAGCCTCAGTCTTTGACGATTTTGCCATCTGCGAATGAGCCTTATCGAGAACTCCGAGCAGATACTCCACATGATGCCCTACCTCATGGGCAATGACGTATGCGTATGCGAAATCACCATCAGCACCAAGCTGTTTCTTCATTGAGGTGAAGAATGAAAGGTCGATATACAGGCATTGGTCGGCAGAACAATAGAAAGGTCCCATGGAAGCCTGACCGTTACCACAACCAGTACTTACGCTACCAGTATAGAGAACCATCTTAGGCGGAACATATTCCTTACCCATGCCACGGAACACCTCAGTCCACACATCCTCAGTACCGGCAAGTATCTGACTTGAGAACCTGGCAAGTTCCTGTTCTTCTGCCGTAAACTCCTGTCCGTTGCTTGTCTGGGTAGTTACATTACCCATCTGCTGCTCAGCTACATTCTGCACAGCCTGAGAAATATCTCCTCCCGACATCCATGTGAAAAGAAGATAGATTATAACTCCGCCTATTCCAAGGCCACCTATACCTGCAATACCTGATGCCTTACCTCGGCGATCATCCACATTGCTACTTTCACGTCTTCCGTTTAGTTTCATAACAAATATAATTACAAATTATTAATTACGAATTACCAGTTTTCAATTACTAATTACGAGCTACCTTTTACCTTTTTTCTATTAGAAAATATAGCGATAAAAACTAAATAGGTACTTTGTAATTAGCAATTCGTAATTTTGGGTGGGTCTTTTATAACTTCTCTCCGCAATGCTTACAGAATCGATCTTCTTCATCCACCTTACCACCGCATCTCGGACACAACCCATCCTTTACAGCTTCCTTACTCAAATCAACCATTGTTGCAGAAACAATACCCGTAGGTACGGCAATAATGGTGTAGCCAAGTATCATAACCATACCTGCCAGGAATCTACCAGTAGCTGTCACTGGAACTATATCTCCATAACCCACGGTTGTCATTGTCACGATTGCCCAATAGATTGAGGTAGGCAGATCTGAGAATGCACTTTCTGGAGAGTTCGCCTCCAATATGTACATCAGCGTACCTATACAGATAACCAGAATCCATACGAACAAGAAATACACGAGTATCTTCGTCATGCTCCTCCTTATGGACTCAAGTAACAGGAATCCCTCGTTGATGAAAGAGAACAGCTTAAAGATTCGGAACACCCTGATAAACCTGAATGCCCTGAATACCAACATATAACGAGCAACAGGGATTACGAGGGAAAGGTATGGAGGAATGGTTGCAAGAAAGTCAATCACTCCAAAGAAACTGAGGGCATAGTCGCGTTTTTTCGGCGAGCAGTACAAACGAAGTACATACTCTGTTGTAAAGAAAAATGTAAGGCATCCCTCAATTATCTCCATAGCGAGTTTGAAACGACCATCAACAATCTGAAGGCTCTCAACGAACATCACTATCAAACTGACCGAAATTGCGATAATCACCATGAGATCAAACTTCCTGCCAGCAGGTGTGTCCGATCCGAAGATTATATCGTACAATCGAGGCTTATCTTTCAGTAAAGCTATGAATTTCTTGAACATATCAGAATTTATTTAGGTTTTACATAAGGTTCTGCAACATCACTTCTCCCCTACCGTCACCTTGACTCTTGATATTCTTCTCTGCTCTTTCTTGAGCACCTCAAAAGTAAGGTTCTTGAACTTCAGCACCTCATGAATGCTTGGGAAATCTCCCTTTATCTCAAGGAGCAGTCCTGCCAAGGTATCTGATTCTATATCATCAAACTCATCATCGTCCATGTTGAGCAGACGGGCAAAATCCGTCAATTGGGTCTTTCCCTCGAATACATAGGTGTTGTATGTGAGCTTGGTGTATTGCATTTCCTCCTCATCATACTCGTCATTAATCTCACCAACAATTTCCTCAAGAATGTCCTCAAGAGTTATAAGACCACTCGTACCACCAAACTCATCCACCACAATGGCAATATGCACCTTGTTCTGCTGGAATTCACGGAGAAGGTCATCTATCTTCTTCGTTTCAGGCACGAAGTAAGCTGAGCGTATTAGACTCTGCCAACGGAAATTCTTCGGTTTGTCAATATGCGGAAGCAAATCCTTGATGTAGAGCACGCCACGGATATTGTCCTGAGTGTTCTGCCATACAGGTATTCTGCTATAGTTGTTCTCTGTCACGCTCTTCAGCACATCAGCAAAAGTCTTCTTTATGTCAAGTCCAACAATGTCCTGACGACTGGTCATCACCTCACGCACCATCTCGTCTCCGAAACGAATAATACCTTGAAGCATGCTCTCCTCTTCCTTGATTTCTTCCTTATCGGTAAGTTCAAGTGCCTGTTCAAGATCATCAACGCTAAGTACGTGATTCTTAGTCTGTACCACTTTCTCGGCTAATATGCCACTTGAAAGTAATATTGTCTCAATAGGCCAGAAAATCTGTCTGAAGAAAAGTATTCCCCTTACTGCCCTTCGACAGAATGTCAGAGGCGAAATACGACTATAAACTTTGGGGATTATCTCTCCAAAAAGCAGGAGAAGGAATGTGAGCAAAACCGTGATGCACAGGAACTGCAACCAATAAGCTTCACCGAAATCAACCACACGCGCAAAGATATAGTTACACAACATGATTATCGTCACATTGACGAAATTGTTCGTGATAAGTATCGTTGCAAGGGTTCGCTCACTATCGTCACGTAACATCTGAATGCTCTTGTCACGCGAATTATGCTCTGGATTCAATTCAGAAAGTTCCTTTGGAGTAAGACTGAAGAATGCAATCTCAGAACCGCTAGCAAAACCTGAAAGCAAGAGAAGAAACCCTACTCCCACCAACGAACACAGCACGCTCAGTGATGGAGCGTGCAGCGTTACCTGTGATATTTGGTCTATTATCAAATCAAACATTTACCATATAGGTTTTAAGCATTTAAATGAAAAAATGAAAAATGAAAAATTATAAAATACAGATTATATTTTTTAGGTAATGATAATACACAACAATACTATATTGTATTTTTCATTTTTCACTATTCATTTTTCACCTACTCAAAAGCCGTTCCCTGCGGAGCAGTCTCTGCATTCGGACGCTGCGACTTTGGCGTAAGCATCTCCATACTGTCAACTACTATCTCCGTAGTGTATTGCCTCTGTCCCTTGGCATCATCATACACACGATATTTCAGTCGTCCCTCTACATAGAGTTTATCACCCTTGCGCACATACGACTCAACTATCTTTGCCAATCGACGATAGAATACGAGGTTATGCCAGTCCGTGCGGTCAGGTACCTGAGTGCCATTAGGCAACGAATACCCTTTCTCTGTCGTAGCCAATCGAAGCTGAGCTACCGCCTGATCAGAGTCGTAATAGTGAACGTCAGGATCCTTACCAACGTTACCTATGAGCATCACCTTGTTCATGACTCAGGTAGACAAGCACCCAGATACTTGAAAGAGTAATTCTTTCCCTTTGGTGAAGGGAACTGAGAACGTGAATCTACACGTGTGAGCAGATGATCACAGATACGATTGTAAGCATCCAGACCAGACATAGCCTTACACTGAGCAACAAAAGTAGTGTCACGATACTCGCACTTGCCAGTTGCAGGCGAAACAACTACTCGCTTGAAGTCAAGCTTACCCTCATACCAGCCATAACGCTCATCGTTGAGAGCTACGAGAATAGGACTTTCACCCTTGCTTGCACGGTCAACGCTACGAACAGCCTTCTTAGCCTTGAAATCCTCCATCGTTGCAGCCTCAGTCTTGATGACTATGAAATACACACGTGGGCGTACCTTATATCTCTTTGGATAATACACGTTGGCAGCAGCATAGTCACGCAGGTCTTTCTCCAGCTCACGTGTCATGTTTATCTCCGAAATAGAAGAAAGAAATTCGATGGCTTCATCTACACTCGAAACCAGCAACTCATTATCAAAATATCTTAGGTATAAGTTCATGGGCAATTATTTAAATAAAAAGATAAAACGTCTATAAACAATAAAAGCCTCTTAAAAAGAGGCTTTATTACTTTGGAGCGGAAAACGGGACTCGGACCCGCGACCCCAACCTTGGCAAGGTTGTGCTCTACCAACTGAGCTATTTCCGCAAATATAAGTGAAGAGGAGGAGACTCGAACTCCCACGTCACAATTGACACTACCCCCTCAAAGTAGCGCGTCTACCAATTCCGCCACCTCTCCGACTATATTTTCCTTACAAGAAAGAAGCTTTTCCCGAACTCTATCCTGAGAACGAAGGTGCCCAAGACAGGACTCGAACCTGCACATCTCTCGACACACGCACCTGAAACGTGCGCGTCTACCAATTCCGCCACTTGGGCAAGTATGCGCTTCAGTTTCTTGTTTGTTCAATAAATGGAGCGGAAAACGGGACTCGGACCCGCGACCCCAACCTTGGCAAGGTTGTGCTCTACCAACTGAGCTATTTCCGCATTTTTCTTTTATCTTTAGTTCTTATTAGAAGTTCTTCAGATAAGCATTTCTCTAAATGCGATGCAAAGGTACGACTATTTTCCGAAACTGCAAAACTTTTCCCGTTTTTTTTTCATCAAAACCATCTTTTTCTCATTCTACTTGACTTTTATCAATCATATTTATATCCTTTTCACAAAAACTATGCCATTTTTGATAATTTGCCACATAATGACCGATATTGACATTTTAATGACATTCCACGACTTTTCAAAAACAATTCAAAAAAGCATTCCTTTATATTAATAAGGTGTAAGAGAAATGCATAAGGTTGAAAAGACAAAAGACACTCAAAGATTGTCCTACAAGTAGTTTTTCATATTACATGCAACAGATCGTGCCAAGGTTAGAAATCCAACCAAGTTTTTCTCCTTTGAGGCAAATAAGCTTAATACAGACATCCAAATGGGAGTAACATTTACGTCTGCACAGGACTTTTCTTGCAACGATTTCAATTATTTCACTAAATAACGAAGGCGTATCACATGAGCGGTGAGCTTTTTTCGTGAAAAATCCATATAAATGAGGATTTCATAGATAAAAAAAAAAAATTAATTTTGCACTCGATAAAATAATCGTTAAAAAATAAATTATGAAGACAAAGAAAACAGTGGCTCTGACAGCCGTATTTACAATTTCAGGAATAACGACAACACAGGCAGGAAACATTGAGACTAACGATAGCGTTTTTGATAATGTTACGCTGAAGAATGTGTCAATCGTTGGCACAAAAGTGAACAAGCACAATCTCACGCCTTCATCTGTTTCCGTAATGGGTAGCCATCAAATTCAGACAAACCAGATAGGCAATATCGAAGACCTTTCTTCACAATTACCTAACATTTTCATTCCAGAGTACGGCTCACGACAGACCACCCCGATAATCATTCGTGGCATCTATTCCAAAGTAAAGGGTACAGCCGTAGGCTATTACGTTGATGGTATGCCTCATTTCGAAATTTCAGCCTTCAACACAGACATGCTTGATGTCAAGGCCATTGAGGTATTCCGTGGTCCGCAGGGCACGCTTTATGGCCGCAACACAATAGGTGGCGTGATAAATGTTTATAACTACACGCCATTCGACTATCAGGGAACCAAGGTGCGTCTGCGCTATGGCAACTACAACACAGTCAAGGCTCAGGCATCACATTACTCTTTACTCAGCGACCAGTTCGGTTTCAACGTAAGTGGGTACTATGAGCATTGCGACGGCTATTTCGATAACGTAACCCTCGGAAAGAAAGCCGACAAGCAGAATGCTGGCGGCGGTCGCATAGCATTGCATTACAATCCTGCCGGCCGTTGGATGCTACGTTTATCTTCAAGTCTTGATTATCTTAATCAGGGCGGTTATGCGTATTCCGTATATGTCCCAGAGACAGATGTACTTTCTGACATTAATTACAATCGTCCATGCGGCTACAAGCGTCTGATATCAGGCACAGGCTTCACAGCCAACTATACAAGCGATCTGTGGAGTCTCAATAGCCAGACCTCCTTCCAGTACATCCGCGATGATCAGGAAGTGGATCAGGATTTCACCGCAAATGACACATACTTCGTGACAAATGGTATTCGTCATAATGTTATCAGTGAGGAACTAACACTCAAGTCTGAACACGATGGCAAGTTCCAGTGGGTTGCTGGCACCTTTCTCTTTAGCCAGTGGGGTACTCAGGACCAAGGTACCGACTATATCACCAAGGGCTATGAACAACGCTCTTTGTATGACAATCCATTGCGTGGCATAGCACTCTTTGCACAGGGTTCATATAATCTCGTGGGAGGCCTCTCTGCTACCATAGGATTGCGACTTGATCATGAGTATAACAGCATGGAATACTCACGCACTCAATTCAACCATGAGGACAACACAAATCAGCCTTCAGGTCAACCATTTACAGAGACCTTGAAGTTCACGGAACTTATTCCTCGCTTTGGACTCTCATACTTATTCAACAAGGAGAATATGCTCTTTGCCAACATATCCAAGGGTTATAAGGGCGGTGGTTTCAATGCCACGATTCCGACTGATGAAGACCGTACTTACGACCCAGAACATAACTGGAACTATGAGATTGGCGCAAAACTGTCAAATGCTAGTCGCACACTCTTTGGTGAGATGACTCTCTTCTATATAGACTGGAAGAATCAGCATATTACCCAAACCGTACCTGGAGTTGGCAACGTGATTAAAAATGCAGGTCATTCAAATAGTAAGGGGGTGGAGTTTTCATTTACATATCGTCCTATCACAGACTTCACCATTCAGGCGAACTATGGCTATACATACGCAGAATTCCTAGACTACAAGAAGAGTGAGACCGCAGATTACTCTGGCAATATAGTACCTATGGTGCCACGTAACACGTTCGCCCTCAATGCAAACTATATTCTTCGTAATGTTGGAACTTTTGATGCAATCACATTCTCAGCAGGTATAAATGGCGTAGGAAAACTCTACTGGCTTGAGGATAATGCCGTATGTCAAGACCTCTATGTCCTACCAAGTGCACGTGTCGAGTTAAGGAAAGGCAAACTCGGTCTTGCTTTCTGGGGCAAGAACCTAAGCAACACCAAGTATCACAGCTATTATTTCGTATCATCAGCAAAATATGCACAGAAAGGTACTCCACTGACACTGGGCATTGATTTGACATTTGCGATAAACAAATAAGATCTCTCCCCCACCCCATAGAGAGGGAACAGGAAGGCAAAACTATAAAAAATGAACATAATCGATAAATATAACGTATCCGTACCTCGATATACGAGTTACCCACCAGCCAATTACTTCCGTGCCATGCAACCGGAAGAATATCTTGATGCTGTGCGTCACTCCAACAATGAAGGAACATCCCTTATATCCTTCTATCTTCACATGCCGTTTTGCAAGCGTCTATGTCATTATTGCGGATGTAACTCATACATCCTACCTCACACTGGCGATATGGTGACACGATATATAGATGCCATTCACAAGGAGATAGACATTGTAACGGCAAACCTCGACAAAAGCCGCCCTATCAGTCAGATACACTTCGGCGGTGGCAGTCCGACGGCAATGCCGGCATCAGTTCTGAAAGAAATAAACGACCATCTGCTTTCGCTTTTCCCAACAATAGAGAAACCTGAGATAGCAGTTGAATGTCATCCAGGCTATCTTACAGAGCAAGACTGGACATCACTCACCGAAAGCCATTTCAATCGTTTCTCTATCGGTGTGCAAGACCTTGACACTAAGGTTCTTGAAACCGTAGGACGTACACCAAGTAATTTACCACTTGAGGAGATTATGACGATATTGCGTTCTGTTGGTGCTACGGTCAATATGGACTTCCTCTTCGGACTTCCATATCAGACACCAGCATCCTTTGCAAAGAGCATAGAGAAAGCTATACAACTACATCCAGACCGCCTCGTCACCTTTAGTTACGGACATGTGCCTTGGGTGTTCAAGCGTCAGCAGATACTTGAGAAACATGGACTTCCTGCTACTGATGAAAAGCAGAAAATGTATGAGGTATCTGCTGATATGCTCCATGAGGCCGGCTATAAGAGTATCGGCCTTGACCATTTCGTATTGCCAGACGACGAACTCCACAAGGCATTGGAGGCAGGACTTCTCTATCGCAACTTCCAAGGTTATTGCACACGCAGAACAACAGGTCAGGTATATGCCTTTGGTGCAACAGGTATCAGTCAGCTTGATAGCATTTACGCCCAGAACACAAAGGACATTCAGGAGTATATCGATAATACGCTCAGCGGTTTGCTAACCACACGTAAGGGCTATGCCCTAACGTCACAGGAACGTATTGCCAAAGAGGTTATAGAACGACTTATGTGCAACTATCGACTAAACTGGAATGAGATAGCCACAACGATGCAGATAAGCGTTGAAGAAATAAAGGCTGCACTACACTATGACGAGGCACAGCTAAACGAAATGGCTGCTGATGGTTTGTTTGAAAAGACAGAAAACGGTATTATAATGACGACCATAGGACATCCTTTCGTGCGAAACGTAGCAGCAGCACTCGACCCTCTAATGCAGAATACGGATAAGAAATTCTCAAAACCAATATAAAGTAAATGAAAATGAACAAAGATATTGTTGTAATCGGTGCTGGCATAACAGGCATGACATGTGCCTATGAACTGCACCGCAAAGGAAAGAACATACAAATACTTGAGTGTCAGAACCGCATTGGCGGACAGATTAACACTCTTAAAATAGGAAACTTCACGTTTGAAAGCGGTCCAAATACAGGCGTTGTAAAGCACCCAGAGGTGGCTGAGCTTTTTGAGCAACTTGGTGATGCCTGTGAACTTGAAACAGCCCTTGAGTCAAGCAAGCGTCGTCTGATTTGGAAAGGCAAGCAATTCCATGCCCTTCCGTCAAGTCTTAGTACTGCATTAAAGACGCCTCTCTTTACATGGTATGATAAGTTTCGTATTCTCGGAGAGCCTTGGCGAAAGAAAGGAAATGATCCATACGAGTCAGTTGGTTCATTAGCTGAGCGTCGTCTTGGAAAGTCATACGTAAAGTATGCCGTTGACCCATTTCTCTCAGGAGTATATGCCGGAGACCCATATAAGTTACCTGTTCGTCTCGCACTTCCCAAACTATATAGACTTGAACAGGACTATGGTTCTTTCATCAAAGGAAGCATTGCAAAAGCAAAGATTCCGAAGACTGACCGTGACCGTAAGGCAACAAAGAAGGTTTTCTCTGCAAAGGGAGGTTTTAGCAACCTCGTCAATGCACTTGCCAACGCCATAGGTCATGATAATATCACTACTGGAGCACAGGATATTAAAATCAATCCAGAGGGCAAAGGGTGGCTCATAACCTATCAGAAAGATGATACACCGCAGCAGATATATGCGTCAAAGGTCATAACTACCTGTGGTGCTTATTCTTTGCCAGAGCTTCTGCCATTCGTAGATACTGAGACGATGAAAGATCTCAGCAATCTCTACTATGCACCTGTGGTACAGATAGGCGTTGGAATGAACAACTGTGGCAACAATCAATGGCTTGCCTTCGGTGGCCTTGTACCTTCACTTGAGAAGAAACAGATTCTCGGAATACTATTCCCTTCTGCCTGTTTTGAAGAAAGATGTCCAAAACAAGGTGCTGCTATGGCATATTTCATTGGAGGTGCACGTCATCCCGAGATGCTCAAGAAAAGCGATACTGAGTTTGAAACCATCGTTAATGACTATCTCGTTGAAATGCTCAAGTTCCCTGCTGGCACCAAAGCTGATATTATCAAGATATTCCGTCATAAACGTGCCATTCCACAGTACGAGGCTTCATCCGATGCACGCTTTGCTGCTATAGAGAAGCTTCAAGTACAATACCCTAACCTCCGTATTGCAGGCAACTTACGTGATGGTATCGGCATAGGCGACCGTATCAAGCAAGGCTTTGATGAGGCGGAGATACTTTGTAGTTTACCTTAAATGAAAAATGAAAAGTGAAAAATTATAAAATACAGATTACGTTTTTGGCGTGAAGAAGGTAACTTGTATTTTTCATTTTTCACTTTTCACTTAATTAATTTCTAAAAAGTGCACTGGATTCAACGACTATACACTTCCAACACAGAAGGGCAGAAATTTAATCTCTTCACCTTCTTCTGTCTATACATAGCACAGTCTTTGCCAATGACCTTCTTCTCAACGGCATTGCAAGTCACTATGCGTCAGGAATCTTTTTCGCTATCCACCATTGCGGCACTCCAGCTAATCAAACTGCCTTGGGTGCTCAAGTTCCTGTGGTCGCCAATGATTGACCGTCGATGTAACACGATGAAAGGCTATCGACGTTGCATTTTCATAAGCGAAGGAATCTATGCGGTTATAATCCTTTTCGTAGGACATCTCGATCTGCATGAGGATTTCTATTTCATACTAACGCTTATCTTCATGTCTCTCGTTGCTTCTGCCACACAGGATATAGCTACTGATGCCCTTGCCGTACTCAGTTTTAGGAAAAAGGACAAAGGCCTTGTCAATAGTATGCAATCACTTGGCAGTTTTGCAGCCACACTCATAGGTAGCGGTTTTTTACTCGTACTGCTCCAGAAATATGGCTGGCACTACGTATTGCCTTTCATGAGTATCTTTGTCCTTATTGCCATAATTCCACTTTGGCGTAACAAGAAACTGAAACTCATACCACAACCTGCTTCTGATCCAGTTTCAAAGGCTGATTTCATCTGGTTCTTCACTCGTAAGAGTATTTGGCGACAGATTGGTTTCCTGTCCTTGTATTATGCAGGCATTATCGGATCACTCTCTATCTTCCGACCATACCTTGTTGATCTCGGCTTTTCAATGCAGCAGATAGGTATGATGAGCGGTGTAGCTGGTTCCGCAGCAGCTTGTGTGGCCTCACTTGTCAGCGGACAACTAATTACCCATTTCGGCTGTTTTGCAGCCCGAAGGATAGTAGCCGTTTGTTCACTTTTCGCCATGCTCTATCTCTTCTTTATTACCAACGACACTCCAACCTATCCACTTATTCTCGGTGGATTGATTTTTGTATGGTTTTGCTACGGCATGAGTACCGTTGTGGTATATACTACCGCTATGGACAATGTGCGTGTTGGTAGAGAGGGAACCGACTTCACTGTGCAGACGGTTATAACCCATTTCAGCGGTCTCTTCATGGCATTGATAAGTGGAAATGTGGCAGATACCTTTGGTTATCATAACCTCTTTTTATTTGAAACGGCACTCACCATTATAACTGTAGTGTATGTATTCCTGATGTTCAATAAAAAGAAAGAAGTTCAGGGTTGATGTTAGATATCTCTATCCTAAAAGACTTCGATAAACACAAAAGCCCATCGCTTTCGCGACGGGCTTCTTTATTTATAATAAGGTGTGAGATTAACCCTGAATTGCAGCTACGCCTGGGAGAACCTTACCCTCGATAGCCTCAAGAAGAGCACCACCACCAGTAGAGATGTAAGATACCTTATCTGTAAGACCGAACTTTGTGCAGCAAGCAACAGAATCACCACCACCGATGAGAGAGAATGCACCCTCAGCAGTTGCAGCAGCAATAGCGTCACCGATAGCCTTTGAACCAGCAGTGAAGTCGTCGCACTCGAATACACCAGCAGGACCATTCCAAAGGATAGTCTTACAACCCTTGATAGCCTCTGCGAACTTCTTCTGAGCCTCAGGACCTGCATCAAGACCTTCCCAACCAGCAGGAATCTCGTTTGAAGGATAGTTCTCGATCTTAGCACCATCCTTAACGCTCATTGAACCGAAGTCGAAGCCGTTTGTACAAGTTGCATCTGGAGCCATAACGAGCTCTACGTTGTTCTCCTTAGCGAGCTTCTCAACGTTGAGAGCAACGTCAAGCTTATCAAGCTCTACGATAGAATCACCAATCTCACCGTTGTGAGCCTTAGCGAATGTATATGTCATACCACCACAGAGGATGAGCTTATCAACCTTACCGAGGAGGTTCTCGATGATACCGATCTTAGAAGACACCTTAGAACCACCCATGATAGCGATGAATGGACGCTTGATGTTGTTGAGCACGTTGTCAACAGCAGTAACCTCCTTCTCCATGAGGAGACCGAGCATCTTGTCATCAGCACCGAAGAAGTCAGCGATAACAGCAGTAGAAGCATGCTTACGGTGAGCTGTACCGAATGCATCCATTACATAGCAGTCAGCGTAAGAAGCGAGAGTCTTAGCGAACTCCTTCTGCTTAGCCTTCATCTCTTCCTTAGCAGCCTTGTATGCAGGATCCTCCTTGTCGATACCAACTGGCTTACCCTCTTCCTCTGGATAGTAACGGAGGTTCTCGAGAAGAAGCACCTCACCAGCCTTCAGAGAAGCAGCAGCCTCCTGAGCCTTTGCGCAGTCTGGAGCGAACTTAACCTCAGCAACACCGAGAGCAGCAGCAACTGCGTCCTTGATCTGAGCGAGAGAAAGCTCTGGCTTTACCTTACCCTTTGGCTTGCCCATGTGAGACATGATGATGAGAGCACCACCCTTCTCAAGGATAAGCTTGAGTGTAGGAAGAGCACCACGGATACGAGTGTCGTCTGTGATCTTACCATCCTTCAAAGGTACATTGAAATCTACACGTACGATTGCCTTCTTACCGGCAAAGTTGTAATCGTTAATCTTCATAATTTCTTTTTGATATTTATAGAATAATGTGATTAATATTAATCATAATCAAAGACAAAAGTACAAAAAATAAGTGACATTCGAGAACAGAATGCAATCTTTTTCTCTCAAATAGCGACAAAAACGTATTTTTGACAACTCTATTTAGCATTTTCCGCAGATGTTTTCGATGCCTTGCGCATTTCTTTACTGCTGTATTCCAAGAGTTCTCCCAAAGACATATCCTTGTGCAAATCCATAAAAGCATCAACCATACATGTTTCAGTACGGCCGAAAAACTCTTCTCCCAACAACTTGTTCACCACATACCAGATGCACTGGAAATGAAAATCCTTCATCTCCTGTGACGTGCGTTGGAAATCATCAAATGGATACTTGCTAAGCAGGTATATACTTATACATTCTGGTATCATATACTCTCTCGTCATCTGTTTGCGCTGCTGCTCGTCGTAGAAACGCTTATAAACGGGATAGTCAGCCCCCAAGTATTTCTCAAGGGATATGCCTACCAAACGGCCACACACCACTATACTCTGCTCAAAATCACCTATCTGGGTATATACATCTGGCAACTCAACCTCGGGAAGAAGTCTCTGCATACGGTTAAGGCAAGTGCGCAACTGCTCATTCTCCTTATCCATATTGAAAAAGGTACTGTCAACATCGGCAATGGCAGCCGCAAGAATAGGATCTTCATAGAATCTGAGGAATCTCTCGTTCATGCCTGACTCTCCCAGCGCTCCTATCTTCAGAAGACTTTCCACAAGTGCACGTGTCTCAACAATGTATGTAGTACGCATCTTCTGCAAAGCCGAATAGTCTCCTGTGGTAAGGTATCGTATCTGCAAGAGGTCATACCTACGGATAGGCATAGACGAATCTCCTAAGCTACTTATTGGAGTACCATCTCCAAAAGAGCAGCCAACCAGAGCAACCGACATCAGAAGAGTCAACATTGCAGGAAACAGGTATGTCTTCACGATTCGCACAGATTATACAATCATTTTACAAAAAATCTGTTGCAAAGTTAGTGAAAAAATCCCATTCATGCAAATTTTAAGTAAAATTTATTTAATTTTTGTTTAAAAACTAATAAAGATACAGTTTATCGCCCACTTTCGCCGAATAATCAAGTGGCAAACCATTCCATATATAAAGACGTGAAAGGCGAACTCCATAGTGTTGGGCAATACTATAAAGACTCTCACCATTCTTCACCACATGATATCGGCCACGATACTCCTTTGCGGCATGTTTCTTTTTCTTCATCAGATAGACAACATCCCCATCAGCAAGCATCTCAACCATATCACGCTCGTTATATCGCGCAAGTTTAAGTGGACTGATTCTCAGCTCCTTACTCAGACTCACGAAAGTATCACCATGACGAGCAATGATATAATAATTGTCATTATACGAATACAGACGATGTGGCTGCTGTCCCTTCAGCTCTACCTTTGCGCTGGCAACAGAATGGTTGAGCACAAACGTGTTCACGGTTTTCTGTGTATCATATTGATACAACTGATAAGCCTCAATGATATTGATAAGCTTCTGGGCATAGGTCGGACTCGTAGCATATCCACAAGCCTTCAAGCCATTTGCCCATCCTTTATAATCAGTCACTTTTAAGCGAAAAAGGCTCTGATAGCGAGGACGTTGCAGAAACTTACTATGATCCTCATAGCTCGCACGCGGATTACTATACACACGGAAACACTCATTAGGAGCATCATCATCACGCAGCATCGTAGGACCAGTCCAGTCGTGACACTTGATACCAAAGTGATTATTGCCCATAGTCGCAAGTGTACTTCTACCCGCCGAACTCTCAAGAAGTCCCTGTGCAAGAGTAATACTTGCAGGAATGGAATACTTCTTCATCTGCTCAATGGCAAGCTCCTTATATATCTCGATATACTGCTGATACACGGCATTGGTCTTGACCTGACCAAATAAAGCGCCAGGACATCCCATTGCAGAAACGAATAGAATAATATGAAGGTATCTTTTGATGCTCACAATGCAAAAACAATTAAGCGGCACTCAAAATCATTATTGAGTACCGCACTTATCAGTTTAGTAGTGGATAGGGGATTCGAACCCCTATGGCAAGATTGAGAATCTTGAATCCTAACCCTTAGATGAATCCACCAGGTTGATTTGTACTAACTCGCATTCCCTATTCTTGGTAGTGGATAGGGGATTCGAACCCCTATGGCAAGATTGAGAATCTTGAATCCTAACCCTTAGATGAATCCACCATCTTCCGAGAAAGTACAAATACAATTGACTTGCGAGGCGGAAGGTGGGGGATTCGAACCCCCGGTACGGTAACCCGTACGTCAGTTTAGCAAACTGGTGGTTTCAGCCACTCACCCAACCTTCCAAAAGCCTTGAAAAGTTCTCAGCCGAACCTCTTTTGTCAAATGCGATGCAAAGGTACAACATTTTTCTGAAACTACCAAATTTTTTCATAAACTTTTTTCACATTTCTCGCATTTCCGTCACTTTTTGCTAAAAACTCCGCACTTTTCGCCAAATGGCACACCACTCCCCTACTCCACAAGGAAATCCGACCTTAAAACCACATATACATTATTAAATATAGACATCAAAAGAAATTATACACGCATATAGTTTAACGAATTTGCTATGAACGTCGAAGAGGTAATTCATCAATCACTAGTGTCCACTAAAAACCATTAACACAAGCCAAAAGGCTAACATATTCAGTACTTTACGGTAATAAAATTTCTCCCTAGTTTTCAAAATGCTTAATTTTGCACTGCTTACACTTTGTAAGCTAATGGTATAAAATCCAGACAAAGTGTCAAAATAAGTATATGAACCAAGGTAAATACATATTCAGTCAATTGGTGGATTTCCTGCCTGCAGATCACTTCAAATGGTTAGTTAGGAAATATGAAGGCAACAAGTATGTCAAGTCGTTTACGTGCTGGAACCATCTGTTAGTCCTGATCTTCGGTCAGCTCACAAACAGGGAGAGTCTGCGTGATTTAATCATATCATTGGCTCC
>Ga0310695_10003549_pt1 | contig 30393 bp, 16 predicted proteins | sample RumenRJG_04DNA_FD_203882 | JGI IMG/M metagenome (GOLD analysis project Ga0310695, IMG submission 203882) | Bovine rumen microbial communities from Lethbridge, Alberta, Canada - RJG_04 (v2) (version 2) | ecosystem: Host-associated > Mammals > Digestive system > Stomach > Rumen | place: Canada...
ACGAACCCGATGTTCCGCGAGCTTTCAACCGGGATGCGCAAGCTTGTGCGCTCCACGATCACCGATTCGCCGATCGACGGCAGCCTGAAGGACTGCTCCACCGACTCCGACCTCGCGAAGAGGGCCGTAAAGCGCATTGAAAGTGCCATCGACGCGGCCAAGGACTTCATTGAACGCAAGCAGCTCGCAGATCCAAACTACAGCGTGGATCAGGAAACGCACGCGCTGGGCGAGCGGCGGGAGATAGAGCACGCGGCAAAAGACAACGAGCCGACGGGACTGAGGCGGCTCAAGACGACGTTCGAAAAGAACGAGACCTCCGTCGAAGACCAGATCAAGAAGGGTCTGCTCGGCGCGGGCATGCGCGTCAACCGCTCGGGCACGAACCCCGTCATACTCGACAAGCTCAAGTCGAACGGTGTGGAGCCGGGTTTCATCTATCGCAACGACTGGTCGATGGACGATACGCGCGGTTTCATGTCGGACGTCAACTCCGACTCAAGCCACGCCTCGCTTGACGAGCTAAAGGCGAAGAATCCAAACTTTGCGCAGAACTGCGAGGGCAAGACCTTGCGGGAGCAGATTCTGCTTGCCGGCCGCGCCCATCCCGCCGCGATGGCGGCCGCGGCGGAGCTATTAATCGAAGAGGCGGCGAAACTTGTCCGGGGCGGGCCTGGCGCCGTGCCGAACGCGCCAGACGCGGTAAAGGTGCTTGCGAAGGCAATCAAGAACTATTTCACCAACCCGAACGACATCGAAAAACTCTCGCAGATCAGCGGCGGCAAATGCAACAAGGAACTCCTCGACGAAACAAAGAAGAACCTCTTCGTCGACATCCGCGATGCGGTGATGTCCATGAAGCCAAAGAACGCCGACGGCACGGCGAACGTCCTCTACGGACGTTCGCCGGTGTTCAAGCACTTCTCCGACCGCGCAATCGTCAAGCTCGACTACAACGAGAGCGTCAAGTTCTCGGCGGGCGACACGGCTAGCGCAGGCACGTTCATGCGTCCGGAGCGCGTTGCGCTAGGGCGCAAGATGGACCAGCTCTACCGCTTCACGTCGCGCCAGTCCGCCGACACGATTTCCGCCGGCGCCGTCACCGAGGCGCTCGCGAACGACCTCACGCGCATTGCGGGCGTGCCCTCGCAGGAGCTTGAGATCGTCCGAGGGCAGTATTCCGACGGCCACCCCAAGATCATGCTCGCTGCGAAGTTCAAGGATGGCTACAGGGACATGGAGGCCGGGATGCTCAAGGACGGTCGCGTGGTGAAGCCGAAGGGCGCCGATCCCAATCTCGAGATGGAGTCCCTCGGCAAGTACAAGGCGTTCTTCCTCTTGACGGCGGACCGCGACGGCGTGGGCAAGCGCGGCCAGAACAAGGGATTCGCCGGCGGCAAGTTCTTCGCTATCGACCCCGGCCACTCGCTCGAGGGGAACGGCAAGTACCTGGAGGTCTCAGACGACTTCTCCTTCAAGGACACCTACGGGCGCAGCAGCAAGCCGCGTTTCAACAACTTCTCGGTGTTCGACGACGACACTCGCTTCGCAAAGCTCACCGGCCTCATAAACCTGCGCGAGATTTCCCGGTCAGGTGCCTTTGACAAGGTCTTTTCCGACTATCTCGCGGCCTTCAATCCCGAGGAGCCTGACATCTCCCCCGAGGAAAAGGCTCTGCGCGAGAAGATCGTAGCGGACGTCAAGGAGAAGAAGGCCGAGTTCGACGCGCAGCTCAAGAAGCTGCTCGACGTGGGCGGGATGCAGCTGGAACTCTACGATCGCCTCGCAGGCGACGGCCCCGCGATGCAGGAGAAGACGATCAACACGCTCTCGCATCTTGAGATGCTGACTTCGCCCACCACGTGGGTCAGCGCCAAGGGCAAGGTCGCCTTGAACCACCTCGAAGTCCGTCCAGAAACGCGCGTTCCATGGCGTGCGGGCGTCGATGGCGACAACATCGTGTTCCACTGCGACAAGCCGCTTGACGGCTCGCTCGTCACGCTTCTGGGGTCTGTTGCCAAAGGAAGTGGCGCAACCTACACCTACGACGCAGCCGGCGTGTCGCGTTTCGTCGTGCCGAAGGCCAATGCCGAACGATTCTTCGCCGTATTCTCCGAGGAGAACGTGCAGAAGCTCACGCATCAGGAGGAATATGCGGCGCGCAAGACAGGCGAAGATTCGCTCAAGGTCGCCCGCGACTACAAGCCCGTGGCATTTAAGGCCATAGAGCCAGCAGAAAAACAGCTCACGGATGCCCAGCTTCCCGAATTCATCGACTTCCCGGACGCCGAAGGCCACATCGTTCGCTTCCCCAAGATCCACTACCAGCATATCGCGACGGGCAATCCCGATCCTTCCGCGCCGCGTTCCGTCGGTGAGCTGCGCGCCTTTCTTGAAGCCCGCGTCAAACGCGGCACGGAGGTTCTGGAGGCCGTCCTCGCCGGCGACATGCACCGTTTCGAGCCGTCGAAGGACAACATCGTGTGCCTCACCCACGCGCTACATGCCGCCGCGCTGCGCCAGGGCACTTACATGTACCGCGGCGCGTTCTCGATCGGCGATCCCGACGGCAACCTTGCCCGTTGGCTTGACCGCGCCGACGGTCTCTATCCGCGTGCCTCGACACACGCGAAACCTTACCACTCGATGATCGTGGACGGTCACCGCAACGAAGCGCGCGGCCTGGACATCAGGGACGACATGCGCGGCCTTCTCAACGGGATGCGGACGCTTCACTACTTCACGATCCCCGACACCGACCACCTCGAAGACGCTGGCGGGAGCGGTCCGAAGCGCCGTCTCTACCTCAAGTGCGAGACCTTCGGCGTCTTCGTGAACAAGATATCGTCCGCGAACGCTAAGGCGTCCATCGGCCAGGGGATGAAAATGCGCGGCTACAAGTTCGGCGATCTCATCGAATCCATTTCGCATGGTCTTTCGCTCATCAACTCCTACAGAACTCCGAAGGAGGCGCCGGGCATCCAGAAGGAGAACCTTCTTGAAGCCCAGAAACGCGTTATAGACGAAGCCGAGCGCAAGCTCATTGGTGCCGGGCTGCACTCGCTTGCCGAAAAAATGATTTCGGGCGGCGTCAACGAGGGTGGTGGCGTGCGTATGCTGATGAACAACCTCGCCGAGATCTTCGACAACGGAATGCCAGAAGACCCGGCGCAGCGAGACTTAGCCGCAGCGATCTTAGACGAGCTGCTGGGCGACATTGCGGCGACGACCGAAAACCTCCCCGGCCGCGCAACGCAGCGCATGGGCAACGAAATCGTAATCGACTGAAGTGCTATCTTTTCCCGTTGACAATGCTCATTTAGGTTGAACAGACCCGTCAGAGGCTGCGGACGTCGTGCCAGAAGCGGCGCATGCCGTCGAGAGGTTTTGTCGACTTCTTCTTTTCTGGCGGCGCCTCAGAGGCGGGGCTCACCGTGAAAGCGGCGCATCCGTAGAACCAGGTACCATCCGTTGTGCGCAGCTGGTAGTCGCCGGCTGGAAGGCGCACTGGTATCTCGGTTGGATTCGAGGAAGGCGCGTCGCGGAAGGTGACCACGGTGCGTCCGTCGCTTGTGAGGATGCAGTATCTGAGATGGGAGACGTCAAGCTGTTTAGGGCTCACAGTCTTCGCTATGATCTTGGCGGGATGTTCTGCGAAGAGCGGGGGATGCTTGATTGATATTGCGGCCACGGGCTTGCGGCGCGAGAGGGCGAGCCCGGCGAGAAGCGCGCGTCGGCGCGGATTGTCCGCGGAAGGGGAGAACTTCTGCCACGCGGTGGCCTGGTGCTCGACGCTCCAGCCGGGCCATTCGCGGAAGGCGTGGTAGGTCCAGTCCCAGCCGTACTCCTCGAAGACGGAGATGCAGTCGGCGATGTAGCGGTCTGCTCCGTCCGCCCACGTGATTGCGCTGAACTCTCCCACGTAGATGCGCGCGTTGTGTCGCTTCTGGAATTCGACGACAGGGGCAAGGCACTTGCGGATGTAGTCGCGGTTCCAGCCTTTCTCGGCGTTGGGGTATGTGAACTTCTTGTAGTCGGCGTTAGCGGCGTGCACGCCCTGATGCGTGAACTCGAAGGGCTGGTACATGTGCACCTGGTAGATGACGTTGTCGAGAGCGAGGGGCGAGAGATATTCAAAGGCCGGCGCGGAGTCCCACTGATTAGCTGCTACGATAATCGGAGTGTCGGGATCGATCGCGCGCACGGCTTCTGCGGCGCGGCGCTGAAGATTCCAGTAGTCGAGTCCGGGGGGCGATGGCTTGTTCTGCGAAGGCTCGTTTATGAGGTCGAAGCCGAATATCTCGGGGCGGCCCTTGAAGCGTGTGGCGATGCGGCGCCAGCAGGCGATGAAGTGGTCGGCCCAAAGCGGGTTGTGGAACATGTTCATCTCGCCGCTGTCGCGTCCGCCCGGCGGAACATGGAGATCCACGACGATGCGGACTGAGTACTTCTTCGCCCAGGGAAGAACGTCGCGCTCGAGATGGTCGAGCTTGCCGTCAAGCCAGCGGTCGAAGTCGGCGAGGTCCTGGTTGTCGTTCTGCTTGTGCCAGCCGCGTATCATCTGGTATCGGGCGAGTGTGGCGCCCCATTCGTGGAGCGTCTTGAAATCGTCCTCTGCGCAGGTACCGCCCGGCAGCATCACGCCACGCAGCGGCGGCGTCTCGGCAACGCGCGCGGGATATGCGACGCGCCACGACGTATTTGTGGGCGGGAACATGGCGGCGTACTGCGAAGGAACGGCGCAGGCCGCCGGAAAGACTGCGGCTGAAGCGAAGAGCGCGGCGATGAGCCGGATTGCATGATTGCATTTGCTGTTGTTCATGCGGTTGAGTATATCATAACGTCGAGTTACCTGCAACGGCGCCAATGGAACTTTCGCATGTGCGGCGACATAGTCAAACACTTCTCGATTGCAATTCGGTGACAATTCATTTTGTATAAATTGGTATAATTGTAATGAACAAAATTGTGGCTGGCAAGGGGCGGGTGAAGCTTTCCTTGCGGAACACGCTCAAGAAAAACGAGGACGAAATGAAAAATGCAAAGATTGCCTTGATCGAGCTGTGCGTGGCTGCGGCTGCGTTCGCGGCGCATGGCGCTTATCAGATCTGGAATGGTCCCGTTGAAGGGCTTTGGAGCGGACCAAACTGGAGTTCGGGCTTTTTCGCTGCAGGCGACACTGCGGTGTTCCAGGGGGATGGTGCGGGGAGTCCCGAGAAGGTGAAGGTGGATGCCGACGTTACTGCTGGTTTCATCCGCGCGCTTTCGCCTGTCCAGATCGACCTCGTGCCAGGCGAGATTCAGCCTGTGGCGTACAGGTTCTTCCGGTTCAAGATCGAAGGCACGAAGACCGCGGGAAACAACATGATGCAGGTCTCCGAGCTCAAGCTCTTCGACGAGAACGGAGCAGACATCACCCAGAACCGCAGCGGCATATCGTTCGACCCCACGCCCTACAACAGCAGAGCCACCTGGAACTACGACAACGCCACATGGCCGTTCCCGAGCGGAGAGAAGCCAGAAAAGCTCGTTGACGGAACGGTTGACACAAAGTGGCTCGACGGGCGCGTCAATGCGACCGACGCCGAAACCCGCGACGCCACATACACGGTGATCGAGTTCGCGAATCCGCAGCGCGTGACGAAGTACGAATGGTACACGGCCAACGATGCGAAGGAGCGCGATCCCGCCGCATGGCGTCTGCAGGCCTCCAACGACGGCTTGGTATGGGTGGACCTCGAGGTGGTGAGCGGGTACAACTGCACTGACAACCGCAAGGCGCTTGCCTACACGGGCAACATCAAGTACACGTCGGGCCTGGCAGTGGACGAGATCGAAGTGGCGGAAGGCCAGAGCGCCTACCTCACGTTCGCGCCGAAGAGCCGCGTGAAGAAGACTGGCCTCGGGCGGCTCGTCGCGTCCGCCGCGCTGCCGGCCGGCGTGGAGATGCATGAGGGATCGCTGAGCCTTGCAGGTGCAACCGTAAGTTTCAGCCAGAACATCGTCGTGCGCGAGACGAACGTCGCGTTCTACGACGGCACCTACAATTTCCCGGAAGCGGACTGGAAGCCGATGGACAACGCCCCGGACATGTGGGTGATAGGCGCTGGCGCCGTCTTCAACACGCCCGCAATGTTCGTCGTGAGCCCGGAGAGCTCTTCCGACCGCACATCGACTATCCGCCTGGAGAACGGCGGCAAGTTCACGGTCGTCGGCAATGTCTATCTGCAGAACCACGACCTCGGCTTGACGCGTCTCGAAGTTACGGGCGATGGGTCTGAATTCCGCTGCAACGGCGCATTGTGGGCAGTCGCCTCGAACGACGCCGTCTGCCAAACCCCGCGGTGCGAGATCGTGGTGAGCGACGGGGGCAATCTCTATTCAAACGGCGAGCTGAACTTCGGCAGACGCAACACGAAGTTCGCGGTGAATCCATACGGGCTGCTGTTCGTGACGAACGCCTCGATCCACGTGAACAGCATCCTCGACTTCGGCACCGACGCAGCTCTTCCTGCCGACCATCCCGCGGGCAGCTCGCTGCCGCTTGCGACGGGCCGCTATGAGGGAAGGTTCGTGGACGCGTACATCTGGGCGCAGCGCATCTGGGTGGGGCGCGACCGGAGCGACGTGACTGTGTACTTCGACAACGCCACCTACGAAAGCCGCGCCAATTCTAGCGACTTCATCATGCAGCACGTTGACCGCACGGACGCCCCGTTCGTTCTCGGTCCGCGAGGCCTCGTGGTGCTCACTCAGCACAACACGGTGCTGAAGGGCTCGATGCGCGGCGAGGGTCCGCTCGTCAAGCGCGGCAGGGACAAGATCGACGTCAGCTACGACCAGTTCTTCACCGGCCGTCTCGTCTGCGACGAGGGCACGATCAACAACACGTCCGGCCGCACTCTCACATTCGCCGCGGGCGGCATAGAGATGAACGGCGGCACGGTAAACTTCTCCGACGTAGACTTCACAAACGAAGTCATCTCCGTTGCCATCAACGGCGGCACGCTGCATCTCTTCGACAACGGCAAAACCGAGACTCGCCGCGTGAGCACGCTCAAGCTGGGAGAGGGCGTGCGCCTCAACTTCGACGTTTCCTCCGACGGCGTCGACTCTTTCACGCTCGACCAAGGCGGCACCGTCATACTCAGCTCGACCGCCGAGAACCCAGCCGTGCTTGCGCCGAACGTTCTTTCTGCGCTGCCGGTCAACACGCCCTACACGCTCGTCTCTGGCGGATTCTCGCAGGCCGACCTTGCGAAGGTCGTCTGCGCCGAAGAGGGCTACGTGCTCTCCGTTTCCGACTCTGGCGCGCTCATGATCACGCACTCCTTCAGCACCCATGAGTGGACGGGAGGCGATTCCAACGGCAACTGGAGCGGCGACGGATGGAACGGCGAGCAGTTCACCTCGGGCGACAACGCCGTCTTCGCGCACGACGGAGACGTGGCACATCTAGACCGCGCTTTCACGGTGGGCACGCTCACGGCTGCGGCCAACGCGCGCATCACGGTCGACGAGTGGGTGGACCCCACGCCGAAGTTCCGCAGGTTCCGCTTCCATGTGTTCGGCACTAAGTCCAACAACGACATGATGCAGCTCTCCGAGATCGAGTTCTACGACGGATGGACTAAGATGTCCCCCGCGAGACTTGAATGGGACAAGACGGATCTTGGCATCACCAACGGCAACTACCCCGGTAACGAGAGTCCCGATCTCGCCGCCGACGGCAAGACCGGCACCAAGTGGCTTGATCGCCGCGGTGGCAACTCCCGCACCGACGCCCAGAAGGCGCTCTGCTACATCGACTTCGTGTATGACGAGCCGTTCGCGCTCACGCGCTACCGCTGGTACACGGCGAACGACTCGCAGGACCGCGACCCGTTCAACTGGGAGGTGCTTGGCTACGACGAGACGGCTGGAACGTGGGTGCTTCTCGACCGACGCCTCGAGGAGAACGTGACCGAGTTGCGCATGGTCCTTGCCGGCACGTGGGACATTGAATACAACCTGCCGGAGCGGCCCACCCTCAAGGTGAGCGAGTACATCGACGTGGCGGCCGGCAAGACGCTCATAGTCGATGCGCCGTTCGGCAGTTCGTTTGTGAAGCGCGGCGACGGAACGCTCAAGGTCACGCAGTCCATCGAGAACGGAATCGTGCTGGAGTCTGGCGGACTCGACCTCGGCGGAAACTCCTTCGGCTTCACCGCGGCCGACCTGTCGGCGGACGGCGTGGTTGGATTCTACAACGGCGCGTTTCTGAACACGGACGAGGCGTTCAATCCCGGCGCGCACATGCCGCGCGTGTGGACGATCGGCGAAGGGGCCGTGGTGTCGGGTCCGAACTACGCAGACTTCAACGTGCCTGAGGACGGCGAGCAGTACACGCTGCTCCTTGACGGCGGCATGCTCTCGCTCGGCTCGGCGACTAGCTGGTTCAACTGCGACAGCACGGGCTACCTGAACTTCGTCGTCACCAACTCGGCCACGGCGCGCTTCGGCGGCAACTTCTACTGCGCCGCGTCGAACAGGCGCGTTCTCGACGTCGCGCGCACGACGATAGACGTAGTTGACGGCGCACTTCTCGAGGTGGGAAGCAACTTCACGTTCGGCCGCGAGAACTCGCAGCATCCAACGAGCGTGGAGTGCACGCTCAACGTGCGCAACGCCCGCGTGTACGTGGCGAGGAGCCTCGACCTTGGAGCGGACGACACGACGCAGCGCGCGGGATACTACCACCTGAACTTCGGCGAGGGGGCGCTTGTGGAGGCGAACCGCATCTTCGCGTTCAACGACCGCGACGACACGCGCGTCGTGTTCGACGGCGCGACCATGGCGTCCGTGAACGCGAACCTCAACGACTTCATCGGCTCGTCGCTGACGGGCGTGGAGGTGTTCTCGATAGGCGAAGGAGGATTCACCATCTCGAACGAGCATGCGGTGGCGGTGACGACGTCGATCGGAGGAGAGGGCTCGCTCACGAAGAAAGGCGCGGCAATGCTGAGGTTCACGGCGCCGCAGACGTTCACGGGGCAGTTCGTGATCGAGGGACCTGTCGACTTCAATGGGCAGGCATTTGCGTCGTCCGGAGCAGTGCTGGCAAGCGGCGGCGCGGTGGTCGCCAGGCTGGGCGCGAACGGGTTCACGGGGCTTTCGCCTCTCCCCGTGGCCGCAATCACGGCCACGAAGGAGAATCCGTTCCGCATCGACGTCACATACGACGTGGACGTGACGCGCGGCATGGCGTACGACCTCTTCCCGAACCAGACTGGATGGAGCGAAGAGGACGTCGAGAAGATCGCCGTAAACGGACTCAACCTCGTGGTGATCAACGGAAGGCTCTTCGGCATGATCAATCCGGAAGGACGCACCTGGAGCAACGCGGGAGGCGACTCTCTCTTCTCGACGGATGCCAACTGGACGGGCAACGTGGCGCCAAATGGGTCCGACTGGGCGATCTTCCCGCTTGCGTCGGGCGGAGTCGCCACAAACGACTACGCCTCTCTCTCGCTTCTCAGCATGCAGTTCCCGGAGGGCGCGGGCGCGTTCACGTTCGAGGGCAATCCGATCGATCTGCGCGGCGTGACGAACCTCTCCGAAAGCGTGCAGACGTTCAACATGCCGGTGGTGAGCAGGGGAATGTACTTCAACGTGGGCGGCACGGGCGACTTCGACTTCGTGGGCGGCCTGCAGCTCGAGGCGGGCGCGCTCTTCGTTAAGGGCGGCGAGGGCACGGCGGTGCTGCACGACCGCGTGCCGGGCGGCATGTTCGACCTTGCGGGCGGCACGCTAGAGCTGCGCGGCATCCCCGACGGCGCGCGCACGAACCCGCTTGTCGCCAATGCCGACGCCCTGCGCCTCGCCGGACGCCTCGACCTTGGCGGCGCCACGCAGGCCGTGACGATCACGCCCGCGAACGGCGACAATCTCTTCTACGGCGGATTCGAGCTCGTGAACGGCACGATCAACCTCACGGCGTCCGGATACGTCATGCCGCGCGGCGACATGACGATCGGCGCAGGCGGCGTGCTGAACATCCCTGGCGCCGACGGAAAGACGCAGGGCAGCTTCTGCATGAGCATGCCGGCCGTGGGCGATACGATGCGCCTCACGATCAAGGACGGCGGCGAGCTCAACGAGCATTCGCTGTGGGACAACGCCTACATTGGAGACGGTGCCTGCGCAAAGGCCATAGTGGAGGTGTCGAACAACGGCTTCTACCATGTGGACTCCCATTCCACGGAGCTTGGCCTGAACGGCTGCACCGGCATCATCCACGGCGAAGGCGGCAGGATTGACTTCAACTCCTACCACAAGCTGTTCATGGTGGGCCGCGGCGGAGGCGAAGCGCATGTGGCGCTCACGAACACCTGGTTCCTCGCCGGCTTCATCTTCGGCGGCCACGACCGCACCGAAACATTCCCCGCGCGCTCGAACGCCGACTTCGAGATGGTGGGCGGCACGCTCAAGATACAGGGTTTCGTTGTGAGGAAAATCAACTCGTGGGAGGCTCGTCTCGATGGAGTTCAGATCGACAACATGGTGGACAACGCCGACTTCTTCAACTGCTCCATCTACGCCGGCTCCAACGACCCGTTCGTGCTGGGACCCGGCGGAATCACGTTCCTCAACGCCCATGATACGGGAATCACAACGTCAATCGCGGGCTCTGGCGGAGTGACGGTGAACGGAGGCACGTTCACTGTGAGCAAGGACCAGAAGTACACCGGCACGACCACGATAAAGAACGGCACAAGGCTTGCCGCCGCAGGACGCTCTTTTGCGGGTCCTGTGGTGTTCGAGGCTGGCGCCACGTTCGAAAGGCCCGAGCTGCCGCAGGGACGCACCTCAGTGCGCGTGATGGGCGCGCCGTCCTTCGTCGGCGTCGACATGAAGACGCGCGACGCCGAAGGCAACCACTATTTCTACGAGGCCGGATGGTTGATGTACGGGCAGCGTCCCGGTTTCTTCCTCATCCTTCGCTAGAATTCATTTCGCTTTGAAACATCAACAACGAACACAAGGAGACATCATGAAGAAAGTTCTGCTAGCCGTAGTTGGCACGTGCGTTGCAGACGTATGCCTGGCCGCTGATGTTGCGTTCACCGGCACGGGAAGGTATTTGGATCCGACCGCGTGGGCTGCGGGCGCGCTGCCGGAGGCGGGCGACACCGTGAACGTGGAGGCAGGAGCCGAGCTCACGTTCGACGGCGCCGCCGACCTGGAGCAGGTGGTTGGGCGCTTCAATCTCGGAAGCACGGAAAACGGCGCCGCCTCCCCTGCGACGTTCTTCATGCAGAGCGGTAACTTCAAGCCGGCAAGGTTCTACGTGGCATCGCCAAAAAGCAATGCGGCGGGCGGCGTTGTGCAGACAGGCGGCATACTGTCGGTGACGCAGGCGGCGGATCCCAACTTTGCGGTTGGCGGAGAGGCGTCCACCGGCGACTCGACTTACAGTCTTGAGGCAGGCGAGCTGCGTGTGACAGGCACTGGCCATGTGGGAGGCAAGGGAAGAGGCGTCTTCAACCAGGTTGGCGGAGAGATGAGCGTGAGCATGTGGTTCGTGATAGGCCGCTACGAAGGCGCCGTGGGCGTGTACAACCTCACGGGCGGCAGATTTTTGAGCGGCACCGGTACAACCTACGGCACAATCGTGGGCGAGGCGGGCAGGGGCACGCTGAACGTGAGCGGTGGCGGTACGCTTGAGACGCAGAATCGGCTTGGCGTGAATGGATGCTCGCAGGTGAACCTCGGGACGGGCGGCACCATCAAGGTGTCGTTCATCGAGAAGCAGCCGCAGTACAACGGCACCGCGGGCGAGTTCAACTTCGACGGAGGCACGCTCGTGTACAACGGCGTGCCTGCCGTGCAGGGCGAGTTCATCAAGACCACGCTCGACCACGTGTACGTGAAGGACGGAGGCGGAACGATCAACGTGCCCGCCGGGAAGTCCGCGACGATCCTCAAGCCGATCGAGGCGCATCCCGACGCCACGGGCGGCGACCTTGTGAAGACTGGCGGCGGCACGCTCGTTCTTGCTGCCGCGAACACGTTCAAGGGCAAGATGAGGGTGCTAGAGGGAACGCTCGTTCTAAAGGCGGAGAACGCGCTTCCGTCGCTTGGCGCGGACAAGCTCGAGATCGCGCCCGGCGCCGCTGTCGCTGTGGGCGCCACGTTCCCGCAGGACATGGTGAGCGCGCTTGCGGCGCGCATTGCGGCCGTTCAGGACGCAGGCTTCGGCATCGACACGAGCGAGGGCGACGTCACATGGGATGCCGACATAACGCTCGGCGCGAACGCCACTTTCACGAAGACTGGTCCGAACACCCTCACTCTCACCGGCAGCAACACATGGGGCGGCGAAACGCGCATTGAAGGCGGAACGCTCGCCGCGAAGCGCGGCCAGGGGCTTCCGGCAGCGTCGCCGCTCAAGATTCTCTCCGGCACCTGGGCGCCATTGGAGGAGAGCGCCGTGCTTCCGATTGGCACTGGCGCGGGAGAGTTCAGCGTGGCAGAGGGTGCGAACGAATATGGCTTCGCCGCGCTTGAAGGCGCAACCGCGATCACGCTAGGCTCCGCCGACACGACGATCGTGCCTGGCATGACCGAGAACCTGACGTCCAGCCGCATCATCCTCGACGCGCGCGGCGCCGAGAGTTCGATCGCTCTCGCGAATCCCATCACGATGTCGAACGGCGACGTGACGCTCGATGCGCCCGGCGAGGGGAAGGTGTCCGTAGACGGGCCGATCAGTGCCACCGACGGCACTCGCTGGCTGAACAAGACGGGTTCCGGCGATGTGAGCTTCACGGGCGGATTCACCGTCACCGGAGACCAGCGCGCACCGTATCTGTGCGTGAAGGGCGGCGATGTGGAGTTCGGTTCGGGCACGTCAAGCACGTTCTTCGACCTGGTTGCCGAGACTGGCGGCATCATCAATCTCACCAACGGCGCGAACGTGGTGGGCACGGGCGGCTGGTTCTACGCCGGCCGCAGCGGAAGTGGTTCCGCGATCAACATGTCGAACGGCGCTCTTTCGGTCGGCACTACAGGCGAGCGCAGGCTCAACATCGGATACAACGTGGGGTCTGAGGGCACTTTCAACTTCTCCGGCGGCGAAATCAACAATGCGCGACTCTGCGTGGGCGGCACGAAGGGACGCGGCACGTTCGTGCAGACCGGCGGTTCGCTCACGAGCATTGCTGAATCGTACGTGGGCCAGTTCAACGCGCCTGGAAACGGCGAGGCGAAGTCCGCCGAGAGCCTGTACACGATTTCCGGCGGCACGGCGCAGATCAACGGCAATTTCCAGGTGGGCAAGTACAGCGACGGACGCGTCGAGCAGAGCGGCGGCGCAGTTACTGTGACCGGATGGCTCTGCGTTGGCCGCAACGGCGGATCCGCAGGTACCTACAACATGACCGCAGGCACAGTAGATTGCTCGGCATACGGCTTCATCGTGGGCGAAGACGGAACTGGCCGCGTCAGATTGAGCGGCGACGCCGTGGTTAACACGCATGGCATGGGCACTGGCTGGGCGGCAGGCGGCTGGGGCGAAGTCAGCGTTGAAGCGGGCGCACGGCTGAACACCACCTTCATCTCTCAACCCTACGGCAGAGGTTCGTTCTATTTCAACGATGCTACACTTGGCGCGCTTGGCGAAAACCAGACGCTACTCGAGTTCTTCCGCAACGTGAAGTCGCTTGAAGTCGGTTCCTCGGGCCTGACATTCGACACGGGCAACAACAACGTCTATTCGGGCGAGATTCCCGTTTCTCCATATTCCGAGGGCGTGGTCACCAAGACTGGTTCTGGCGTTCTCGGCCTTGCGCGCCTGCCGAGCTCCGGCGAACTGCGCGTAGCCGAAGGCACGCTCGCGCTCACGGGCGGCAAGGTGGACGCCTCGCGCGACCTGGTGCACCGCTGGAGCTTCAACGGCTCTATGGCCGACTCCGTGAGTGGCATGTATGCAGAGCTCTACAAGGGCGCCGGCGCAATGGTGAACGGCTCTGAGGCTCCACCCGTCGCCACCGGCAATGTGCCCGTCTACACCGAAGACGGCAAGGCCGTGCTGCTCGCTGGCGGCGCTGACGCCGACATGGTGGGCCTTGGTGCGGACATTCTTCCCGCGTCAGGCTCCGTCACGATAGAAATCTGGAGCACACTCGTCAAGCACACCACATGGGAGAAGATGCTCGCCATCGGCTCCAGCCAGCAGAACGGCATACTCTTCACATTCTCCAAGGGCTCTGACGGCAACAAGACGGCCACCAATCTGCTTGGCGGCGGTGGCACAGGAGGCGACATGAGCGGCACGGGGTACTTCAACGACGGCGTGCCGTACTACACGGCCCTCGTGTTTCAGACTGCTCCCGACGGCAGCACGCTGCTGAACGTCTACACTCGCAATGCCGCCACAGGCGAGCGCCTGGGATCGTATGCGTTCAAGGGCACCTGGAAGCTCGAGAATCTCGTGCAGAACGGCGCGTGGCTGGGATGGGGATGGTGGAACGACAAAGTGTCCAACGCATCCTTCGACGAAGTGCGCGTCTGGAAGACGGCGCTTAGCGAGACGGACGCCGACAGGCACGTGGCGCTTGGGCCTGACGCCCTGCCGGCCGGGGAGCCGGAGGTCGCGGATGGAAACGTCTATCCTGCCGAAGTCTCCGGTACCGACTATCTGACGCATCGCTGGTCGTTCAACGGCACGCTGTTCGATCAGGTCACAGGCAGAACGGCCCAGCTTGTCGGCGATGGAAGCAAATTCGTTTCCGCCAACAACGCCGTGGACTGCGCTGCTGGCGGAAACAACAAGAACTACATCAATCTGGGCACAGAGGTGCTTCCGCGCACGGGGCCCGTCACGATAGAGATGTGGTGCACGCTTCTCGAACCGAAAAACTGGTGCAAGGCGCTCGTCATCGGGAACAACGGCGAAGACAGCATCGTCTTCACCTTCAACAAGTCGTCCGCCACTGGTCCAACCGCCTTCCGCATCGCAAATGACGGCCAGGGCAACGACAACAGGGAGGGCACCGGCATGTGCCCGGTTGGCGAAGAGTGCTACATCACGATCACGATGACGCCGTCGGCGAGCGGCACGGACGTCGCGGCGCGCTTGTGGAACGCCGCCTCGCGCGCGCTCATCGGCACGATGGCGTACACCACGTCGTGGACGCCGGCGAGACTCGGGCAGAACTATGCCCGCCTCAACAGCGCGACATTCTGGGGCGACCCCGATCCGCATGCGGTGTACAACGAGTTCCGCGTGTGGAACGTGTCGCTCAGCGAAGAGCAGCAGCGTGTCAACGTGTCGCTCGGGCCGGACATCGTGCCCGACATCTCCAGCGCCTCGCCGTCCATGCTCGACGTCGCCGATGGCGCGGTGGTTGACCTCGTTGGGGACACGGTGGAGCAGTATGGCGTGAAGGGCGCCGGCAAGGTGCAGAACGGCACCCTCGTGGTGACGGGCGTTCTGTCGCCCGGCGGCGACGGTGTGGTGGGCACGCTCAAGCTGGATGCAGGCGTGAAGGTGAAGGGCACGATCCTTCTTGACGTGGGCGACCTGATCGAGTGTGCGGGCGAAGCGGATCTGACCGAGGCAACGGTCATGGTGGCGGATACCCAGAACCTGCGCTCGTCGTACACGTTCCTTACCTCCGCCGATGGCGGCGTGAAGGGTCCGGTTAAGGAAGAACTCGTAGGCAAGGGCCGTATGGTCGGCGTGACGCCCACCCGCGCGACGATCCGTGCCGAAAACATCACGATATTCGTGAGATAGCGATTGCGCTAAAATCGCGGTTCACAAGCGGCTGCGTTTTTGCTATACTATTCTGCCTATGGGCGATCTAGAAGAAACTAGCGAGCTGCGCCTCGACTTCACCAAATTGGAGAAGGTGGGGCGTCAGGTGGCGGATACGCGCGCGGCCGGAACGGCCGCGTGCGATCCTGGCGTAATTCCCGTGGCCGTGCAGAATGCGGACACACGGGAGGTCATACTTGTCGCGTACACAAATGAGCACGCGATGCGGGAGTCTTTTGCGAAGCGCAAGCTCATCCTGTGGTCTACGAGCCGCAACAAGCTCTGGTTCAAGGGCGAGACGAGCGGCGAAACGTTCGACCTTCTCGAGGCGTACGTGAACTGCGAGCAGAACTCGCTTCTCTACATCGTGCGTCCCTGCAGAGGCGGCATCTGCCACACGAAGAACAAGGCCGGCGCGCCGCGTAACTGCTACTACCGCAGAATCGACCTCGATTCGCTGAAGCTTACGTTCGTGGATCCGTGAATGGAGCCGTGCTGAAAACTCAATTCATTTGAAAACAAAAGAAGGAAAATTAAAATGAGCATTCTGATTGGATTCCTCTATGTCGTAGAAGTGATCACCTGCCTGCTGCTTGGGCTCGTGGTGATGTTGCAGAAGCCGAAAGAGGGCGGCCTTGGCGGACTCGCCGGCGGAATGGGCGAGGCCGTGTTCGGTGCGGATGCCGGAAATGTGTTGATTAAGGTCACTGTGTGGCTGGGGTCGATTTTTCTCGTGAACACGCTCGTTCTTGCGAGCCTCACTTCGAAGGTCAATTCCAAGTCGCTGATGGCCGGCGAGAAAGCTCCTGCACCAGTGCAGCAGCAGATGCCCGCGCTTCCGCCCGCAGCTCCCGCTCCCGCGCCTGCGGCGACACCTGCAAAGCCTGCACCTGCTCCTGCGGCCACTCCGGCAAAGCCTGCGACCGCTCCTGCACCGGCTCCTGCCAAGGCTCCAGCCGCCGCGCCTGCCGCGACGCCTGCAAAGCCAGCACCTGCTCCTGCGGCCGCCCCAGCGAAGCCCGCCGCCGCTCCTGCACCGGCTCCTGCCAAGGCTCCCGCCGCCGCGCCTGCCGCGACGTCTGCAAAGCCTGCACCTGCTCCAGCACCGGCTACTCCAGCCAAAAACTAATTTGGCAAACATTTGCCCGCAAAGCGGGGAAATGATATAATGTCGCCTGTGAAGAATGAGCATTCCTTCAGACTACTGCTTGCGAGCGGTTTCTATCTAGGCCTGGCGCCTTTTGCGCCAGGCTCGTTTGGCGCTCTTGTGGGTCTTGGATGGCATTGCGCGGCGCTTGCCCTAGGCTGGGGTGACGGAGTTGTGCGGCTCTGGTGTCTTGTGGGAGCGCTGATCTTCTCGGTGATTCACTATCGACTTACGCCCTGGGCCGTCGCTCGATGGCGTGATCCAGATCCAAGGCATTTCGTGCTGGACGAGATAGTGGGGTATCTCTGTGTGCCGGTATTCTGGGCGATCCCGGCGGAGAGCGCGTTGCCTTTGTGGGCATGGGCGCTTGTGGGCTTTGCGACGTTCCGCGTGCTGGACGCGGTCAAGCTGCCGCTTGCGCGGTACATCGACCGCAACATTCACACGGCCAGCGGCGTTCTTTTCGACGATGTAGTGTCGGCCATCTACACTGCTGCGCTTGTGAGCGGAGTGGCGTGGATGACGAGCGGAGCATAGAAGGGGATATGATGAAACGAACTCTTACAGTCATTTTCGCAATGGTGGCATTTGCAGCCGCTGCGGCAACGTACAAGCGTCCGCTGGAACGTGTGGCGTCAATGGACCCTCTGCGCTCCTCGGCCATATACGATTCCACGGCAATCTCTCTCGCGTACGAGTCGCTTCTGGAGGTGGACTATTTTGCCCGTCCGTACAAGTTGCGTCCGAATCTCTGCGACCTTCCCGAGGTGTCGTCGAACGGACTCGAGTACGTGTTCACCATCCGTCCCGGCGCCGCGTTCCATCCGCACGAATGTTTTCCCGGCGGCAAGGGGCGCCCGGTAACGTCTGCTGACGTGGTGTATTCGCTCAACCGCCTTGCCGACAAGAAGAACGCGTCCAGCGGAATGTGGACCATGGCGTCGGTGAAGAAGGTCGAAGCGCTCGACGATCGGCGCGTGAAGATTACGCTCAAGACGCCGCAGCATGTTTTTCCGTGGCTGATGTCGATGACCTACACGGGCGTCGTGCCGCATGAGGCTGTGGAGAAGTACGGCACGCATTTCGGCGGCATTGCCGTGGGATCGGGCCCGTACCGACTTGCCGAATGGTGGCGCAACCATCGCATGCGCTTCGAGCGCGCTCCTGACTGGCATGGTTGGAAGGAGATTAAGACGAAGCCATACGACGAGATCGAGTATCTGGTGATAGACGATGCGTCCACGATGTGGCTGATGTTCCTCTCGAAGGAGGTGGACATGCTGCGCGGCATCGCAAGCGACAACTGGGACGCGGTGATCGGTCCCGACGGCGATCTTGTGCCAGAGCTTCGCGAAAGAGGCGTGCGCCTTTACTCGCACGTGTCGATGGAGGTGGGGTATTTCGGCGTGAACATGAAGGATCCAGTGCTTGGTCCGAACAAGAAGCTGCGCCAGGCGCTCAACTGCGCGTTCGACTTCGACACATGGAACCGCTTCTGCAACAACCGCCTTCTTCCCAGCACCGGCCCTGTGCCGCCCGGAGTGGAAGGGCGCCTTGAGACGCCGTTCGCCTACAGCTACAACCTTGAGAAGGCGAAGCAGCTCATTGCCGAGGCGGGCTATCCCAACGGCATCGACCCCAAGACGGGGCGCAGGCTCGTGATATCCGTCTCCGCCGGACGCGCCAACCAGGAGGTGCGCGAGGAGATCGAGCTCGTGCAGAGCTTCTACGGCAAGATCGGCATCAAACTCGAGCCGCGCTATATGACGTGGGACGCATTTCTGCAGGCCGTCAACGAGGGCCGCACCACGATGTTCATGATGGGCTGGGTTGGCGACTATCCCGACGCCGAGAACTTCCTGCAGCTCTTCCACACCAAGAACTGCTCGCCCGGCGCGAACCACGGCTGCTACTCAAACCCCGAGTTCGACGCTCTCTACGACAAGGCAATGGCCACAAACGACCCTGCCGAACGCCTAGACTACTGGCGCAAGGCGCAGGAGATACTGCGCGAGGACTGTCCGTGGGTGTTTCTGAGCCATACAAAGCGCCACGCGATTGCGTGGGACCACGTGGGAAACTACATCCCCACTGACTTTCCCTACGGCATGGAGAAGCACTACTACGTCAAGGAGAGCGCGAAGGAAAAGACGCAGGAGAAGGCGAAATGATCGACTTCACACCATCGCAGAAGAAGACGGTTGCGGCAGGCGTAACGGTGCTGTCATTCGCCGTGGTGCTTGCCTTTGTGCTCATAGTGGGTTGGGTGCTCGTCAAGTTCATACGCTTCGCCTCGCCGGCTCTCACGCCAGTGATTGCGGGCATATTCCTGTCAATGCTCTTCAAGCCATACTACGAATGGATACGTGCAAAGGTGCACAACCCCACGCTCTCGTTCGTTCTCATGCTTGTGACGGTGCTTCTTCCGCTGGGGGTTCTGTGCTGGTTTGGAGGGGCCTTTGCGGTTGAGCAGGTGCGCCACCTCTTCAAGACCGCTCCAACCATCGTGGGGCGCTTGAGCGAATGGGTTAATGTGCACTACCCAAACGCACAGACTATGCTTTCGGAATTTGGCGTGGAGCCAGACGACCAGATTCTCATGTTCCTTGTGGATCCAGTGAAGTTTACGCAGATCTGCCGATCGACATTTGTCCCGACCTATGGAGCTAATGCCGTCAAGGCAGGATTTGGATTCCTCAAATACCTCACGAATCTCGGTTCGGCCCTTGTGGCGCTCATCTTCTTCGCGTTCTTCCTCACGCGCCCTCCGATGACGGGCAAAGACTACGTGCGCGAAATGCCGTTTCTCAAGGACGAGACGAAGGGCTTTGTAGCTCGCCAGATAGACTCTTTCTTCGATATCCTCGTGAGCTTCTTTCAGCGCCAGGTGGTCATCTGCCTCATTGAGGGCGTTTTGTACGGGGTGGGCTTCATGCTCGTTGGCCTGCCGTACGGATTCGTGATAGGATTCATGCTGGGCGTGCTGAACCTCGTGCCGCTCTTCGGCACCGTGACGTGCCTTCCGATTGCGCTGCCCATCGCCTACTTCGGCGATGGCGGTTCGCCCTTGCGGCTCATCTGCGTACTGGCCGTATGGCTCACAGGGCAGATACTGGACGGCTATCTCATCACGCCGCGCATCCAGGGCGAGAAGACGGGCCTCGGCTATGCGGGCGTGATCTTCAGCTTCTTCTTCTGGGGCGTAGTGTTCCACTCTATGCTGGGGCTGCTGCTGGCGATTCCGCTTTCCGCCTTCTGGGTGGTGCTGTGGCGCGCGCTCAAGCAGCGCTACATCAAGGGCGTGATCTGAGATGGATGCGGCGGAGCGTCTGGCCGCAGTGCGGCTTATCGTTGTGCACGGAGGCCTTGCGCACATGGACGACATCATGTCGTGCGCAATCGCCTACGCATTCGGCGTTCCGCATGACGCCCCTATCGAACGCCGCAATCCCACTCAAGAAGAACTCGACTCCGAGAAGGTGCTCGTGATGGACGTTGGCGGCGTGCACGATCCCGCGCGCCTCGACTTCGACCACCACCAGCGCGCCGTCACCGACGAACCAAAGTGCGCCTTCCGTCTCCTTGCGGAATGGCTTGGCGCGCATGACGAGCTGCGCGCCCTCTGCCCATGGTACACCGCCTGGAACTACATTGACGTATGCGGCACCGCACGCACGGCCGCCATGTTCGGAGCACCTGTCGAGGCACTTGCCGGACTCGTCTCGAACCCTCTCTCCGACTGGGCGATCCGCCGCTTTGCGGATGACCCCACGCTCCGTCGCAAACTATCCCTCACCCTTGCGAACGAACTTGACCTCACGCGCCGCTGCTGGCGTTCCATGGGCCCGAAGATCGTTGAGCGCACAATCGCCGGCCTCCCTATTGCCGACCTTACCGTCTGCCTCTCGGAGGAGGTCTCCCGCTGCTCGTCGGCCTGGGCGCGCCAGCATCATCCAGCCTGCCTCCTGATGCGCGACAGCCGCGGCGAAGGGTATTCGCTTCTCCGCTGCGCCGATGATCCGCGCATCGACTTCTCGCGATGCGCGGACCGTCCGTACACGCTCTTCGCGCATCCCGGCGGCTTCATACTCAAGACGCGCACGAAAGATGTTGATCTCGAGGCCGTCCTGTCGGACGCGCTAGTCGTCAAGGGCGACTGAGGACGCGGCAGTTGGCGTGGGAATGTCGCCACCTGCCTCCACGGTTGTCGCCGCGTTGTACACAGCGTCCCACGTCTGAATGCGCTCGGCGCGGTCCTTCACAAGCATGCTTGCCACTAGATGCGCGAAGCCGTGTGAGAGTTCAGGCGCGAACTGGCGGGGATCGGGCGCGCGCGCCATTGGATCCACGTGCGCGCGGAGGATGTCGTCGTTGTCCATCAGCGGGAAGAGCATGCGTCCGGTGGTGAGGTGGTAGAGCGTGGCGCCGAGGCAGTAGATGTCGGCCCGGCAGTCTAGCTCCTGGTCGCAGTAGATCTGCTCGGGACTGATGTATGCTGGCGTGCCAATCACCTCTTCCTTCTCGTCGTAGCGGTGCATTACGGCGGTGGACTGGCAGAGGCCGAGGTCCATCACCTTCACCGTCCCGTCGCGGTCCACCATGATGTTCTCTGGCTTGAGGTCGCAGTGCACGATGTTGAAGAGGTCCCAGGCGTACTTCATTGCATCGGCCACTGATTCGCACACGATAATCGCGTCTGACTCGGAGATGCGCTTCTTGCGGTTCTGCAGCGAGCCGAAGGTGTAGCCGTCGACATAGTCCATTATCAGGTAGTAGCGTCCGTCAACGCAGTCCGCGCCGTATCCCTGCACGATGCCCTGGTGATGGAGATCCGTCATCATGCGCACTTCCGACATGAACTGGCGGATGTCCTGACCAGTGGTCGTGAACTTCTCGTCCAGCACCTTGACGGCCACGTAGCGCTGCAGCTCCTTGTGCCAGGCGCGCCATACAACGGCCATGCCGCCACGTCCCACAATGGCGTCGAAACGCAGGAAAGGTAGGTTCGGCGGCGTGTCGCGCGATATCTTCTTCACAACTCGCGTCTGCTGCACAACGTCGGGCTCGTAGGTGGGAATCCCGATTTTTGGGCGCAGCACCACGTGGATGTTGGTGGGGCGCTTCGCGAAGCGGTATTTGCGGCGCGGCGCCTCGTTTTCAGCCGCGGGAGAGGTGTTGTCGTTGTTTTCCATTAACGCTTCTCCTTTTTGGGCGTTCCGCCCTGGCCATGGCACTTTCTGCACACCACGCCGCCTTTCCCCATGCAGTCGGGGCAGATGATCTTCCCCACTCCCGAGCATCCGCCGCAGGGCGTCACGAGCGTCTTCGCGTGCTTCATGGACGAGCGCATTCCGGTGGTGGACGTCTTCTGCGACACGATCCAGCCCGGTTTGCCGTTCTTGTTGCCGCCTCCGCTCTGGCACTTTCGGCACGCCTGGTATCCCGTTCCCTGGCACTTGCGGCATGCCGTCACGCCCGCCCATCTGCATTCGGTGCACGCATCCATGCCTTTCTGCTCCTCCTCTGGCGGCGCCTTGACGAAGAGCTTGTACGTCTCGTGCCTGCCCGTGCCAGAGCACAGCGGGCACGTCTTGTACTTCACGTCGAAGCGGTGCGACGTGAACGGTCTGCCGGGCGTGACGCCGATTTCGCCGTCGTACTGCCCGAGGTTGGGCGGCGTAAGCGATAGCGAACGCTTGCCGTTGCAGGCGGCGCAGGGAGAAGACTGCGTTACGGGTTCTGCGAAGAGCGCGACTGCTGCGGCGATGGAGAAGACGATGGTTGCCTGGATTTTCATGCTTGTATTCCTTCCTTGGCGTATTCAGCCAGTTTGCGGTAGATGGTGCGGCGTGCGATGCCGAGGCGGCGCGCGGCTTCTGAGCGGTTGCCTTTGCATTCCTTGAGCACCGCGAGAATCTGCGCCTTCTCGTTCTCGCCGATTGTGACTGTTGATGAAAGTGGAACCGGAGCGGCGGATGCCTTGAGCTGGTCGGGCACATCTTCGACGTCCAGCATGCCGCCGGAGGATAGCACGATCATCCGCTCGATTACATTTCTAAGCTCGCGCACGTTCCCTGGCCAGCTGTAACGCTCAAGAAGCTTCATTGCGGCCGGGGTTATGCCTGTCACGTTGCCGCCGTTCTTCTCGGAGATATCCTTGATGAAGCGAGAGGCGAGAAGGGGGATGTCAGTAGCTCGATCCTTGAGCGCGGGCATGTCGATCTCCACCACATTCAGGCGGAAATAGAGGTCTTCGCGGAAGCGTCCTTCCGCAACGAGCGCCTTGAGGTCGCGGTTCGTCGCGGCCACCACGCGGATGTCCACCTCCACCGTCTGCGTGCCGCCAACGCGCGTGAAGCTGCGGTTCTCGAGCGCGCGCAGCAGCTTCACCTGCATCTGCAGCGGCAGCTCGCCGATCTCGTCGAGGAAGAGCGTGCCGTGGTTCGCGCTCTCGAAGGAGCCGGCGTGCTGCCCCACCGCTCCCGTGAACGCGCCTTTCTCGTGGCCGAAGAGCTCGCTCTCAATGAGGCCTTCCGGGATGGCGCCGCAGTTCACTGCGACGAATTGGCCGCTCGAGCGGGGGGAGAGGTTGTGGATGGCGTGCGCCACGAGGTCCTTGCCGGAGCCGTTGGGCCCCTGCAGCAGCACGGTGGCGGAAGATGGCGCCACTCGCCGCACTATATCGAACACGCGCTTCATGGCTGGCGATGATCCAACCATGTTCTCAAGTCCGAAGCGCTCGTCGAGCTGGTTGCGCAGCTCGGCCACTTCGTTCTTGAGGACCACGTTCTGAAGGGCCTTGGCGACGCGGATGTCGAGCTGGTCGAGGTCGATCGGCTTCGTGATGAAGTCCTCAGCGCCGTCGCGCATCGCCGCCACGGCCTGGTCGATTGTGCCGAAGGCCGTTAGAAGGATGCAGATGAGGTGAGGGTACTTCCTCTTTGCGGCCTTAAGCAACGCGAGGCCGTCGGCTCCGGGCATGCGGATGTCCGAGAGCATAAGGGCGATGGACGGATCGGCGTCGAGCGCGGACATGGCCTGCTCGGCGTCCGGCGCGGTGGTGACGTTGTACGTCTCGCCCAGCGCGCGCGCCATCAGCTCGCGCGTGTCCCTTTCGTCGTCAACTATGAGAATCGATTGTTTCATGTGAGGCTCCTGACGCGCTTTTCGAGGCGGGGGACAATTACGGTGAACTTGGTGCCTTCGCCTTCCTTGGACTCCACGTCTATGTCGCCGCCATGTGCACGTGCGATTCTGCGCGAAAGCATCAGGCCAAGGCCCGTTCCCTGCTTCTTCGTGGTGCGGTACGGCTCGAAGAGCGCAGCGACTGCGCCTGGCGCCATGCCCGCGCCTGTGTCGCGGAACGACACTGTGACGGAGTCGTCGCTGGAATCGAGCGCGATCGAAAGTTCGCCGCCGTCCTTCATGGCTTCTAGCGCGTTCTTCACGAGGTTGAAGAACACCTGCTCCATCTGCGCGCGGTCGAGGGCGACTAGCGGAAGGGCGGGTGGTAGGTCGAGGGTCACGCGTATGCGGCGGCTCTCGATCTGCGGCTTGAGAGTCTCGAGTGTGTCGCGAAGGGGATCGGCCAGCGAGCCGGGCACCAGGTTGGGGCGAACGGGACGCATCGCCTCGAGGAAGCCGCGGTTGATGTCGATGATACGGCGGATCTCGTTCTGGGCGGTTGCGACGTCTGCAAGCAGACGCTCACGCCGGGCGGAGTCGGGTTCTTTGCGGAATTCGCGGGCCATGAGCTGCAGGTTCATTGAAAGGGCGTTTAGCGGGTTGCCGATCTCATGCGCGAGACCGGCGGCAAGGTCCTGGATGGCGTCCGTGCGTTCGCTCTCGCGCGCATCTGCCGCGCGCGCGTGCTCCCCAGTAACATCGCGTATGATCACGACGACGGCGCTGCCGTTTGGAAGGGAACTAAGCTCGAGTATGCGGTGTTCGGGGTAGGCGATCTCGATCTCGCAGGAGGCTTTGCGCGCCCAGCCTGCGCCCTCGGCGGAGGGGTTCAGCAAGCGGTCCCAGTCCCAGCCCGGCAGCATGTCGCGTATGGGCTTGCCACGCCCGCGCGAGAAGGGACATGCCACCAGACGCTCGGCCATGCTATTGGAATACATCAACATCCCGCACGCATCAATTACGAGAATTCCCTCGGAAAGCGTGTTGAAGACGGACTCCAGAAACCCGATTTCGTTTGCAAGGGCCTCGAACTGATGACGACGATCCGCCGCATCGAGCTTGTCGATGCGGTCAGCGACTTTCTTGAAAAACTTCTTCATGTGCGCCATTTAGTCCCAATGAAACCATTTGGCACAATTCTATCATATTTTAGGTCTACGCGCAAGGTTGATTTATCCTTTGCGAAGCACTAGGCACTAAGCACTCAATGTGATATAATGAAAGTCATGAAAAAAATTCATTTCATCGCGGTGACCGTTGCCGCCATCTCTATTGCCGCTAGCGGCGACATCGTCGAGAAATATTATAGGCTTGCCATACGTGGGATACGTGGCGGCGACATCGTGCAGCTGGGCGAGTTCTCGCTATATGCGGCGGATGGTTCACGCGTGAACGGCGGCGGCATGAAGCTTGTTGACCCATGCGAGCCGAAGTCCCTCGCTCCCGGCGAGTGCTTCGCGTCGCGCATGAACTTCGCGCGAGAGACCGCCGAAAAGCTCTTCGACGGCAATCCAAAGACAAAGCTCTGCGTTGGGAAGCTCACGCTGCGCGAAGACGATCCCGCAAGCTGGCTCTACATCTGCTTCCGCCTGGGAGACGACGCAAAGCCGGTGGCGAAGTACAACTTCTGCAGTGCGGACGACACCGACCGCTTCCCCGATCGCAACCCAACATCGTGGGCGATATGGTGCTCTTCGGACGGCGAGACATGGCGTCTCCTCGACGAGCGCACGAACGCGTTCTCGCCAAAGTCGATGCTCACATGGTGGAACGGTTCGCGTCCGTACTCCTTCGGCGGCGAGAAGCCGTGCGACGACATGGCCCGCGAGGTGAACCCGTTCATCGGCGCCGTCACCCAGCATCCGCGCAGCGCGCTTGGCGGGCACGGCCTTGGCAAGACGTTCCCCGGGGCCGCCACGCCGTGTGGCATGATACAGCTTTCGCCCGACACGATCACAGGCGGCGACAACGGCTGTGGATACTCGTACCACCACGAGACAATCGAGGGCTTCAGCTTCATGCACCTCTCGGGAGTGGGCTGGTATGGCGAATTCGGCAACTTCCAGGTGATGCCGACTACGGGTGAGAGAATGCTCGACCGCGAGAAGGCGAAGTCCGCCTACTCGCACGAGCGCGAGGTAGCCGAGGCGGGCTACTACGCCGTCACGCTCGACCGCTACGGCATACGCGCCGAGATGGCCGCCGCGCCGCGCGCCGGCATTCTGCGCTTCACCTTCCCGGAGTCGAAGGATGCGCGCGTTCAGATCGACCTCGGCCGGCGCGTGGGGCAGATCGGACGCTGGCTGAAGCATTCGCGCCAGCATGTGAAGGTGGTGGACGAACGCACGATAGAAGGGCGCATCGAGTGCCCGTGGCAGGACGGCGGATGGGGGCGTGGCGCGGGACGCGTCCACTACGTCGTCAACTACACCTGCGTCTTCTCGAAGCCTTTCAAGAAGTTCGGCGTGTGGGACAAGGAGAAGGTGCTCGAAGGCTGCCGCGAATACACCGGCGCGAACACTGGCTTCTTCGCCGAGTTCGATACGGCCCCCGGCGAACAGATACTCATGCGCGCAGGCCTTTCGTACGTCGATCAGGAGGGTGCAAGGAAGAACCTCGCGAATGATATTCCCGACTTCGACTTCGATCGCGTGCGCGCCGCGTCACTCGCTCTTTGGAGCGACGCATTCGCCGGCGTGAAGGTGAAGGGCGGAAGCGTGGACGACCGCATCGTCTTCGCCACGTGCCTCTACCACGCTCTCATCGATCCGCGTATGATAGGCGATGTGGACGGCAGGTACATGGGCAGCGACGGCAAGATATACCGCAACGAGCGCTTCACCGCGCGTACGGTGTTCAGCGGCTGGGATGTGTTCCGCAGCGAGATGCCGCTCCTCACGCTGATCCGGCCCGACATTGTGAACGACACGATCTGCTCAATGATCCGCTGGATGGAACTAGGTCCGCGCGACACGCTGCCGGTCTGGGACCTCTTCGGATGCACGTCGAGCTGCATGGTTGGAAATCCCATCATCCCCTGCATTGCGGACGCATACGAAAAGGGCATCCGCGGCTGGGACGCCGAGACCGCCTGGCGTCTTGCCGAAGCCACTTCCCGCCGGCGTGGAAACGCCGCCTGCGGCTGGACGCCCAATTCGCTTTCCGTTACGCTTGAATACGCCTATGACGACTGGTGCATGGGCAAGTTCGCTGAGATGCTCGGCAAGAAGGACGACGCGAAGCGCTACTACGAACGTGCCGGATGGTACAAGAACATCTGGAGCGAGGAGGCGGGCTGGCTGCGAAGCCGCAATGCGGACGGATCGTGGACGCCGTGGCGCGGGCGGCATGTGCACGGCCAGGGCGCGGTGGAGTCCAACCCCTGGCAGCAGGGATGGTTCGTGCCGCACGACGTCTACGGCCTGATGGAGCTAATGGGCGGCGCGAAGAAGTTTGCCGATGAACTCGAGCTATTCTTCGACAAGGCTCCTGCGAACTTCATGTGGGGCGACTGCTACAACCATCCTAACGAAGTCACGCATCTTGTGCCGTTCATGTTCCCGCATTGCGGCAGGCCGTGGCTCACGCAGAAGTGGACGCGCAGGATATGCGAAGGCGCGTACGGAAACGAGGTGTACGGATATGTCGGCAACGAGGACGAGGGACAGATGAGCGCATGGTACATCCTCGCGGCTAGCGGACTCCATCCTGAATGCCCTGGTAGCGGTGTATGGATTCTCACGAGCCCGATGTTCCCGGAGGTGTCGTTCCGCCTCGACCCGAAGTACGCGAAGGGCAAGAGTTTCACCATCCGCGCTAATGGCATCTCGAAGACGAACACGTACATCCGCTCCGCCAAGCTGAACGGCAAGCCGCTCGACCGCGCATGGATCACGACGAAGGAAGTGTCAAACGGCGGTCTGCTGGAACTTGAGATGGGGGGCGAGCCAGCGGTCGACGCCTTCCCGGTAAGGCCGCCGAGGTGAGGTTTGGAAATTTCGAGGTTTAGAAGGTTAGAAGGTTTGAGGTTTAGAAGGTTAGAGGTTTGGAGGTTGAGATGAGAGCGAAGATTCTGGTGGCAGTGGCGGGGATTGCGGCCGTTTGTGGCGCAGCGGAGATGTCCGCGCCGCAGCTTTACATGGCGGGAGATTCGATCATGACGACGTATTCCTCCCGCGAATGGCCGCAGTACGGATGGGGACAGTCCCTTGAGAAGTTCATGAAGGATCCGAAGCGCCTCCACAACTTCGCGCGAAGTGGCTGGAGCGCGAGGCGCTTTCGCGAGTCGGGAAGGTGGGAGAAGTGCATAGTGTCCGCACTGAAGTCCGGCGACTGGGTGATCGTCTCATTCGGACACAACGACATGAACAAGCGGCGCAACAAGCCGCCGAAGAACGACTATTCGACGCTGGAGGAATACAAGGCGTTCCTCAAGGGCTTTGCAGCCGACGCGAAGGCGAAGGGTGCGAACATCGCGTTTGCGACATCCATCGCGCATTCTTCCGGATTCAGCGAGAAGGACGGTGTGATGACGGTGGATGGCGGGGCGACTGGTCTTGGGGCGTACGTGGGCGTGATGCGCGAAGTAGCGGCGGAACTCAAGGTGCCGCTTCTTGACCTCAACAGATATGCCGAGGAGAATCTGCCGAAGCTCGGGATGGAGAAGGCGAAGGCGCTCTATATGTTTGTGAAGCCCGGCGAGTACGCGAACTATCCGAAAGGCAAGCAGGATGCCGCGCACGTCCGCGATTCAGGCGCCTACTTCTACGCGAAGGCGGCCGTCGAGATGGCACGCAGGCAAGGGCTTTCTCTCGCCGACCTATGGAAATCCCCCGATGCCGTTCAATTCGTTCCCTCCACTGCAAATTGACATTTGCCATTTCTGAAAGAAGAAAAGTCAAGGCGAGAGCATAAGTGATAAAACAGGAGGCGTGCATGAGTGCGCGCTCTACCTGCGAAGCGCCCACAATGGCGCGCAAATGCAGAATGGGCGATTCCTGACGATTCCGCTGGGGTCTGTCCCTATATTCCGCTAGGGTCTGTCCCTATATTGTCGTCCCCCCGGCTTCTGGGGACTGTCCCCATCAGCGACAGCCCAGAGGCTTTTCACCGCTGGCATAATTCTTGACAATCTTTTAACATTTGTCTTGCCAAGAATGTGCGATAATATTCCTGTCTCGGCACGTATTGGGATGTGCCGAGTTCTTCAGGAAGAACGCAAGAAAGGAAACGGCAATGGCAAGAAAGAACAGAGTGTCAATACCGGCGCATGTACAACATATCGCAGTTCATGAAGACGCTCAAGGAGCGCGTGACGCGCATCTTCAACTCGCCCAATGGGAGGATCAAGCACGAGGGCGCGCTGTGGCATGGACGCTTCTATAGCGGAGTCGTGGAGCCGACGGCGGTGGTTCTGGCGGTCGTCGCCGCCTACATTGAGTTCAACCCGGTCAAGGCGGGAATCGCCGACGCTCCCGGAAGCTGGCGCTGGAGTAGCTTCTCGTGCGCGCTTGGCGACGGTCCCCGCTCCGCCGTCTGCAGGCGGATGTATGAGAGGATGCTAGGCTGCCCGTGGGATGAGGCCCGTGCGCGCATGGAGGCGATCTTCGCGGACGGGCTTCCGGATGACCTGACGCAGGAGAGCCTGCATGAGATATGCGAGCGCTATGCCGCGAAGGGGGATGTCGCGGAGGGCAAGGCCCAGGGCCCGGTGGGTGGATCTCCGGCGGGCGGCGAAGGGGCTTGCGGCTGCGGCGGAGAGGCCGACGAGAAAAACGACGGCGTGGCGCATGCACCGCCGCGCATCCGCGCCTCGCAGGCGATCCATGTGACGCTGCGCGTGTTCCGCGGAGCGTTCATAGGCTCGGTCGAGTTCGCGCGTCGCGCTCTTTCTCAGCTGCCCGGCGGATTCCCGGCACCTGGTACGCGTTCCGCGCGGATGTGCTCGGCGCTCCTGTGGGAGGAGCCGCCTGCGCGCGCCGCCTGACGGCGGAGCGGCGGTTGATGGCGGGTCGACGATTGACGTTAGGACGGGACACTGTCGCCATATGCCAATATCTCGTTGAGGGATTCCGGAAATCATACTACATTCACATATGAAGCGTACGCCGACGAGTCGTGCGCAGGGGGCGTTTTACCGCGGCATGGTGCAGAGGCGGTGCAGAATGCCAATTCTTGGGCATATTGAGTTTTTGTATACCAGTGAAGAGAGTTGACGATGCTTAGAGTAAGTGGTAATCAAGTCGAAAAGTGGGGAAGA
>Ga0310695_10003550_pt1 | contig 30385 bp, 27 predicted proteins | sample RumenRJG_04DNA_FD_203882 | JGI IMG/M metagenome (GOLD analysis project Ga0310695, IMG submission 203882) | Bovine rumen microbial communities from Lethbridge, Alberta, Canada - RJG_04 (v2) (version 2) | ecosystem: Host-associated > Mammals > Digestive system > Stomach > Rumen | place: Canada...
ATGTCAAACGGAAACCGACAAGAAAATCTGCCATGTCGGTACCGAGTCTTTCGTCAAATTGGATAGCGTGTGGCAATCTGTGGCAGTATATTGCGATAGACATTCTACAGGTTACGCCTGTGAATTTGTCAATCATGAAGGTAATATAGACGAGTCTACTGTTAAGTATTACGAACAAACGGAATACTACGTAAATACAGAACAAGGTTATAAGAAAGCAGAAACTGCAGAAGAATATTGCGAAGCGTTTAGCCCGAATCGTAAAGGGCTCTGCGTATTTGAATTTAACGTTTATTCTTATTGCCCAGGTTCCGGGGAATGGATCCGTTCCCCTGGATTCTGCCTCAGATAGAAATTGTACTAGAATATGAAAAAACTTACCCTTATACTCGCACTTGCGCAGGCGGCTGTCTTTGCTCAGACCGGCCTCCTGGGGGGTAAAACTGGCCTCCACCAGCAAGATGCGAATACGCTTGGATTTTTCCATTTCCGTGTAGGGACTGGCGGTACAATTGCGACCGATAACTGGGGCTACACCCGTGGCGCCTTGTTTACGGACCAACATGGTCGTACCCAGAAACTCGACGTGTGGGACGCCCGTATGGAAAAGGGCCGCATTGACGGCGCTTTGGCCGGTAACTTCAACTTTGCGTTTGGCCTCCGTGATGACTTGGATATCGGCGTGAGCCTCCCGATTTACTACGACCACGCGAAGGATTACTCTGGCGAAGCTATCCGCGCTCACATGGGCAAGGGTGGCCTCGGCGACTTGCAGTTCTATGCAAAATACCGCACGCCGCATTTGTTTGGCCCGGATTACATGACAACTGCCGCCGTTGTGGATTTGACGGTCCCGACTGGCTGGAGGGGCGTGGGTATTCGTCCGCGTCACGCCTGGTTCCTCGATAACGAAGGCGGCCCGACGTATGCCTATACGGCGAACAGCGTGATGCTTGGCCTCACGGGTGTTGTCTCTGTCGATTACACCAAGAAGAACGTTCCGCTCGTCTGGAATTCTTCTCTTGGACTCATGATTGGCTTTGGCGATGCTTCGAATACGCTCGTGTATAGCACTGGCGTGAACTGGCTCGTGAACGATTATTTCCAGCCGTTCCTCGAATTCAGTGGCGAAATGCGCTTTGGAAACGATGCGTATCCGTTCAGTCCGATCACCGACCCGATGGTGCTTACGCCGGGTATCAATGTGAAGATTCCGTTCCTCAACATTGACTTTGCCGCTGGTATCGACATCGGTATTGGAAACCTTGTTGACGGTTACAGTACGAAGGAAGCCCTTGAAGGTTGCAAGGATTTCCAGATCAAGTACAAGGGTGAAACGGGTTACAGGGCTAGTTACTGCTATGTGGCCCAGCCGCTTATTGCTGGTATCGCCAAGCTCACCTGGACGTTTGGCTTTGACGGCGATGACGACAACGATGGTGTAAAGAACCGCAAGGACAAGTGCCCGGATACGTTCCCGCCGATCGTCGTGGACGAAGACGGCTGCGGCATCGATACGGACGAAGACAAGGTCTTTGACGGCCTCGACAAGTGCCCGGATACGCCGAAGGGTGTGCCTGTGGATAGCGTCGGCTGCCCGTTCGATACGGACGAAGACGGTGTCGTGGACTACAAGGATATGTGCCCGGATACGCCGAAGGGTGTGCCTGTAGATAGCGTCGGCTGCCCGTTCGATACGGACGAAGACGGGGTGCTGGATTACAAGGACCAGTGCCCGAATACGCCGAAGGGTGTCAAGGTGGATTCTGTCGGTTGCCCGCTCGACACCGACAAGGACGGAGTGTTTGATGGACCGGACAAGTGCCCGGACACGCCGGAAGGTGTTGCCGTGGATGCTGACGGTTGCCCGCTTGATACCGATAAGGATGGCGTACCGGATTACCGTGACAAGTGCCCGAATACGCTCCCGGGAATTCAGGTGAACAAGCGTGGCTGCCCGCTGCGCCGCAAGGAAGACTTGGATTACCTCAAGAAGGGCATCCAGTTCGAATTCGACTCGGCAAAGCTTTTGAAGTCCAGTTACCCGACTTTGGACGACATTATCGCGCTTTTGGAAAAGATTCCGGAAGTGAAGCTTGAAGTCCAGGGCCATACGGACATCGTGGGTACCGAAGACTACAACCAGAAGCTTTCTGAAGACCGCGCCCACTCCGTGACGGATTACATGGAATCGAAGGGAATCGCCGCCGACCGCTTACGCGCTATTGGCTTTGGTACTCGTGTGCCTGTTGCTGATAACGTAACAGACGAAGGCCGTGCCAAGAATCGCCGCGTGGAACTCATCCCGTTCGGTTACTACACCGAAGGTGATAGCACTGTGGCCGCGCCGTCGGATTCGCTTTTGAATGACAGCACTGCCGTGCCGCCTCCGACGAAGTCTGAGGTGAAGTCGAACGCAAATCCCGAAGTGAAGGTGAAGCTCAAGGTGGATCCGACGAAGAAGGTGAGGTCTGCATCGAAGGCCGGTTCCAAGCGCAAAAAGGAAATTGAGGCGAAAGCCGCGAAGGCCGTCGAAGAGCTGAAAGCCGAAGTGAAAACGAAGGTTGAAGAAATCAAGGCGATGGTTGCACCTGCCGAGAAACCTGCTGAAACTCCCGCCGAGAAGCCCGCCGCTGCCGAACCTGCAAAGGCAAGTGCGCCGGCCCCGGCTGCCGCCGAAAAGCCTGCCGAGTAGGCGTCTCCCTTTCGAAAATGTGAAAAGACCTGGCTGTGAGCCAGGTCTTTTTCGTGTTAAGAAGTGAAAAATTCAAAAAAACTTGTTTTTTACGTCATTTTTAGCCTCTTTTGATTCTTTTTGACGTAAAATTTTAATGTTGTCTGCAATAAAAAGGGGCTTTTTTAGCTTTATGTGAGCGAAAATCTGCAAAAATGCTGTTTTGGGGATACAAAAACAGGGCTAAAAGCGAATTTTTAGCCCTGTTTAATGCAAAATTTGATACTTTGTCTAAAAATTTACGTCAAAAACTCAGTTCTAGTTGCTTTTTTTACGTAAAAAAGCCCGAAAATCAAAAATTTGCTTTGAAAGTGCAGGTTTGGGCGCTTTCAATACAAATTCTTACCCTGCAAAGTTCTTGCCGAGAATGGCAGAGACGTTCTTGAGGATGCCTTCGGCGACGTCCGGCTTGTTCATGGAGTAAACGTGTACGTTTGTGATGCCGTTCGCGTAGAGGTCGATGATCTGGTCGGTGGCGTAGATGATGCCGGCTTGCTTCATGGCGTCCGGATCGCTACCGAACTTGTCCACAAGCGACTTGAAACGCTGCGGCATGAACGAACCCGATAGCTTAATGGCGCGATCGACCTGGTTTGCGTTCGTGATGGGCATAATGCCGGGGAGCACCGGGCAGTTCACGCCTGCATCGCGGAGCTTGTAAAGGAAGCTGAAGAATAGATTATTGTCAAAGACCATCTGCGTCGTGAGGAAGTCGGCGCCTGCATCGACCTTTTCCTTGAGGTGCTTGATATCTTCGGCTTGGTTTGGACTTTCCGGGTGTTTTTCCGGGTAGCAGGCGGCGCCAATGCAAAAATCGGCATCAGCGGCCTTGAGTTCGCGGATGAGTTCGACGGCGTGGTGGTAGTCGCAGTCGCCACGACCGTTTGCAATGAGTTCCGGCGTGAGGTCGCCACGGAGGGCCATCACGTTCTTGATGCCGGCGGCCTTCATGTCTTCGATGCGCTGGTGGATGGTTTCCTTGGTGCTCGAAATGCACGTGAGGTGGGCGAGCATCGGAATGTTGAAATTGTACTTGAGGTTTTTCGCAATTTCGAGCGTGTACTGGCTCACGCCGCCGCCTGCGCCGTATGTGACGCTCATGAATGCGGGGTTAAGCTTTGCAATCGCTTCGGTGGCTGCTTTAACGTTTTCAAAACTCGTTTCTTTCTTTGGCGGGAACACCTCGAAGGAGAGGCTCATCTTGTCTTGCTTCAGGATGTCGATAATCTTCATTGTATCTCCGTGCAACGGTCGGCTTTGTGCTATTGTTTTGCGGGGCAATGCCTAGTGTTGCGCTTTGGGTTTATGCAAATATTTAAATTCATGCATAAATGTAAATAAAATTCCCGACAATGGCAATGGGAATTGCGTAAAATTTTAGATGGAATGCTTTCGTCGCATACGTCGCAACACATCGGTAGAGATGTAAGTGAACCGAATAAAAAAGCTAATATGTTATGGTTATGGCGACGAACAATATGGGGTGGATTGCTCCAGGGGCGTTCCGATTAAATAGATCCTGTATTTAAGTGCAGCCCCCACATTTTCGCCACGTTGCCCGCTACACAGATAGACATTAAACCAATGAACTTAAGTGTTTTCATAAGCAGCTCCTTTGGGTTAAAATATTTTTTGGAAAGGAGTGCTGTCAGGTCCCACGTAAAATCAAAAGTTAAACTTATTAAAGTTGTTATGTCTCCAGGAATCTTCAGACTTAAAAGATTTATTTCAAATATAGCAATTTTTCGTTAATTTACCAAAAAAAAAGGCAATCTCTGTGCGTAAAACCTGATCGCTCTCTCTAGTGTATTGGAATACATATTGATTGGGGAATATTTTCGCAATATGTTCCTGTTAGCGTTGTGCTATTTGACGAAAAATCAAATTTTTTACTATATTGTGTGCTCACAAACGCCGTCGTAGCTCAGTTGGATAGAGCAGTTGCCTTCTAAGCAACGGGTCGTGGGTTCGACTCCCGCCGACGGTATGAAAAAAGCCCCCTTGTGGGGCTTTTTTCATACCTACGGGAGGTCGAACCCATTTATGGGTTCGATTATTGCGCAGGGCGAGTGTCGCGGGCTAGCTTGCTTGCCCATGACCGAGCCGAAGAAGATGCTACAAAGCACGGAGTGCTTTGTGACTACGGCGTAAGGCGAGAGCTGCGCCTGAGCTTGCTCGAGCTTTGCCGAGCCATAGCAGAGGCTGTAAAGTACGCTGTGCTTTGTGCCTCCCGCCGCCAGCCTAAAAACAACAAACCCCGGCTCTAGTGCCGGGGCTGTCTAAAAATGGAGAACAATTACTTCTTCAAAATGGTGTTCAGCGTTGCGCGCAAGTGGTTCATGTTCGCTTCGTTGAGCGTCTCGTAGCGGTAGAATGTACCGTCTTTTTGCACGAGGTAGAGGACCGGGATGTAGCCCGTGCCGTAGGCCGGCCCAAACTTGCTGTCTGTATCCTGGAACACCGGGATGACTGCATGGTACTGGTCAATGAACAAGCGGATGTCGTTCTTCTTGATACCGCCATTCAGGCCGATAGCGATGCCCGTAAGTCCCTTGGATTCATATTCCCTGATAAGGTTCTGGATTTCAGGGAAGTGCTTTTGGCAATGTGGGCACTTCGGGCTGAAATAGTAAATGAGCAATGGGCGGTTGCTGAAGTGGCTGAACAGAATGCCTGGATCGCTGATGCCTGAAAGATGCTTGGAAAAGTCCATCTTCATCGGCTTGTTTGTTGTAGAATCCATCATCAATTTGATGTCGGCGACCTGTGGCTCTGGTGCAAGCTGCGCGAAACTCATTGCTGCAGCGAAAGCAATCAAACTGAAAATGCGGATAAGCATATACATACTCCTAAAGTCTTTTTGAGGTTCTACGGACCTCACTTTAAACATGTTGTAAAATACCAAAAAATAAAGACCTGAATTGTGATTTTACGCAAAAATAGGGAAAAATATTGTAAAAAAACATCATTTCTGCACTTTGCCGCTATTCCTTCAGGATCCTCTTGAAAATATGTGTTGAAAAAGCCGGATTTTCCATGAATTCCTGTTCAAAAATGTCCATAATTTCTTCGGAATATTCGGTTTGTTTGCTGAGTAGCTTGATGGCGGAAATTTTCGCAGATGGTGCAGCGCCGGTGGCGTTTGCAAGTATATTGCCGAATCTTTGGAGCATTATCCAGAAGTATAATGTGAATTTTACTTTGGTAAGATTGTTCCCGTCAAAAAGACTTTTGCCGTAGTAACGGTAAAGCAAATAGGCTATGATTTTTTCGCTCTCGTATTCTGTGTACAAACTAGTGCTTGCATTGCTCCAGTTGCTTTGTCTTACGAGCTTGTAGGCGGCGCTCCATGCAGGGCCAAAGCTATCGCCCTTACCGAGAAGGTCTATCCACGACTGGTGGATGTTGTTTGAAATTTCTTTGTCTGTAATTTTGTTGGCGGGGCTTTCCTCTTCCGGAATATCGAAGCCGCTAGTTTCTACAGCGTAATCAAGCAACTCGACGAGACGTTCATTCAGCGGACGATCGTGATTGGCAAGAATTGTGAATAAATTCTCTCTTTCGCTGAAAATGGCGTCACGGGCTTCGATCGCGTCTTCGGGAATTTCGTCTGGAATGTCGTCAGTTTCGCGCTCGACAAACGCGATGGGCGAGGTGGCAGTACCTTTGCTTTCGAACAGCAGTCGCGCGGCCTCTTCACAGCAGAGGCCGAGACCTTTTTCCATGATGTCTCCGTAGACTTCGACGAATCGCGGGTGCTCACGGCAAATATCGCATAAACTGGATTCTCCGAGATGACAAATCATGTCGCAGAGTCCGTCCCGTCTTAAAAAGGGGCAGCGGTCGCCGGGCAATAATTTGAAATGTCCGTCCACGATGTTTTGGCGAAGGATGTCGCCGATGTCACCTTTGATGGCTTTGTAGCGTTTTGCGCTTTTTTCGTCAATGTCTATTTCCCAGCCGATGCAGCAGGTGTCGGTGCATTTTCCGGCGATGCACTGGAATGAATCGTAAAAATCAGGAACACGGAGAAGCATGAGGTAAAGATAGAAAGCATTCCGTCACTCTGATGCTCGTCATTCCGTCATCCTGACGCTGAAAGCGGATATATGAAACTTGGGGCTTTAGCCCCTTAGTTGAATTAGGTTCGAAGGAGCAGGATCCAGTCATTTCTTGTGTTACTTTTACGAGACTTGACTAGACCCTTCGTCGCTATGCTCCTCAGGGTGACGGAGATGCTTTTGATAAACCTGACCATCGCTATGTTCCTCTGGGTGACGATGATGCGTTCTAACAAAAAACTTACGTAAATATTATCTTTGTTCTTTTGAAACTTGCTCAAATGAGCAAAATTTTGTGTAAAACTTTTCACAAAAAGCGAGGAAAATATGCTTTTTTTAAGCTCGGACCCTGTTTTCTATTGCCATGGTGGTAGAAAGTGGGTATATTTGTGGTGTGTGATAAGTGTTGTGGTAAAATGTGTCAAATATGAATTTCACTTCTTTCATAGGACAAGCCCAAACGGCGATCGATGGAAAGGGAAGGACCTCCTTCCCTAGGGAATTCCGTCGTCAGCTTTCGGCGTCCGAAGGGAATGAGTTCGTGGTCACCCGTGGCCCGGACCGCACCCTCCGGTTGTTCGTCCTTCCTGAGTTTGAGAAATTCATGGCGGACTTGGATGCTAGGTCCGACCGCCGTCAAGCCGATTTAGTTCGGAGAGGCCTCTGCCCCACAGTCGTGGAGATGGATGGCCAGAATCGCATTTTACTCCCCAAGATTTTGCTGGAGTATGCCGGCCTTAAAGACGAAGTTCTTTATGTCCAGGCCAGCGGTAAAACTCTCGAATTATGGAATCCTGAACGTTACAACGAAAAGTATGGCTTACAGACAAATGAAGCTATCGACGCTTTCGATGCCGCGTTCTATGGTGAAGGCTTGACGGAGGGGGATAATGGCAGATAAAGATCTCCGCAAGTCAGTACATGTAAATGAAATTTCCGAAGCCGCGGTCGCTGGAGTTCAAGGGAGAGAATTCTATCACGATCCGGTAATGCTCCAGGAATGCCTTGAAGGTTTGAACATCAAGGCGGACGGAGTGTATGTGGACTGCACCCTTGGCGGTGGCGGCCACTCTTATGCTATTGCCCAAAAGCTGAATGAGGCGGGAACGCTCCATGCTTTTGACCGCGACGATGAAGCGGTACAGTTTGCAACGAAGCGCCTTGCCGGTGTTCTCCCCAAGTTTATTGTCCATCCGGTTCCGTTTGCCGAACTCGGAAACGAAATTGAACCGAATACGATTGACGGAATCCTTTACGATCTCGGCATCAGCAGCCATCAGGTCGATGACTCTAGCCGTGGTTTTACGTTTGTAGGCGATAATCCGCTCGATCTCCGCATGGACCGTCGCGAAAACGTGTCTGCCCAGGAATGGCTCCGCACGGTAAGCGAAGATGATTTTGCTGCTGCGCTCCGCAAGAATGCCGATATGGATCGTGCGTTCAAGCTTGCGACCCGTATCAAGGAAAAAGTGGGAGAAATTGCCACTCAGGGCCGCGATGTGCTCCCGAGCGATATCAAGTCCGTTGTCGAGGCGGTGTTCCCGGACAAGCGCCGTGACGCCAATAGCCTTTTGGCCCGTGTGTTCCAGACGATCCGTATGGAAGTGAATGGCGAACTCAAGCAGATCGAGAATAGCCTCCGCGCTGCTGTCGATTGCCTGAAGGTGGGTGGCCGCCTTGTGGTGATGAGTTACCATTCCGTGGAAGACCGCTGTGTCAAGGAAACGGCGGCAGAATTTGAAAAAGCATGCATTTGCCCGGAAAATTTGCCGGTCTGCATGTGCGGTGGAAACCACCAACGTTTGAAAAAGGTGAACCGTAAGCCGATTTTGCCCTCGGCCGATGAAATCAACAGGAACAGCCGGGCTCGTTCTGCAAAACTTAGGATCTATGAAAGAGTATGATCGATAATGTGCAGAATGAATCCGTTAAGTCAGGGAAGCATGGTCTTATGGGTATAGTGCTTCTGTTTGTCCTTGTCGGATCGATGGTCAGTATGATTCCTGTGTACATGCAGAATCGTATCAATCGTCTTTACGGTACGTTCTATGGTCTCAAGGAAAAGGCGAGCTTGCTCAACCGCGAAATTCTTTTGAAGAATTACGAGATCAACAAGCTTTCGTCGATAAATCACCTTTCGAAGTTTGCGGAACGCGCAGGGCTTGGCCTTAACGCCGTTCCGGTTAAAGTCATGATAACAGGGGGGACGAATGAATAAGTTCGGTGCTGATCCTCTGTTTATTTTGAAGAGCCTTGTGCTTTGTACGATTGGCGTGCTGATTTTGCAGACCTTTGATATCCAGGTCCTGAATCGCAATGTCTATCAGGTGAATACGCGGTCTATGGTAACGCATACGAAGAATTTGTATGCAGAACGTGGCACGATCATGGACCGCAACGGAATTGTTTTTGCCGAAAGCATGCGCGATACGAGCGATAACTTGGGTTACAGTCGCTTGTTCTTGCAGGGTTCGCTTGCCTCGCAGATTGTGGGGAAGGTGGGCTACGATGGCAGCGGCAGCATGGGCATGGAAAAAATTTTCAATGACAGCTTGCGCGGTGACGATGGCATTCGCCTGAGCATCCAGGATGTGAAGAGGCGCGAAGTTCATTCGCGTTCGAAGAATGTTGTTGAAGCAAAATCTGGCTTGAATCTCGTGTTGACGATTGACCGCAATATGCAGGAAATTGTCGAGAAGGCTTTGAAGGATGGCGTTGCCGAGTTCATGGCGACGAGCGCAAGTGCTGTTGTCGTGGACCCGTATACAGGTGAAATCCTTGCGATGGCGAGCTATCCGACATTTGACCCGAATTCCAAGAATCAGGGTGTCGATCGCGCTGGAAAAAACGAGATTGTTTCGATGTCGTACGAGCCTGGGTCTACGTTCAAGGTGATTACGGCTGCCGCCGCTCTTGAAAACAATGTGGTTAGCCCGAACAAGGTTTTTGCAAATGAAGGCCGCTGCTGGCAATGGAACCCGAGGTCCGAAAAGATTTGCGATACCCACGTCTACGGCGATATGGATATGAGCGAGGCTATGGTGCAGTCTTCGAATATCGTATTTGCAAAGATTGCCTCTGAAGTGGGTGCCGTGCGGATGCAGAAAATGGCTCGCGCTTTTGGTATTGGCGAAAAGGCATTTGACAATTACATTGGCGAAGAAAACGGAAGGCTCTTGACGCCTGCGGAACTGACTCGCGATGATAGAACTTTAAAGACGATGGGCTTTGGCCATGCTGTTTCTGTAACGCCGATCCAGATGGTCATGGCGTATGCCGCTATTGCTAATGGCGGTAAGCTCATGCGCCCGCAGATTGTGAAGGAATGGCGCAATTCTAATGGCGATGTTGTCAAAAGGATTGAACCGATGGAAATCCGCAGGGCCGTTTCTGAAAAGACGGCCGCATCGATTCGCAAAATGCTCAATCGCGTGGTGAATAGCGGTACTGCAAAGAAGGTTGCTTCGCAGAAGCTTAATGATGTGCTGTTTGGTGGCAAGACGGGTACGGCTGAAAAGTACAACCGCGAGACTCGTTCTTACGACCGCAATTCCCAGGTGGCTTCGTTTATTGGTCTTGCACCGTCCGAAGATACGCGCTATGTGTGCCTGGTGCTTGTGGATGACCCGCAGGGAAAACATGTGGGCGGCCTCACTGCTGGTCCGATTTTCCGCCGCATCATGGAAGGAATTTATTACCATCCGTCGCTCTCCCCGCTGGCTCATAACTTGAAGCAAGTAAAGCTCGGTTCTCCTTGTGACAGGGATTTTGCCGGGATGACGGCGACGTCGGCTAAGGATTATGCTAAAAAGAACAAGTGTCCGGTTCGTTTCGAAGGCAAGGGTCTCCGCGTGATTTCGGAACGTATGGATGCGGGTCTGGTGAACGGAAAGACGCTTGTGCTTGGCGATGCTGTTGCGCACAGGATGCCCAACTTGCAGGGACTTTCGTTAAAGGATGCTCTCGAAGTGATGGGGAACATCCGCATGAATGTTGAATATACAGGAAAGGGACGCGTTGTAGCCCAGGAGCCGAAGGCCGAAGAGGCTTTGCGGAAGGGCGCTATTTGCAAGCTTACCTTAAAGGAGAAAAGCTGATGATTTCGGAAGGACTTATGGAAAAGTTATCCGTGACGGGGCTTTGTGATGATTCCCGCCGTGTAAAACCGGGGAATTTGTTCTTCTCCATCCCGGCGGAAGGCTATGAGGCTTTTGCTCGCAGTGCCATAGCGGCTGGTGCCGTTGCGGTTGTGGGCGAGACGATGGCTCCCGAAGGACTGACGTCCAAGTGGATCCAGGTGCCGGACGTGAAGGCAGCCCGCCTCGAAGCCGCAAGAATTTTTTACAAGGATCCGTTCAGCAAGCTCACTTGCCATGCCATTACGGGTACGAACGGCAAGACGACAAGTGCGTTCCTCATGAATGCGATGCTTGAAGCGGAAGGTCGCAAGACGGCATTGCTCGGTACCATCAAGAACAAGATTGGCGACAAGTCCGTGCCGGCATCGCTTACGACTCCGGGTCTTTTGGACCTTTATGACTTTGCTTCTCGCGCTGTTGCCGCGGGTTGCACGGACCTCGTGATGGAAGCTTCTTCTCATTCGCTCCATCAGGGCCGTGTGGCTGGCATCAAGTTCAGAAGTGGACTTTTTAGCAACTTGACGCAGGACCATCTCGATTACCACAAGACGATGGATGCCTACTTCGAAGCGAAAAAGTTGCTCTTTACGAAGTACCTTGCAGAAAATGGCGTGGCGGTCATCAACATTGACGATGCTCACGGCGAACAGCTCTTTAATTCTCTCGACTGCCGCAAGGTGGCTGTTTCGAGACTCGGCAAGGCCAAGGCGGACGTGAAGCCGTTTGGCGAAATCAAGAGCTCCGAAGACGGCCTTGAATTCACGCTCCCGATGATTGCAACGGAAAAGTTTGAAACTCCGCTCTGTGGCGACTTTAACGTGGACAACTTGCTCTTGGTGCTTGCATGGGCCCACGCTCTCAGTGTGCCTGAAGATGCCATGCGCAAGGCGATTGCAACCGTACGCGTTCCGGGTCGCTTTGAAAAGGTCTGGAGCAAGGACGGCAAGCATGTGATTGTGGATTACGCCCACACGCCGGATGCTCTTGAACGCGTGCTGAATGTGGCCCGTAGTCTCTGCCGCGGCAAACTTTCGACCGTGTTTGGCTGCGGTGGCGACCGCGACAAGACGAAGCGCCCGATCATGGGTGGCATTGCCGAACACATTGCGGACAAGGCTTGGCTCACGTCGGACAATCCGCGTACCGAAAAGCCCGCAGACATCATCGCTGACGTTCGCGCCGGCATGACGACGGACAAGTTTGAAGTGGTCGAAAACCGCGAAGAAGCCATCATTCGCGCCTGTGCAGAACTCAAGAGCGGCGACTGGCTTGTAATTGCGGGCAAGGGCCATGAGGATTACCAGATCATTGGTAAGACCAAACATCATTTTGACGATCGCGAAATTGCGGTGAAGGCGATGACTGATGCTGAAGCTTGATTTGACTATTGCTGAAATGCTCAAGATTCTGGAAACCGAAGCTGTCGGCGTTCCGGCCCGCACCTTGAAGCGCAAGGTGAATCTTTGCATGGATTCTCGTGAAAGTGCTAAGGGCGTTGTCTTTTGGCCGATTAAGGGTGCTCGCTTTGACGCCCACCAGTTTGTATCTCAAATGGAAAAGGATGGAGCTTTGATGAGCGTTGTAAACCAGACTGCTATCGATCCGAATTTCAAGATGTACGCTCCAGTCGATGATACGACGAAAGCCCTCTTGAAGCTTGCCAAGGGCTATCAAAGACTTTTCAAGTTGAAGAAGGTCGCTATTACCGGAAGTAATGGCAAGACCACTACAAAGGAAATGACGAAGGCTGTGCTTTCGATGAAGTTCAATACCCATGCGACAAAGGGGAACTTCAATAACCATATCGGTGTCCCGATGACGCTTTTCCAGCTGAAGCATAGCCATGAAGCTGCTGTTGTCGAAATGGGCACAAGTGGTCCGGACGAAATCCGTCCGCTTTCCCTGGCTACGGAACCGGATATTGCTGTTATTACGAACATTGGCGCAAGCCATCTCGAACGCCTTGGCGATCTGGACGGCGTTTTCAACGAAAAGATCAACATTGTCGCAGGTCTCAAGAAGGGCGGTACGCTGATCGTGAATGCTGATGACGAACGTCTCTGCAAGGTGAAGGCTACCAAGAATTACAAGGTCGTGACGTTCGGTGTTCGCCGTGGTATCCTCAAGCCTGAAAAGCTCAAGTGGACTGAAAATCTCTGCGCAGATTTCTACATCGGCCGTACGCATTTCGTTTTGAATGTCCCGGGAGACCATAACCTTTATGACGCTCTTGCTGCAATCGCTGTGGGTGAGGCTCTCCGCATCCCGAAGAGTGATATTGCAAAGGCTTTGGCTGGCTTTACCTCCACAAGCATGCGCATGGAAATCAAGGCCGCAAACGGCTTCAAGGTGATTTCGGACTGCTACAATGCAAACCCGTCTTCGACGAAGATGGCGCTCCAGACGCTTGGCAACATGCGTGTTGAAGGCAAGCGCATTGCAGTGCTTGGCGACATGCTTGAACTTGGCAAGGAAAGTGGCAATTTGCACAAGCAGATAGGAACTTTGGTTCCTGAAATGAATTTTGACGTGCTCCTTGCCGTTGGTAAGGAAGCTAAGAAATATGTTGAAGGGGCGAAGTCTCGTGGTATGAAAAATGTCCAGTACTTCGAAACTGTCCCGGAAGTCATCAGCCATTTGAGCGAAACGGTTGCGGAAGGCGACATCCTTTTGGTGAAGGGGAGTCGCGGCATGCACATGGAACAAGTGGTCGATGCGCTCCTCCACATGGTGCCCGTGTTCAAGATTTAAGATAAGGTTTACAGGTTAAGATGTCTAACGCACAGTCCACAGGAATGAACAAACTGTTGATGTTTGTCACACTAATGTTAGTGTGCTTTGGCTGTGTTGTTGTCTATTCGGCATCGGCACCTGTGGCTTTGTCGAAAAATTTGCCCGCAGAGCATTATCTCTTGGCTCATCTCAGCAAGGTCTTGGCATCTGTCGTCATTATTGGCGTGTTCTATAAGATTGACTATGCGTTATGGAAGGTGATGTCTCGTGTAATTTTTGGTGTCGGCGCTGTTCTTACGCTTGCTGCTATTGTTTCTGGTGGCGAGGTGAAAGGTGCTTCTCGCTGGATCTTTGGTATACAGCCCTCCGAGATTATGAAGTTTGGATTTATCACTTGGGTTTGCGCGAAGCTGTCGGATGCGGGTGATGAAATCAAGTCGCTCAAGTGCTCGATTATCCAGCCTGCAGTACCTCTCGGAATTGCCGCGATTTTGCTTCTTTGCCAGCCGAATTACTCGATGTTGATCATGTTCTGCACGTTGTTGCTCGTTTTGCTCTTTATTGCAGGTGCAAACTATAAGTATGTAGGTTTGAGTGTCCTTGTGAGCGTTCCGATGGGAATTATCGCAATGCTTTTGAAATCTCATACCCGTATGCGTATTCTTGCCTTTTTCTCTGATGAAGGCGCCATGAAAAATTCGCAGTACCAAGTGGATCATGCTCTCGAAGCGCTTGGAAATGGCGGAGTCTTTGGAAGAGGCGTTGGCATGGGTGAACAGAAACTCGGCTATTTGCCTGAAGCTTATAAGGATGTTGTTTACGCGTCGATTGGCGAGGAATTTGGCTTTATCGGTACATTTGCCGTTTTGATTGCTTTCGCGATTCTTTTCTCGCAGGGTTACAATATTGCAAGGTCTTCGACGACGCGCTTTGGCAGGTATATGGCTGTAGCGCTTACGACATCGCTTTTCATGAATTTTGTTATTCATGTGTGCGTGTGTGTGAGGCTTATTCCGGCGACAGGTCAGCCGCTTCCGTTCCTGAGCTTTGGCGGAACGAACTTGTTGTTGTCGGCGGCTTTTATTGGAATTTTGTTGAATATTTCTCGCCCGACAAGTGGCAAGAGCATCCGTGAACCCTATATGAGTAGTACGCTTTCTTTTGATACGGGTCGGTTTATGAATTTTAGGACAAGAAGGAGTTCTATATGAAAAAGTTCCTCTTTGTTTGCGGTGGCACTGGTGGCCATATTTTCCCGGCAGTGGCTATTGCCGAAAGCTTGAAGAAGATGGGTGTTACTCAGATTACGTTTGCTGGCCGTAAGGATTCCATGGAAGAACGCCTTGTGGCAAAGAACTGGCCGTACGAATACATTTCGGCCGTTCCGCTGCACCGTGGACCGTTCCTCAAGAATTTGGCTTTGCCGTTCAACTTGACCAAGTCCTTGATCCGTGCCAAGAGCGTTGTAAAGAAAGTTGCACCAGATGTCGTGATTGCGACAGGTGGCTATGTCTCGCTCCCGATTGTCCTTGCCGCAGGTTCTATGGGAATTCCTGTTTATTTGCAGGAACAGAATGCTGTTGCCGGTATTGCAAACAAGGTCGGCGCCCGCTATGCAAAGACAGTCTTTGTCACGTCTGAAGAAGCGATGAAGGGCTTCCCGATTGAAAAGACGCGTATTCTCGGCAATCCGATTCGTGATTTGCCTTCTGCGGATTCCTTGACTCGTCCGGTGGAATTCCGTGAAGGTCGCAAGGCTGTGTTTATCGTTGGCGGTTCCCAGGGTGCCGTAGGCATCAACAACAAGATTGAAGAAAGCATTGGCCGCATTGCTGCCCACGAAGATATCAGCGTGGTCTGGCAGGTGGGTGTAAAGAATGTCGATAGCATCAACGAACGCCTTGGCATTTTGCCGAACGTCGCTGTGCGTGGCTTCTTGGACAACATTTATGCTTACATGAAGCATGCCGACTTGATTATCAGCCGTGCAGGTGCGTCGGGACTTGCAGAAATTCTTGCGTTTGGCAAGCCTTCTATTCTGCTCCCGTACCCGCATGCTACCGCAAACCATCAGGAACACAATGCCCGCGTGGTCGAGAAGGCTGGCGCTGCTCTCGTGGAACTTGATGATGAACCGAATGACCTTTGGAATAAAGTAGAAGCACTCCTTTATGATCCGGAGCGCTTGAAGCAGATGGGCGAAGCCGCTGCAACGCTTGGCATGCCTGATGCCGCTGACCAGATTGCGAAAATTATTCTGGATATGGAGAGATCGTAATGCAGATTAATGATTGTAAACGTGTTCGTCGCCTTCATTTTGTGGGTATCGGTGGTGCCGGTATGTCCGGTATTGCTGAGGTGCTTCACGAAAACGGTTTCGTGGTGACAGGTTCCGATATGGGCGAAGGCGCTGTCATTGACTATTTGAAGGGCCTTGGCATCCGTATTGACTCGAAACACGAAGCAAAGAATGTCGTAGATGCGGACTTGGTCGTTTATTCTTCTGCCATTACGTTTGACAATCCGGAACTTGTCGAAGCCCGCAATCGCCGCATTCCGGTGATTCGCCGCGCTGAAATGCTTGGCGAACTGATGCGCCTCAAGTACACGCTCTCTATTGCCGGTACGCATGGCAAGACGACGACGACATCAATCGTTGGCGCCATTTGGGAAGAAGCTGGTCTTGACCCGACGATTATCGTCGGTGGCATTGTTAAAGGCAAGTGCAGTGGCGCAAAAGTGGGCCACGGCGACTATCTCATTGCCGAAAGTGACGAGTTTGACCGTAGTTTCCTTTCGATGATGCCCTCTTCGGCGATCATCACGAACATCGATGCCGACCATCTCGATACTTACGAGAACATCGATGCCATCAAGGATGCGTTCACGCAGTTTGCTAACAAGATTCCGTTCTACGGTCAGGTGATTGTATGCCTCGACGATCCGAACGTGCAGCAGATTTTGTCGCACTTGAAGAAGCCGGTGATTACGTATGGCTTTACTCGCCAGGCGAAGTACCGCGTTGAAAATCTCAAGTTCGTGAAGGGCTATCCGCAGTTTGAAATCTTGAATGATGGCAAGAGCCTTGGCGAATTTAAGCTCCAGATTCCGGGCCGCCACAATGTGTTGAATGCGACTGCCGCTGTGGCTCTCGCTGTCGAAGAAGGCATTTCGATTGAAGTTGCACGCAAGGCCGTGGCTGCATTCGAAGGCGTGAAGCGCCGCTTTGAATTTATCGGCGAAAAGAACGGTGTCATGGTTTTTGATGACTATGCGCACCATCCGACGGAAGCGACTGCAACTTTGCTCGGATTCCGCGAAGCATTCCCGGACAAGCGCATCATTGTCGCTTTCCAGCCGCACTTGTTTACGCGTACCCGCGACCAGCACGAAGCTTTTGGTAGTGCCTTTGCGAACTGCGATGTGCTCCTGGTGACCGATATCTATCCGTCTCGCGAAAAGCCGATTGAAGGCGTGACCGGTGCGATGGTTGCTAACAGTGCCGCTGACCGTGGTCATCGCGATGCCCGCTTTATCGGTGACTTGAACAACTTGATTCCGGTTTGCAAGGACTTGCTCAAGCCGAACGACGTGATCGTTCTGATGGGTGCCGGCAACATCTGGAAGCTTGGACAGACAATTTTGGAGAAAAGCATTTGACTTTAGAAGAAACAACAATGTTCGGTCGACGGATCGGATACAACGAACGCAAGCGCAAGCGTAAGCGTGCCCGTATGAGACGGATGCGCGTGGCTGGCGTCGTCCGTTGGTACAAGCGTAAGGGCTGGGTTTTGACCTTGCTCCTTGTTGTGGCTACCGTCGCGCTGTGGCAGAGTCGTTTCTATCTACATCAGATCAATCCGCTTGAACTCAGGCATTTGCAGTACATCGAAATCGAGGGCAATCGTATGCTCTCTTGGGAAGATGTGGTGCAGAGCGCTCAGGTTGAAACGGGCATGCTCATGTCGGAACTGGATGCCGATTCGGTCAAGAAATCGCTCTTGCAGATCCCGCTCATCCATTCTGCCGAAGTGGAAAGTAAGTTTCCTTCGTCGCTTTACATCAAGTTGCAGGAAGCGTCGCCAATCGTGTCTGTCCTTGAAGGTGGCAAGGGAACAGTCTATTCTGAACGTGGACTTTCGCTCCCGATGTCGATGATGACGGCTTTGCATTTGCCGATTCTTGAAAATGAATCGGTAGGGAAGGTAAAGCTTGTGGCCCAGTTCCTGTTTGCCATGCGTAAGGAGGACAAGCCTCTTTATGACCGCGTGTCGCAAGTGGGATGGTCGGAGAAGGATAAGGCTTTTGAAGTGTTCTTTAAGGATGCCGGATTCCGCGTGATGTTTCCGGAATCGAACTGGGATAAGGACTTGTTTATGTTGTATGATGCTATCGGAAAGGGCTTTAGAAAAGATCTCCTTTGTGCTAGCGAGGTTGATATGAGATTTCATGGATTTGCGTATATAAAAAACTTTGATAAGAGGTGTATCAATGGATGACGATAAGCAAATAGTCAAAAAAGAGGACTACATTTTCGGGCTGGATATTGGCGCCTCGAAAGTGAATTTGTTCGTTGGCATCTCGGAAGGTGAATCCGTCCGAGTTGTGGAATGTGGTGACTTCCCGTTGGAATCGTCTGACGAATACGATTCTGTTGTGGAAACGCTGCAAAAGGCCGTCCATGTACTTGAATCATCGGCGGGTGTCGATGTGCGCGATGTCTATGTGGGCATCGCAGGAAAACATGTGTCCTCGTTCAGCTACAAGGGCCTGGTGACGCTTCCGACAAACGAAGTGCGCGATGAAGACATTATCAATGTTCAGCGTCAGGCAAGTACGCTTCCGGACAAGGCTGGCGAAATCATCCATATCTTCCCGGGTGAATATACGCTGGACGACAGAACGGGTATCCGCAATCCGAAAGGCTATTCTGGCCGTCGCTTAGGAGTTGAAGTTCAGGTGGTTACCTCACGCCCGAACGCTCTCCAGGATATCGCCAAGTGCGTGAATCGTGCGGGCCTCAACGTGGCGGGCTTTGTCCTCGAACCGCTCGCTGCTGCGTCCGCTGTTCTGTCCGATGACGAACGTGAACTTGGTGTGGCGCTGATTGATATAGGTGCCGGCTCTGCAGACGTGGCCGTCTTTGTCAAGGATTCCGTGCGCTATACGGCATCGCTCGACATTGCTGGCAACATTATTACAAGCGATATTAGCAAGTGCCTCAAGGTTCCGGTTTCTCTCACGAAGGCCGAAGAACTCAAGAAGAAGTATGGCACCTGCTCGCTCAACAATTTGATTGAAGATGAAACTTTCCCGGTTCCAGGTGTGGGCGACCGTGGAGAAGTTCTTTGTTCCCGTAAGCTTTTGGCTCAAATTATTACTGCGCGTGTTGCAGAAATCTTCAAGCTTTTGGCGAAGGACTTGGAAAAGCACCACCTCGACACCGTCATTGATGGCGGTATCGTCCTTACGGGTGGCTGCTGCAACCTTGCTGGCATTGAAGAAATTGCAGCTAAAGTATTCAAGAAGCCTGTGCATATCGGCAAGCCGAGAGGCATGAGCGGCATTCAGGAAGCTTTCCAGAATCCGTCTTATGCAACCGGCATTGGCCTCTTGTACTACGCGAACAAGAAGCATCGCGAAAAGAAACAACGTGATACAGATACCCAGCTGCTCGTTACAGTAAAGAAGGGTATGCAGCGTATTCGCGACATCTTTAAGACTTACTTTTAACCGTTAAACCACTCAAATCAGGGAGATAAACTATGAGTGACTTTGAAAACATCAACTTCGAGGCTAAGTCTCGTATCACGGGCGATGACGCTCCATCCAGAAATGCTAAGGTCAAGGTGTTTGGCGTCGGCGGTGCCGGCGGCAATACTGTGAACCGTATGAAGCAGATGAATATTGAAGGTGTAGAATACTATGCCATCAATACTGATGCTATGGCTTTGGATCAGAGTCTCGCCGACCATAAGATCCTTATCGGCGAAAAGAGCACGAGAAATCTCGGTGCTGGTATGGACCCGGAAATGGGCCGCAAGGCTGTCGAAGAAAACATCGATGACTTGAAAAAGTCTATGATGGGTGCTGACCTCGTGTTCGTTACGGCGGGCATGGGTGGTGGTACCGGTACGGGTGCCGCTCCGATCGTTGCTACCGTGGCCCGTGAACTTGGCATCCTTACGGTTGCCGTTGTCACGAAGCCGTTCCGCTTCGAAGGCAATGTCCGTAATTCCTTGGCTCAGAATGGCGTTCGCGCCCTCCGCGAAGCTGCCGATACGATCATCGTTATCGAAAACAAGAAGCTTTTGAACCTCATCCAGAATACGAACAAGAACGCAACTGTCGATGAAGCTTTCAAGATGGCCGACGAAATCCTCGGTAATGCCGTGCAGAGCATCTGCAGCATCATGTTCCGTCATGGTCTTGTTCACGTTGACTTTGCCGATATCCGCAAGGTCATGCTCAAGGGCGGTTCTGCTCTCATGGGTACGGGTACTGCAGAAGGCGAAGGCCGCGGTGTTGCCGCTGCCGATGCAGCCCTCTCTTCTCCGCTTCTCGAAGACATCGATATCCAGGGCGCTTCTGGTGTGCTCATCAATGTTTCTCATGGCGAAAACTACTCCTTGCTCGAACACAACGAAGCAATGGAACACATTTACGACGCTGTGGGCGAAGAAGGCAACCCGAATATCATCGTCGGCGATATCACTCTTCCGGAACTTGGCGACAAGGTTTGCATCACCATCATCGCAACGGGTTGCGGTGGCACGAACAATGCTGCTGCTGTGAACTATGCAGGCATCGGTTCTGCTGCTTATCAGCAGGCTCAGGCTCAGACTTATCAGGCTGCAGCCGCTCCGGTACAGGCTGCAACTCCGCGTCCGACCACTAACTTTGTGGCTCTCGCAGGCCGTGCTACGGCTGCCATGCCGACCGCTCCGATGGCTGCTGCCCCGACGGTTGCCGCTCCGGCTGTCACTCAGCGCGTTGTCCCGGCTACAGCTCCTGCTGCTCCGTCTTACATGGCTCCGCAGAACACTTATGCTAGCGCAGTTCGCCAGGCCGCTCCGGTGAACACGGCTGCCGCCATGTTTGCTCCGGCTTCTTCTTTCGCTTCTCCGAGCTTTGACGTTAAGGCCGGTTATGCAGAAGAAGCTGTTGCTACAAAGACTGTTCGTGAAACAGAAGAAATGCCGGGTGTTGCAGAAGCAGATCCGCTTTCCAATGGCAACTATGCAAGTTCCTTCAAGCAGGAATCTCGTCCGGCTCAGACGGAACAGGTGAGTGCTGTAGATTATGACACTCCGGCTTTCATGCGCAACCAGAAGGCTCCTGAAGACGCTCTTAAGGAAAGCAATGTCGATTATGACTTGCCGGCCTTTATGCGTATGAATTCTGACTTGTTCTAATCGTGAATAACGATTAGCCTTACAATGCAATAACGAAATTCGACCTGGTGCGTTCGAAGTTTTCGAGTGCGCCTTCGAGAATGAACACACACACACGGGTGCGTGAGTGCGCACCCACCACAACACAAGGGATCACCCGGGTCTCCCTGCCTGGGTGGTCCTTATCGTGTCCGCTCCGCTTTGATTTAATAGAAAAGCTCCGTCGGCGCTCCGCTCTCGCCTTCATGACCAGCTTGCGCTTGGTCATTCCGGCTCACAGAGTACCCGCTCCGCTTTGATTTAATAGAAAAGCTCCGTCGGCGCTCCGCTCTCGCCAACACGGCACGCTTACGCCGTGCCGCTTATGGTTCACGGAGTGTCCGCTCGGCTCTTGTGCAAAGGACAAATTCCTTCTTCGCCTCGCTCTCGCCTTCGATGACTCGTCAATACGAGTCACCTCCGGCTCACAGAGTACCCGCTTCGCTTTGATTTAATAGAAAAACTCCGTCGGCGCTCCGCTCTCGCCTTCGATGACTCGTCAATACGAGTCACCTCCGGCTCACGGCGTGTCCGCTCCGCTTCATGCCTGATTTGTCATGCCCGCCTTGAGCGGGCATCTCCATGTTCAAAAGACTTTTTAATACATTTATATTATGTTATCTCGTGCGTTATTGTTTGCTTGTTTGATGGCGGTGGCTGTGTTTGCCTCGGCTGAAAATCTTTCTGAAAAGCCTGCGGAAAAGGTTGGCTATTTTCAGATTGGGACTGATTTCAATTTCGGCTTCAATGGCGGCCCTACGGATCCTGTGTTTGCCGTGGATACTGCCGAAAAATATGGCGTCAACTGGCGCGGGCTTCGAATTCCGCTGGAGACGGCTCGCAATTACGAGGAACACATCAGTCCGTTTTTTACGCTCAGTTTTCGTGCCGGCTACAAGAATTTTGACTTTTTGCTAGAGGCTCCTTTGCGAAAGGATCTGGAAGCCTGGTTCAATAGTGAACTCAAAACGAACTTTACTTACAAGCCGAGTGAACTTGACATCAATGTTCCGATAAATGCTTATGCTAAATGGGAAAATTCTGTGGGCTTTGTTCAGTTTGGTAGGTTCAATCCCGAAGATTTGAAAATATCTAAAAATGATGTTTTCATTGGCGGCTTGCCGTATCACGATGGAATCCATTGGAATTTGAATATTGGCATTTTTCGCTATGACTTTTTGCTGAGTTCCTTGAATGCGTGGCTTTTTGACGATGTGATAAATCACGAAACGGGCTGCCCGCCGGAAGGTAGCGAAGCGTATGCCCAAAAATGTACATCTCCGGGTCGTCAGGTGAGCAACCAGCGCAATCGCACTTATACAGAAAATGTGAAGAACATGGTGTTCCACAGATTTGGTGTGGATACGAAAAAGTTCTGGATTTATATTGTTGAACAAAGTGTGATTGGCGGCAAGTCCTTGGAATTCCGCTCTATCAATCCGTTTATGTTCTGGCACGATAATTACGCAACGGGTTATACGTCTGCGGCAACGTCTGTAGAATTTGGTTACAAGACTTCTAACGGTGCAAAGTTCTATAGCCAAATCAATATGGAAGACATTGCAAGCCCGGTCGGTGAAGATAAAAAGATGGGCACGAACCGCTCCATCATCAATTACATGGTGGGTTACTATCATGAACTCGAAACCCGCAATTACGGAAAGTTCTCCTGGCGCTTGGATGTTGTTAAAACTGACCCTGCATCAAACAACAGCAAACTTCCGCTTTTGAAATACACTGGGCGCCGCAATTACCGCAGCAATTATCGCGAACAGGGCGATAGCGATTATGCGGATGCTTATTTTGTGGATTATCCTATTGGTTATCGCCGTGGTTCTGATGCGCTTGACTTGTGGTTCGACATGAACTGGAAGTGGAATCATCATTCTGCGACGATGACGCTTGCTTGGTTGCGTCAAGGTGATAAGGAACTTTATACGGACTATGACAAAGCGTTAAAATCAGAAGAAACTCTTTCAGGAGTTGTCGAAAAGCAGTTCCTCGTTGATGTGCTTTATGAAAGGGAAGTGCGTGAATGGTTTAAGTTCTATGCAGGCGGCGGTTTCCGTGTGTATCGCAATCTCTCGCATGATAAAAAAGAAGATGGCTCCGATGCCTGGATCCGTTCTGGCGTGAAGTTTAATTTCAATCCTGTGGATATGAAGTTCTGATTTTTCCTTCCTGTTTGTTGAAGGCTTGCTGGAATCTTTTTTACTACATTTGTACTGTAAGTTTTTTGTAATCAGAATGAATGCGCTGTGTGCGTGTTCTTTTAGGAGAAAATAAATGAAAAAATATCTTTTGCCATTGTTTGGTATGGCTCTATATTTTACAGCTTGCGAGGATGAACTTGCGCCTGTTTCTGGGAGTGCTGCTGAAACAGTAACTTCGTTCAGTGATTTGAGCGAATGCAACAAAAAAATTATTGGCAAGTTCGTCTACGTGTCCGATTCCGTAAAGGTTTATGCCTGCACGGATGATGGCTGGGCTGCAGTTACCGGCGCTGCTGTCAGTGGCAAGAATGGTAGCAATGGAACCAATGGTAAGAACGGAAAAGACGGTAATGATGGCAAAGATGGTAAAGACGGTAAAGACGGAAAGTCTTGCACCATGACTCCTTTTAAGGACGGTTCGGGCTTTGATGTTATCTGTGATGGCAAGTCGATCGGAAGTGTGAAAAATGGTGCGGATGGCGTCAAAGGTAAAGACGGTACTAATGGCTCGAACGGTAAAGACGGAACGTCCTGCTCTGTCGCTAAGGCCGCAGATAGCGATGATGTTGTTGTGACTTGCGGAGACAAGTCTGTGACGATTCACAATGGCGTCGATGGTAAACCGGGTGCTCCTGGTACAAAAGGCACAGACGGTACGAACGGCACTGATGGCACGAATGGTAGTGATGGCGCCAGCTGCAAGATCGTGAGCGACATGGATGGTGTTGTTCAAATCCAGTGCGGCGAAGGCAAAGATGCGACAACGACAAAGCTTTACAAGGCCATATGCGGAACAAAGCCTTATGACCCTGAAAAAAGTTTCTGCACGGCAGAAGATAAAGTATATCCTCTTTGCAACGGTAAGACATATGTCCCTGATACGTATGAATGTGTTGATGGCGTAGCTGTGCAATTTATCAAGTCTTGCGGTGACGAATTGTATAATGTGCATGAAAAATTCTGTGTAAACGATAAAACGTATGATCTTTGTGGTGGAGACGTCTATGACGTAGAATTAGAAGAATGCGTTGAAGGCAAAAAGACCTTGGTCTATGAAAAATGCGGCGATGAAAAAATCAAGATAGCGGATGCAGATCACTTGTTCTGTGCTGAATTTGAAAATAAAACCACTGAAGAAAAAATTTATCAGGTTTACAAGTACACGACGATTGAAGTTAAGGATAAAGATTACTCCGAAACTTGGATGGCCGAAAACGTGAATTACAAAACAGATGATAGCTATTGCTATAATGGTGCTGATAAAAATTGCAAAACATATGGGCGACTCTATGCTTGGGATGACGCCCAGAATGTTTGCCCCAATGGTTGGCGCATGCCTAGCTTGGATGAATGGCATATCCTTTTTGATGTTGTTGGTGGTACTTCTGCTGACAATATTTCTGGTAAAGTTCTCAAGTCTGTAGAAGGCTGGAAATATGACAGTCCTGCAACGACGGGTTCTGATAAATATGGCTTTACGGCGCTCCCTGGTGGATTGCAGGTGTATGATGGTGGTATGTTTATGTTTGATGGAATAGATACCGATGCTGTTTTTTGGACTTCTAGTGGTTCAGGATCTGATGGTACTGGACCGAATGCGGTTTATGTGAGAATCTCATATGATAAGGTAACAGCAAATATTAGTTCCTTCTTAAAGGAATCTAGAGTTTCAGTCCGTTGCATAAAAAACGCCGAAAGTAATTAACCGCAAAATCTTATTGTCATGCCCGCCACCGAGCGGGCGTCTCCGTTAATGGTTGCCTAATAATTTTATATTTGTAGTCACAACAAGGAGTTTTTATGGCAGAAATTGGTACACCTCTTAGTTCTACCGCAACGAAGGTTCTCTTTTGCGGTTCTGGCGAACTCGGCAAGGAAGTCATCATCGAAATGATGCGTCTTGGCGTCGAAGTGATTGCAGTGGACCGTTATGCCAACGCTCCGGGCATGCAGGTGGCTCATCGCAGCTACGTGATCAATATGCTTGATGGCAAGGAACTCCGCGCCGTCATTGAAAAGGAAAAGCCGGACTACATCGTGCCGGAAGTCGAAGCGATTGCAACGGACACGCTCGTGGAACTCGAAAAGGAAGGCTACAATGTCATCCCGACCGCGAAGGCCACGAAGCTTACGATGAACCGCGAAGGCATCCGTCGCCTGGCTGCCGAAGAACTCGGACTCAAGACTAGCCCGTACCGCTTTGCGGACAACTACGAAGATTTCAAGGCTGCGGTCAAGGAAATCGGAATCCCGTGCGTTGTAAAGCCGGTGATGAGTTCTTCCGGTCACGGTCAGAGCGTCATCAAGACCGAAGCCGACGTTGAAAACTCCTGGAACATTTCCCAGACGGGTGGCCGCACTGGTGCCGCCAGCCGCGTGATTGTCGAAGGCTTTGTGCCGTTTGATTACGAAATTACTTTGCTCACGGTCCGCCATGTGGCAGGCACGAGCTTCTTGGAACCGATTGGCCACCACCAGGTGGGCGGCGACTATCAGGAATCTTGGCAGCCGCAGCCGATGAAGCCGGAACTCTTGGAACAGGCAAAGGTGATTGCAAAGAAGGTCACGGACGCTCTTGGCGGTCGCGGCATCTTTGGCGTGGAACTTTTTGTTTGCAAGGACGAGGTCTTGTTCAGCGAAGTCTCTCCGCGTCCGCACGATACGGGCATGGTGACGCTCATTTCTCAGGACCTCTCTGAATTTGCATTGCATGCACGCGCCATTCTCGGCCTCCCGATCCCGAATATCGCATTCCACGGCCCGAGCGCATCAAAGGCAATCGTTGTCGATGGCAATTCTGACCACGTGAAGTTCAGCGGCCTCGAAAATGTGCTTGCAGAACCGGATACGGGCCTTCGCTTGTTCGGAAAGCCGGAACTCAAGGGCCACCGCCGTATGGGCGTTCTCCTTGCTCGCCGCGACACTGTCGAAGAAGCCAAGGCGACCGTCATGGCCATGCGCGAAAAAGTGAAAATTAGTTTATAGTTGCTAGTTTTTAGTTTTTGGTTGAATGGTAGCGCCTTGGACGCCTAACAGTAACTATTGACTAATGACTAACTACTAATTTATAATCGAAAATTTTATATAGCATTCTGGCTTTTATGTCGGGATGCTTTTTCTTATTGAGAAGAAGGAGAAAATTTTGAAACGATTTTTAATTCTTGCGTTGACGGCTGTGGCTTATGCCGCTGGCTCACTTATCCCGTTTGAACCATCGAAAGATGCTGATGGCTGTTACGTAATCTCAACCGCCAATGAACTATATGCGCTTATGGATTTGCAGGGCCGTTTACTGCAACGGGGCTATGCAAACGGCTTAACGGTTATGTTGCAGGTTGCACAATCCGGTCGTTACCTCTTGCGAGTTGCCGGACGAAATAGAATCGTGAATGTTCGATAGGTAAATAGGTATGGGAGCGCTCGTGAACTCGCTTTGAGAACGCTTCGCTTTGGGGTTGCCTTGCTTTGCAAGGCTTTGGGCTTTTTTTATTGCGTTTCCCCATACCTCATAGGCGCACAGCGCCGTGCTCATACCCCATAGCCCTATAAAACCTTTCCTAACGCGATGACTGCGGCGGTTCTTGCGCGGAGTCTTGTGTTGCCGAGGTTCAGTAGATGGACTTTCCCGTTCTTGAACGCTTTTATCGCTTCGATTTCACGGGGCGAGAATCCGCCTTCTGGCCCTACAAGTAAAGTAATAGTCGTGGCGTTTCCGTTTGCGGAACTTTCCCCCAACCCCAAATCCAACTTGCGTTCCCCATCGATATCGCAGAGAATCAAGTCTCCCTGATAATCCTTGAGCCACTTGTCGAATTCAATCGGCCCTTCGATGCGTGTCATCCAGGGCTTCTTGGATTGCTTGAGGCTCACGAGCGATTTGAGTTCGGCGCGTCGAACCGTCTTCTTCAAGTCGGAGTTCTTGGGCTCTTGCGAGTAGTCCGTGCGCAAAAAGATGATGCTGTCCGTTTCAGTCTGAGCCGCATGGAAAACGACTTCTTCGAGCGCGTCGTCCTTGAGGCAGGCGATGCCGAGGTTCAGGCGTGGGCGTTTGAGCGGAGCGTCTTCGACGGTGTCTACCCGAACTTCGCAGGCTTTGGCGTCTGCCTTGGTGATTGTTGCATCGGCGTAATGCCCGAGTCCGTCGCAGAGCTGTAGAATTTCGCCATTCACGGCGCGACAAACGCGTACGGCATGGCTGCTTTCGTTTTCGTCCAAGATGATGGTGCCAACGCTAATGAGCGGGCAATAGAAACGACTATCGGGAGTTTTCATAACTTAAAAATAAAAAAATCTAAGCTCTAAGCCTCATCAACTTCCTACTTCCTACTTCCTACTTCCTACTAATTTCTATATTACACCTCGTGAAAAAAGTAAAAGCTGTTGTCTTCGATTTAGACGGAACTCTCTATTTGAGTGGCCGCCCATACCCTGGTGCGGTCGAAACGGTCAATAGCGTTGCTAAGCGTGTGCCGGTCTATTATTTGAGCAATAACACGAGCAAGTCTCCGGTTTTTTACGAGAATCGCCTCAAGGTCATGGGGCTTCCGCTTGCCGATGATTCCATCATCTCGGCGCTATACCTTTCGCTTGATGCAATTCACGAACGCAAGATCAAGAACGTCTTTTTCTTTGCGAACCCGGAAGTGTACGAATGGTTTGCGGCTCAGGACCCGAGCCTCAATTTGCGCCCGTCGGTCGAAGAAACCGAACTCGTGCTTGTCGCTTACCACAATAGCTTTGACTACCGCGAACTTTGTGAGCTTTCTTTCCGAGTGCAGCGAGGCATCCCGTTCTGGGTCACGCATACGGATTTTGTCTGTCCCGACGAACGCGGTCCGGTGCCAGATATCGGAAGCTTCATGGCTCTCCTCAAGACCGCTTACGGTGTCGAACCTGAGATGAGCTTTGGCAAGCCGAATCCGGCGATGCTCTCTGGGCTTTTGAAACTTTACCGCCCCGAAGAAATCCTGTTTGTGGGGGACCGCCTCTATACGGACTTTGAACTGGCTAAGCGTTCCGGCTGCCGTTTTGTGCTGCCTCTGTGCGGTGAATCGAAAATGGCGGATGTCGAAAAACTCGACGTGAAGCCTGAATTTATTGTCAATAATGTTAGCGAAATTGATTTTAACGCCTTTTTGGAAGGAAAAAAATAATGCGTCTTCTTCGATCCCTGTTTTTGCTTGTCTTGATTCCTGCCGCAATTGTCTGCGCTGGCAATGAACATATCACGGTTGCGGTTTCTTTACAGCCTTATTCTACTTTGCTAAAAATGCTTGGTGGTGCTCGCTTAAATGTGGTGACGCTTTTGCCGCCGGGTGCGGACCCGCACAATTATGAACCGAAGCCTGCGATTATCAAGGCGTTTTCGCTTGCCAAGGTTTACTTCACAGATGGGTCTGGCTTGGATAATGCCTGGCTTCCTCGTTTTTTGGGTGCTAATAAAAATGTTCAGGTCGTGAATTTCTCCAGGAATATCGAATGGATGAAAGCCGAAGATCACGATCATGACGCAATTGGTCATCATCACGATGATGAAAATGAGCTTGATCCGCATATTTGGACGTCTCCGTACCGTATGCAACTTTTAGCCATAAATATTTATGAAGCTTTGAAGAATATTGATCCTGAACATGTTGCTTACTACACGGCTAGATTCCAGAACACGCAGGAACTTTTGCGCAAGGTCCATCGTAAGTTGACTTCTGTGATCATGGGTTTGCCATTAGATCGTCGATCGTTCATCGTGTTCCATCCGTCGTATGGCTATCTCGCCAAGGATTACAAGCTCACTCAGTATGCAATTGAAGTAAATGGTAAAGAGCCAAAACCTCGGGATTTGGCGAAGCTCATCCAGATGGGACGCAAAAACAATATCAAGGCTGTCTTTGTGCAGCCGGAATTCAGCAAACGAGCTGCTGCGACTATAGCAAAGGATTTAGGCGCTGTTGTTGTCGAAACAGATCCGCTGTCTGACGACTTTATCGGTAATACTCAAAAGTTTATTGATGCTCTTGCTGAGGCGAAAAAGAGATAATGTCTGCCATTGACATCAAAGATCTTTCGTTTGGCTATGGTAAGTCGCCCGTGCTCACGGACGTGAACTTGTCTATTGACGAAAATGACTTTGTTGCAATTATCGGGCCGAATGGCGGTGGCAAGTCTACGCTGATGAGGTTGATGGTCGGACTCTTGAAGCCGACGTCAGGAACGGTGCGCGTTTTCGGCGAAAAGGTCCCGACGAAGAAAGTGGCTATCGGCTATGTGCCGCAGAACACGAACAAGAATATCGATTTCCCGATTACGGTGGGCGAGTGCGTTGCAACAGGCAAGACTGGGCTTTCTCCCAAGTCAGATGAAGTGAAGGAGGCGCTTGAGCGTGTGCATATCGCGGGCTTCCTGGACCGCCGTCTTGGTGAACTGAGTGGCGGTGAACGCCAGCGTGTCTTGATTGCCCGTTCTCTTGTCTGCAATCCGAAGATTCTCTTTTTGGATGAACCGTCCAATAACATTGACGTTGCGGGAATTGAAGCGCTTTACAACATGCTTGCGGAATTTAGCGAAACGATGACGATTGTAATCGTGACGCACGACTTGATGGCGCTTTCGCATAAGGTGAAGAGCGTTGTCTGCGTGAACCATTCCGTGCATTACCACGAAGGGGCGAATCTGACCGAAGAAATGCTCCATAGCACTTATGGCTGTGAGGTCGATCTGATTGCCCACGGGGTGCCGCATCGCGTTCTCGGGAGCCATGACCACACCCACGGCGGCTGCTGCGAACATCATCACTAGTGAGTAGACAGTAGACGGTAGGAAGTTGGCTGTTGACTGCAAAAAAAATTGCCTATTTGTTTTTCTTCCTACTTCTAACTTCCTACTTCCTACTGCATTCTCCTATACTTTCCTAATTACATTTCCCATCGCTTCCATAATAATGTTATAATTGTATAGTACTTGTGTTTCATTGGAGGTAAAAATGAGTGCAGAAGTCGAAGATTTGACCGTCGAATACACTGACGAAGAAACCGGCGAAGTCGTCATCAAGGAATTGAGCAAGGAAGTCCTTTCGAAG
>Ga0310695_10003551_pt1 | contig 30382 bp, 27 predicted proteins | sample RumenRJG_04DNA_FD_203882 | JGI IMG/M metagenome (GOLD analysis project Ga0310695, IMG submission 203882) | Bovine rumen microbial communities from Lethbridge, Alberta, Canada - RJG_04 (v2) (version 2) | ecosystem: Host-associated > Mammals > Digestive system > Stomach > Rumen | place: Canada...
CTGTACGGAGAGCCGGAGGACCGGACGGCTTCCATGCCGGAGATCCGCTCCGCGAAATCCTTCCTGGACTGGATCCTTCTCGCCATGCGCGGAAGGAGCGACCGCTGCCGGATCCGCACGGAAGTGCTGAAGCCTGAGCTGCTGAACGCGGCGGAGGCGGTCACGGCGGAGACGGTGTCTGGACTCCGGAAGGCGCTGGAAACCCTGAAGGACACGCAGGCAGGCCCCGCGGAGCAGGCGCTGTTCCGGCATCTCGCCGCGGAATACGGATGGATCCCGGATATCACGCTGCACACCTCCCTCTCGGTATCCCAGTTAAAGCACCGGAACGATCCGGAGGAGGAAGAACTGCCTGAGGCCGCCTGGGTCCCGGAGGAGAGAGCGGCATCGCTTCCCGAAAACGTCCGGATCGCGGAAGGGAAAGAGGACGTGGCAGCGTTTCCGGACACGAAGGAAAGGGCGGCAGTCCTCAAAGCCGCCCAGGAGGCGGGCATGGCACGCGGCACACTGTACCACAAGGTCATGGAGCTTCTGGACTACAGCCGCGTTTCCGGCACGGAAACACTCGAAGGCTTCCTGAAGGAAAAGACGGCGGAAGGAATCTTTACGCCGGAAGAGGCGGAGATCCTTCATCCGGAGGACTTTGCATCCTTTTTCCGTTCCGGACTGTACGGCAGGATGAAGACTGCGGCCCTTTCCGGGAAGCTTCACCGGGAGTCGCCCTTCCGGATGACAGTCCCGGCACGGGAGGTGGATCCCGCCTGGGATACGGACGAGCCGGTCATGATCCAGGGAATCATCGACGCCTGGTTCGAGGAGGACGGAGAGATCGTCCTGGCGGACTACAAGACCGACCGGGGCATTTCCCCGGAGGAACTGGGAGACCGCTACCGGATCCAGCTGGACTATTATGTCCGTGCCCTGGAAGCCATCGAGGATCTGCCGGTGAAGGAGCGTATGCTCTGGAGCTTCGCCCTGGGCAGGGAAATTAAAGCCTGAACCACGCTTTGCCGAGGCTGGGGGCATTCTGACGCACCCATGGCCAAAGCCGCGGACAGTCTGCGCAAACTTGTGGAAACAGGGAATTTGTTGTACACTGTTCGTAACTGTCTGCAGTTGACGGAACAGGAAGCGTCACGCAGAGGAAAGGAAATACGAATGGCACATTCCATGACTAGAAGAACACTCCGGGAACACTGCTTCAAACTGCTGTTCTGCACGGACTTCTATCCGCCGGAGGAGGCGGAAGAGCAGATCGAGGACTATTTCCGGTCTGAAAAAGAAGAAGAGACGGATGAGAGCGGCTCGACAGAGGTCCTGCATCTGGTGGAGCTTTCCCCGGAGGAGGAGCAGGAGTGCCGTGCCCGGGTAGATGCGATTCTGGAAAAGCTTCCGGAGATCGACCGCATGCTGGGAGAGGTCTCGGAGGGCTGGAGCCTTCGCCGCATGGGAAAGGTGGAGCTTACGGTGCTCCGTCTGGCGGCCTATGAGATCAGGTTTGACGACGCGGTCCCGGAGAAGGTGGCCATCAACGAAGCGGTGGAGCTTGCCAGGAAATTCGGCGGCGACGAGTCGCCCGTGTTTGTCAACGGGATCCTTGCAAAGCTGGTCTGAACAGATCCCTGAGCCATGGCAGAAAAAAACATTTACAGCGTCAGTCAGGTGAATTCCTATCTCGGACATCTGTTCCGGGAGGACTTTGTCCTGCGGCGCATCCGCGTGCGCGGAGAGCTCTCGAACGTGAAGTACCACAGTTCGGGGCATATCTATTTCACAATGAAGGATCAGGGAGGGACCCTGGCAGCGGTCATGTTCGCAGGACAGCGCAGAGGCCTCTCCTTTGAACTGCGCGAAGGGCTGAAGGTAGTCGTGACCGGCTCCGTCGAGGTCTATGAGCGCGGCGGAGTCTATCAGCTTTACGCCTCTTCCATTGAGGAGGAGGGGCGCGGAGATCTCTATGCCGAGTTTCTCCGCCTGAAGCGGGAGCTGGAAGAGATGGGCATGTTCGCGCCGGAATACAAAAAGCCCATCCCGAAGTATGTGAGCTCAGTCGGGATCGTGACGGCGCGGACCGGCGCGGCGATCCGGGACATCATCAATGTCTCGACCCGGCGGGATCCTTACATCAGACTTGTGCTGTACCCGGCGACGGTCCAGGGAGAACGGGCGGCGGACAGTATCGTCCGCGGCATCAGGACGCTGGACAGGTACGGGGTGGATGTGATCATCTGCGGCCGCGGCGGCGGTTCCATCGAGGATCTCTGGGCTTTCAACGAAGAACGGGTCGCCCGGGCCATTTTTGAATGTGAGACACCGGTCATTTCTGCGGTGGGCCACGAGACGGATTTCACCATCGCGGACTTCGCCGCGGACCTCCGGGCCCCGACGCCCAGCGCCGCTGCGGAGCTGGCGGTCCCGGACATCATGCAGTTCCTCCGGGATCTTCAGGGAGACCGGGAAGCGCTGGAGAGCGCCATGCGGCGGAAGCTGGACCGGTACCGCGCAGTGCTGAGAGAGCGGGAGCTGCGGCTCCGTCTCCATTCCCCGGGCAGCCTGGTCCGGGAGCGGAGAAGCCGCTGTGAAGAACTCCGGCTTGCCCTCGCCGCGGCGATGAAGGAAAAGTATCTCAGGACGTCGCACCGCTTCGCCAGGGACACGGAGCGTCTCCGGATGCTTTCGCCTCTGGAGCGCCTGAAGGGCGGCTTCGCCTATGTGGCGGACGAGGACGGACACGCGGTGAAGACGGTGGGAGAGACCGCCGCGGGCAGGATCCTTGACGTCAGGTTCCGTGACGGAAGGGTCAGGGCCGAAGTGCTGGAAGTGATCCCGGAAGATCAGCCAGACAACGGAAAACAGTAAAACAGTAAAACAGTAAAACAGTAAAACAGATATAAACAGCAGAACGGATTCGGAAACCATACAGAGCTGAAAGCAAAACGATACCGGAAGGAAAGGAGACGACGTGGACGACAGTACCGGCATAAAACGCAGGAAGAAACGGACGGAAAGCGCAGAGACGACCGGACAGGAAGAAGGCCGCACCGTGGAGGAGGACCTCGCGGAGCTGGAGGAGCTTCTCGAAAAGCTGGAAGATGAGGAGACCCCGCTGGAGGCATCCTTCGCCCTCTATGAGAAGGGCATGAAGCTGGTGCAGGTGATCAACGGAAGGATCGACCGTGTGGAAAAGGAAATGACTGTCCTGGAAGGAGAAGAATTATGAGCGCGTTCCAATATAACAACAGTGAGATCAATCAGCTGCTCCTTGAATACCTGCCGAAGAAAAAGGGACTGCAGGAGACGGTGATCCGTGCCATGGACGAGGCGGTGGAGAACGGCGGAAAGCGCATCCGCCCCATCCTCATGTACGAGATGTGCCGGTGCTTTGCGGAGACCTGCGGCGAGGAGCGCGAGAGCTGGATCGGGGATATTGCGCCCTTTATGGCGGCGATGGAGATGATCCATACCTTTTCCCTCATCCATGACGATCTCCCCTGCATGGACAACGATACGCTGCGCCGCGGAAAGCCTACGACCTGGTATACCTACGGCGAGGACATGGGCGTCCTTGCGGGTGATGCGCTGATGCTGGAAGCTATGTACATCGTCGGCCGCTGCGCCGCGGATTCCAGTGACCCCTCCCGTGCGGGAGAGGCCATCCAGATCCTGGGCGAGAAGAGCGGGATCCGGGGAATGCTGGGCGGACAGGCGGTGGACGTAGAACAGACCGGAAAGCCCCTGAATGAAGAGCAGCTGGAGTTCATCTACCGTCTGAAGACCGGCGCCCTGATCGAAGCTTCCCTTATGATAGGCGCGGTGATCGGCGGAGCGACAGCCAGAGAGGCAGAGATCGCCGAAAAGATCGGCACGAACGTCGGCATCGCCTTCCAGATCCGGGACGACATCCTGGACGAGATCTCCACGGTGGAGGAGCTGGGAAAACCGATCCATTCCGACGAAAAGAATCAGAAAACGACTTACGTCACGCTGTACGGCCTGGAGAAGGCGGAGGCAGAGGTGGAGCGTCTTTCCGCGGAAGCAGAGGAGCTTCTGGAAGAACTGCCCGGCGACAAGGAAACACTTAAAGGCCTGATCCACATGCTCACAGACCGGACGAACTGACCGTAAAAAAAAACAAGTATCGAGGTGGATATGATACTGGACCGCATTACAGGCCCGGAGGATCTGAAAAAGATCCCGCCGGGAGAATGGAATGCCCTGGCGCAGGAGATCCGCCGGTTCCTGGTGCAGACCACCAGCAGGACCGGAGGGCATCTGGCCAGCAATCTCGGTGTGGTGGAACTCACCATGGCCATGTATCTTTCATTTTCCCCGCCGAAGGACAAGATCATATGGGACGTGGGACACCAGTCCTACACCCACAAGATCCTGAGCGGGCGTAAAGACGAATTCCAGGGACTCCGCAGCTTCGGCGGCATTTCCGGGTTCCCGAAGACGAACGAAAACCCCTGTGACCCGTTCAATACGGGTCATTCGTCGACCTCCATTTCCGCCGGCATCGGTATGGCGGAAGCCAGGGACCTGAAGGGGGAAGACTACAGCATCATCTCCGTGATCGGAGACGGCGCACTGACCGGCGGAATGGCCTATGAGGCCCTGAACAACGCCGCAAGACTGAAAAAGAATTTCATCATCGTCCTGAACGACAACAGCATGTCGATCTCCGAGAATGTCGGCGGCATTTCGGATTACCTGAACTCCATCCGCACGGGCGTCCGCTACAATAAGCTGAAGGAGCAGGTCGCGGAATCCCTCGGGAACATTCCGGGCGTCGGTCCCCATGTCGTCGGGAAGATCAAGGATACCAAGAACAGCATCAAGCAGCTCCTGATCCCGGGCATGCTGTTCGAGAATATGGGGATCACCTATCTGGGGCCGGTGGACGGCCACGACATCAGGCGCATGGTCAGGGTCTTCGGGGAGGCGAAACGGCTGAACCACGCCGTTATCGTCCACGTGGTGACGAAGAAAGGCAAGGGCTACCGGCCGGCGGAGCTCCATCCGGACCGCTTCCACGGCGTCGGTCCCTTCGACATCCGGACCGGAAGATCGAAGAAGAAAAAGGAGTTCCCGGATTATACGGACGTTTTCTCGAAGAAGCTGATCGAGCTCGCGGAAAAGGACCCGGACATCGTGGCGGTGACCGCTGCCATGCCGGACGGCACGGGACTCAGCGCCTTCCGGGACCGTTTCCCGGAGCGCTTCTTTGACGTGGGGATCGCGGAGCAGCACGCGGTGACGAGCGCCGCGGGCCTTGCCGCCGGCGGGATGAAGCCGGTGGTGGCGGTCTACTCAAGCTTTCTGCAGCGCGGCTTCGACCAGGTGCTGCACGACGTCTGCATACAGAACCTGCCTGTCGTCTTCGCGCTGGACCGCGCGGGACTGGTGGGCGCCGACGGCGAGACCCACCAGGGGATCTTCGACCTGTCTTTCCTGGGCTGCATCCCGAACATGACCATCCTTGCCCCGAAGAATGCCTGGGAGCTGGAGGACTGCCTGAGCTTTGCGTTTTCCTTCGGCGGCCCCATCGCCATCCGCTATCCGCGGGGACAGGCTTACCGGGGACTGGAGGAATTCCGGAGCCCGGTGGAATTCGGAAAGGGCGAGATCCTTTACGAGGAATCAGAGACCGCGATCCTTGCGGTGGGAAGCATGGTGAGCACCGGGGAGCACATCCGCAGCAAGCTGAAGGCGGAAGGACATCCCTGCACCCTGGCCAACGGCCGGTTCGTGAAGCCCATCGATACGGAACTGCTGGAGCGGCTTGCGGAGAAGCACTGCCGCGTGATCACCATGGAAGAAAACGTCCTGAACGGCGGCTTCGGCATGTCGGTCTCGGACTGGTTCCGCCGGAACCATCCGGAGGTCGACGTGATGAATATCGCCCTTCCGGACGCGTATGTGGAGCACGGGGACGTGTCCGTCCTGCGGGAACATCTGGGGATCGATTCGGATTCCGTGCTGCGGAAGATGAAAGAACGCTACGGCTTCTGAGCAGGCCGTAAAGGTACGGCGCCGGACCGGGAAGAGACAGTAACTGAAGAAAGGCGCGGACCTGAAGGAAAGGAACGGAACTTGAAGGAACGGCTGGATATTCTCCTTGTAAACCGGAATCTCGCGGGGAGCAGGGAAAAGGCAAAAGCACTGATCATGTCCGGGATCGTCTACGTGAACGGACAGAAGGAAGACAAGGCAGGCGCTTCGTTTCCGGAGGACTGCTCCATTGAGATCCGCGGGACCACACTGAAATACGTGAGCCGCGGCGGGCTGAAGCTGGAGAAGGCGGTGGCGGAGTTCGGCGTGCGCCCGGAAGGCAAGGTCTGCATGGACGTGGGCGCGTCCACCGGGGGCTTCACCGACTGCATGCTGCAGAACGGCGCCGTGAAGGTCTATGCGGTCGATGTGGGCCGCGGGCAGCTGGACTGGAAGCTGAGGAACGACCCGCGGGTCGTCTGCATGGAAAAAACCAATATCCGGTACGTGACGCCGGATCAGATCGGGGAGCCGGTGCAGCTGGCTTCCATCGACGTCTCCTTCATTTCCCTCTCGAAGGTGCTTCCCGCGGTGCGGGAGCTCCTGACGGAGGACGGGGAAGTGGCGGCGCTCATCAAGCCCCAGTTTGAAGCCGGCAGGGAAAAGGTCGGAAAGCACGGCGTCGTGCGGGATCCGGCAGTCCACCGGGACGTGATCCGGGCGGCGGTCTCCTATGCCCTTTCGAACCGGTTTTCCGTTGCCGGGCTCACCTTCTCCCCGATCCGCGGACCGGAAGGCAATATCGAATATCTCTACGATCTCCGCTGTGTCCCGGAGGAGGCGCAGGCTGTCTCCGCCGTGATGGAGGAGATGATCGCTGGCACAGTCGCCGCGGCTCATGAATCCCTGAACAAGCCGCAGGAAGGCGGGACAGTATGAAACGATTCTGTCTGTTTATAAACAAAAAAAAGGAGAAGGCCGAGGAGACTGCCGCGTTTGTCCGGGAGTACCTGCTATCCCACAGTGCGGAAACCGTCATGGATTCAGAGGATCTTTTCCCGGAGGAGCTTTACGGCATCGACTGCGTGATCTCCCTCGGCGGGGACGGCACCATCATCCGCGCCGCCAGACGCATCGCCGGGACCGGGATCCCGATCATCGGCATCAATATCGGACATCTCGGCTACCTGACCGCAGTCTCGGACAGGGAGGAGATCCCCGGCATGCTGAACGCCCTTCTCAGCGGGAATTACTCCATTGAGGAGCGGATGATGCTGGAGGGGACCATAATGCATGAGAATCCCGGGATGCCGGCGGAGCCGAATCCGCACCTCGCCCTGAACGAGGTCGTCCTGTTCCGTTCTCCCAGCGGCGCCGCGTCGCATTTTCGTGTGCTGGTGAACGGCGCTTTCTTGAATGAATATAAGGCAGATGGTATAATTATATCGACCCCGACGGGATCCACCGCATATAATCTCAGCGCAGGCGGACCCATCGTCGATCCGGCGGCCAGAATGACCATTCTGACCCCGATCTGCGCCCATGCGCTGAACCGTTCAAGTATTGTGCTTCGCGCGGAGGACACCATCGAGGTCGTTGTTTCCAGTGACCAGGAAGGAATCCAGAGCGTCAGTTTTGATGGCGCTGTCACAAAGGAGCTCCGCGCCGGAAGCCGGGTGCGCGTGACGGGATCGGATCTGCGGACACCGCTGATCCGCCTGAGCGGCGGCACCTTCTTCACACAGCTGCGGAGCAAAATGACGGTTCTGTAGGAGAAGACGCATGAAACTTGAAAGACATTCAAAGATCGTGGAACTCATCGGAAAGTATGAGATCGATACCCAGGAGGAGCTGGCAGAGCGTCTCAGGGAGTCAGGCTTTACGGTGACACAGGCAACAGTCTCCAGAGACATCCGCGAGCTGAAGCTGACCAAGATCTCGATGGACAACGGGCGCCAGCGCTATTCTGTCATGCAGGGACAGGACTCTCATTCGGACAAGTACATCCGGATCCTGCAGGACGGATACCTTTCCATGGACCGCGCCATGAATATCCTTGTCCTGCGCACCGTGCCGGGCATGGCAGGCGCAGTGGCGGCGTCCCTGGACGCGATGCATATTCATGAGCTGGTGGGCACCATCGCCGGAGACGACACCATCATGTGTGCCACGCGCAGCGGCGAAGACACCGTCGCCCTCATGGAAAAAATCAGAAAAATGATCGCCGTGTAACGGCGGCCTGAAATTGACCGCTGTATAACGGCGGCCGCGGGGGTATTAATGCTTTCAGAACTGCATGTAAGAAATTTCGCCCTGATCGGACAGGCGGACCTGGAGTTCCGCGAGGGACTCACGGTGCTGTCCGGTGAGACCGGAGCGGGAAAATCGATCCTGATTGATTCCATCGCCGCCGCCCTGGGCGCCAAGACCGGGAAGGGACTGATCCGGACCGGTGCAGAATATGCCTACATCGAGCTGCTTTTCTCCGTAACAGGAGAAGAGCGGCTTTCGCGTATCCGGGAACTCGGCATCACGCCGGAGGAAGACGGAACGCTGATCATCACAAGAAAGATCATGAAAAACCGGAGCGTTCTCAGGGTGAACGACGAAGCCGTGACCGCGGGACTTCTCCGGGAACTCACAGACCGGCTGATCGACATTCACGGTCAGCATGAACACCAGACTCTGCTCTATCCGGAGCGGCATCTCGCTTTTGTGGACCTGATGGCGCCGGAGGAACTGGAAAAGAAAAAGGCGGAGTGCGGAAGGCTTTACGGCCGGTGGTCGGAGCTGAAAAAGATCTTAAGCCGGGAGTCGGACAACAGCTTCCGGGAACGGGAAAAGGAGATCCTGCGTTTTGAGATCAGCGAGATCCGGGACGCTGCCCTGAAGGAAGGGGAAGAGGAAGCGCTGGCGCAGGAATTCCAGAGACTCAGGAACGCGTCGCGGATCTCCGACGCCCTTTCCGAAGCGGCGGACGCGCTGGACACGGACGCCGTCTCAAAGGCGGTGCGCCGGGTGAGCGATGCCGCGGAATATGATCCGTCGCTTAAGGGACTTCTGGACCAGGTGGCGGAGCTGGATTCCCTTCTCACGGATGCCCGCCGCGCCGCGGCGGACGCGGCAGGGGAGGTGACCGCGGACGAGGGGCGCCTGGACGCCGTGGCGGAACGGCTGGACCTGATCCGGCACCTGGAGGACAAGTACGGCACTTCGGTCTCCGGGATCGGGGAGCTGCTGAAGCAGAAAGAGGAACGGCTTGAATTCCTGGAAGAATTCGAGAAGAACCGGGACGAGATGACGGCGGAAAAGCGCCGCCTCGGTGAGGAACTTTCCGCAGTCTGCGCGGAACTCACCGCCATCCGGAAAAAGACGGCGGCGGACCTGGAAAAACGGATCACGGAGCAGCTGGAGTCCCTGAACTTCCGGGGTGCCCTGTTCGAGATCCGGCTTACGGAGGCAGAGAATCCCGGACCGGACGGGAAGGACCGGGCAGAGTTCCGGATCCGCACGAACCCCGGGGAGCCGGTGAAGCCGCTGAAGGATGTGGCCAGCGGCGGAGAGCTTTCCCGCATTATGCTGGCGCTGAAGACGGTCCTCGCTGACCGGGATGAGATCGGGACCCTGATCTTCGACGAGATCGACACCGGGATCAGCGGGCGCACCGCCCAGATGGTCTCCGAGAAGCTTTCCCGTATCAGCCGCGGCCGGCAGGTGCTCTGCATCACCCACCTTCCGCAGATCGCCGCCATGGCGGATCATCACTGCCTGATCGAGAAGCGGTCTGACGAAGAGCACACGGAAACCTCCATCCGGGAGATCCGGGGAGAGGAAATTACGGCGGAACTGGCGCGCCTCATCGGCGGGACGGAGATCACGTCCGGCGTCCTTGCCACCGCCTCGGAAATGAAAGCCCTGGCGGAGCGGAAAAAGGCTCAGAGTTAAGACTTTTTCAGGCAATCATGGTACAATATGTACAGAGTTTTACGATAGGAACCAAGACCATGCATATTCCGGAGGAAACGCAATGAAGAACATCCTTTTTGTCGCATCAGAAGCAGTTCCTTTTATCAAGACCGGAGGCCTTGCTGACGTTGCCGGCACTCTGCCGAAATGTTTTAACAAGGAGTATTTTGACGTCAGGGTCATGATCCCGAAATATATGTGCATCAAGGAAGAGATCCGCTACAAGTTTGAGTATGTGGATCATTTCTACATGTATTACAACGGACAGGACAGATACGTCGGGATCATGAAGTATGTCCAGGACGGCATCACGTTCTATTTCATCGACAACGAAAGCTATTTCAGCGGCCCGAAGCCCTACGGCGACTGGCTCTACGACCTGGAGAAGTTCGCTTTCTTCTCCCAGGCTGCCCTTTCCGCACTGCCGGTCATCGGCTTCAAGCCGGACGTCATCCACTGCCACGACTGGCAGACAGGACTGATCCCGGTCTATCTGAAGGACCGTTTCCGCGGCGGCGAGTTCTTCCGCGATATCAAGTCTGTATTCACCATCCACAACCTGAAGTTCCAGGGCGTGTGGGATGTGAAGACCATCCAGAGACTTTCCGGCCTGCCGGACTACTACTTCACCCCGGACAAGCTGGAGTCCTACAAGAACGGCAACTTCCTGAAGGGCGGCGTGGTCTATGCCGACGCCATCACCACCGTCTCCCAGACCTACGCTGAGGAGATTCAGGAGCCCTTCTACGGCGAAGGCCTGGACGGACTGCTCCGCGCGAGAAAGAACGACCTCCGCGGCATCGTGAACGGCATCGACTACGAGGAGTTCAATCCGGAGACCGACCAGCTCATCTACCAGCCCTACAATGCGAAGACCTTCCGCAAGGAGAAGATCAAGAACAAGAAGGGCCTGCAGAAGGAATTCGGCCTGACGGAAGACGAGCACAAGTTCATGATCGGCGTCGTCTCCAGACTGACAGACCAGAAGGGCTTCGACCTGATCAACAGCGTCATGGACGAACTCTGCTCCGAGGACGTGCAGCTGGTGGTGCTCGGCACCGGCGACGAGAAGTACGAGAACATGTTCCGGCATTATGACTGGAAGTACCACGACAGGGTCTCCGCGCAGATATATTACTCCGACGCTGTGGCGCACAAGATCTACGCTTCCTGTGACGCCTTCCTGATGCCGTCCCTGTTCGAGCCCTGCGGCCTGTCCCAGCTGATCGCGCTGCGCTACGGCACGCTGCCTATCGTCCGCGAGACCGGCGGCCTGAAGGATACGGTGGAGCCCTTCAACGAGTATGAGGGCACCGGAACCGGTTTTTCCTTTACGAACTACAATGCGCATGATATGCTGAATGTCGTCCGCTATGCGAAGTCTGTCTATTATGACCGCAAGCGTGACTGGAACAAGATCATTGACCGCGCCATGGCGGCGGATTTCTCCTGGAATACTTCCGCGCTGAAGTATCAGGAACTGTACGACTGGCTGATCGGTTACTGATCAGGTGAAGAATCTTTTCGGAATGAGATGACTGAATGAGTGTTTTTGAACAGATCAGATCAAACCAGGTCCTGGTCAGCGCTTGCCTCGGATGGCTTGTGGCGCAGATCCTGAAAACTTTAATCGATATGTGGGCGACCGGCAGCTTCAAGCTGGAGCGCATGTACGGGAACGGCGGCATGCCGAGCTCCCACAGCGCCACTGTCTGCGCAATGGTCACCAGCGCGCTGTTCGCCTACGGTATCGGCTCCTTTGAATTCGCGGTCTCCTTCATCTTTGCCCTGGTGGTGATGATCGACGCGATGGGAGTCCGGCGCGAGACGGGAAAACAGGCTAAGCTCCTGAATATGATGATGGAGCAGGATTTCTGGAACTTCGACGATCCGGCGGTCCTGGAAAAGCGTCTCAAGGAGTTTGTGGGCCACACCCCGCTGCAGGTGCTTGTGGGCGCGATCCTCGGCATCATCATTGCATGCATTACGGAGTACGTGGCCTTCTGAGAAAGCGGTTTTGAGCAAGCATCGGATCCCAAAAGTCCGATGCTTCTTTGTAATTCCCCGGCACCCCTCCGGCCACCGGCAACGAGGGCTGCAGAGCAGCCCGGGTCCGGGGTGCCGAAATATATAAAAACAGGAGTTTTGCATTGAGAGAATCAGAATTAAATCACCGCACGCCCGGCAGGGACGGAAGAACCTGCCGAGGCGTGTTCCGGCATGTTCTGCCGGCCATTCTCGCCCTTACGCTTTTGCTCGGCGGATGCGGGAAGGAAGAAGAAGTCCGGGGACCTGAGAAGGTCTCCCTGCGGCTCAACGAGGCGCAGATGCTGCTGATCGCCTCGTCGGAGAGAAAACGCACGGAGGAACTTTACACGGACCGGATCTGGCAGGTAGAAGTCGGGGACGGAGGCAGGACCTACGAGGAAGCCTTCGGAGACCGGATGAAGGAGTTCTTTATCGAGCTGGAAGCCATGGACTGCCTTGCGGAGGCGCAGGGCCTGAAGATCCAGGGCGAGGAGCGGAAACGCCTGGACGATGCTGCCGCCGCCTTCTATGAGACCTCGGTGGCGGGGACGGACCTTGCGGACCGGCTTTCCAGGGACGACACGGCGGCCCTGTTCCGGGACTATGCCCTTGCGCTGGCAGAAAGAAACGCCATGATGTCCGACCGCCGCGCGGAGGTCAGCGAGAGCGAAGCGAAGGTCATCCGGGTCCAGCAGATCATCACCGATGATCCGGCGGCCGCGGAAAAGGCGCTGGAGCGCGCACAGAGCGGCGCTGATTTTTACGCCCTGGCCCAGACCTATTCCAGAAACAGGAGCATTCAGGTCCGGCTGACCCGCGGGGAGCTTCCGCAGGAGGCGGAGGATGCCGTGTTCCGTCTGAACGACGGGGAACTGAGCGGGATCGTCCAGACCGGCGGACTTTACTATATTTTCAAATGCATCGACGCTTACGACGAGAAGGAGACGGCGCTGCGGCGTCAGACCATGCAGGAGGAACGCCTCCGGACAGTCGTCAGCGAGGCTTTTGAGGACTGGTGCGACGGCCACTCGGTGGAGATCGACAGCCAGATCTTCGGAAACGTCCTGGAGACCGCGAAGACCGGGTCTTACCAGGGAGAGGATTTCTTTGCAGCCGTAAAGGCGGCAGCCCAGTGACGGAAGGAGCCGGAAAACATTGAAAGCGCTGAAAGCTGAAGATCTCCGCGCCTTTACGCAGGCGCTGTTCCTGGGCACGGTCTTTGACCGCTTCCTTTTAAGGGAGGCGGAGTTCCGCACCTTCTGCACCTTTACGGTGAACGGCGCGGCGGAGGTCCGGTGGTACTCGGAAGAAGAGCTTGAATCCGAGCGGGTCGAGGAATATACTTCGTGGGAGAAGCTCAAGCCGCTCTGCTTCGGTCTGATCCGGGGAAAACGCACGCCGCTTTCCTTCCGGCTTGACATGAAGCTGGCGCCGGGAGACGCGGAAAAGCTCTGCGCATCCGTGCATCCCGGGAAACGCGACGACAGCGGCGGGTTCTATCTGAATCTCCGCTTCGAAGACGGAGCGCTGACGGTGATCAGCGCTGCCGCGCAGAACATTTTCCCGCCGGACCGGGCGACGGAGCATGCCTGGGACGAGTGGGTACAGGAGTTTTTCAGGCACCATGGACTTGCATTCAGAGAGAGGTAAAAAGCAATGGACGATTTCAACACCCGCCCGGAAGTCACAGAGGAAGAGCAGCAGGAGGAAGCTGCGGACCTGCTTGAGATCTATCTCCAGGAAGTCCGGGCTATCAGCCCCCTTACTGAATCGGAGGAGGAACAGTGCGCGGCCCGGGCTCTTTCCGGGGACGCCAGGGCCCGGGACCGTCTGGCGGAGGGCTATCTCATGCATGCCCTGACGCTGCTGAAGGATCACATGGGCGGCCCCCTCAGCGTCGGCGAGATGATAGGAATTTCAAATCTGAGCGTGGTCAAGGCAGTGCGCGCATTCCTTGACGCGCGGATGACGGACGCCAAACGTCCGGCCCATATCCCCGCACCGGAAAAGAAGACCCTGAAGGTGATGGTGACGGAGATCGTGGAAAGTGACCTCGGCGCGGCGGAGGAACGGGAACGCCGCACCATGAGCGGCGAGGAGGAAGTCGCGAAGCGCGCGAACCGTCTGACCGAAGTGTCCCGCGTGATGGCGGACGAGCTGGGCCGGGCGGCAACGGAAGAAGAACTTGCAGAACGCATGAAGATCACCGCGGATGAGGTGAAGGACCTGATCGCGATGACCATGCGGGCGATGGAAAGCAACTGAAAGGAGCAGTATGAGCGTAAGAAGGATCTATGTTGAAAAGAAGCCGGAGTTTGCGGTCCGCGCCCACGAGCTTGCCGAGGACATCAGGAATTATCTCGGCATTCAGAGTATTGACGGCGTCCGCGTCCTGATCCGTTATGACATCGAGGACATGACGGAAAAGACCTTTCAGAAGTCCCGCGGGACCATCTTTTCCGAGCCGCCGCTGGACGAGCTTTATGAGGAAGAGTTTCCGCATTCCGCGGACGATGTGATCTTCTCCGTGGAATTTCTTCCGGGCCAGTTTGACCAGCGCGCAGACTCCGCAGTCCAGTGCGTGAAGCTTATCAATGAGAATTCCAAGGCAGTCATCCGCTCCGCCACGACCTACGTCCTGTCCGGAAGCATTACCGCGGACGAGGCTGCCGCAGTCAAGGCATTCTGCATCAACCCCGTGGATTCCAGACAGGCGGACGAGGCGAAGCCGGAGACCCTGAACGTCGAGTATCCGGTGCCGGAGGACGTCCAGGTATTCGAGGGCTTCCGCACCATGCCGGAGGAGGAGTTCTTTGCCCTCTACAAGTCCCTGAACCTGGCCATGACCTACACGGATTTCTGCTTCATCCGGGATCATTTCCGCAAGGAAGAGGACCGGGATCCCACCGTGACGGAGATCCGCATGCTGGATACCTACTGGTCTGACCACTGCCGCCACACCACCTTCCAGACCGAGCTCACAGACATCAGATTCCGGGACGGCGACTACCGCGCCCGTCTGGAGGAGACCTACAACCGCTACATCAAGGACCGCACGGAGATCCTCGGCGGACGGAAGGACAAGTTCGTCTGCCTGATGGACCTTGCCCTGATGGCCATGCGGAAGCTGAAGAAGGAAGGAAAGCTCACCGACCAGGAGGAGTCTGACGAGATCAACGCCTGCTCCATCGTGGTCCCGGTGGAGATCGACGGCAAAGAGGAAGAGTGGCTCGTGAACTTCAAGAACGAGACCCACAACCATCCGACCGAGATCGAGCCCTTCGGCGGCGCGGCGACCTGCCTCGGCGGCGCCATCCGCGACCCGCTGTCCGGCCGCACCTACGTCTATCAGGCGATGCGTGTCACCGGCGCAGGGGATCCGACCATGCCCCTGTCCTCGACCCTTCCGGGCAAGCTTCCCCAGAGAAAGCTGGTCACCGAAGCGGCGCGGGGCTACAGCTCCTACGGAAACCAGATCGGTCTTGCGACCGGTTATGTCAAGGAAATCTATCATCCGGATTATGTCGCGAAGCGCATGGAGATCGGCGCCGTCATGGCGGCCGCTCCCCGCAAAAACGTGATCCGCGCCAACTCCGACCCGGGCGACGTCATCATCCTGCTCGGCGGTGAGACCGGCCGCGACGGCATCGGCGGTGCCACCGGCTCCTCCAAGGTCCACACCACGGCCTCCATCGAGGTCTGCGGCGCTGAGGTCCAGAAGGGCAACGCGCCCACCGAGCGGAAGCTGCAGCGCATGTTCCGGAGACCGGAGGTCAGCCTGCTCATAAAGAAGTGCAACGACTTCGGCGCCGGCGGCGTTTCTGTCGCCATCGGCGAGCTGGCAGCGGGCCTCGACATCGACCTCGACAAGGTCCCGAAGAAGTATGCGGGCCTGGACGGCACGGAGATCGCCATCTCCGAGTCCCAGGAGCGTATGGCCTGCGTCATCGACCCGAAGGACGTGGACCAGTTCCTGGCATACGCCCACGAGGAGAATCTGTCCGCGGTCCCGGTGGCAGTGGTCACTGAGAACCCGCGTCTTGTGATGCACTGGAGAGGCAAGACCATCGTCGACATCAGCCGCGCGTTCCTGGACACCAACGGCGCCCATCAGGAGGCGAAGGTCGAGGTGGAGATGCCGGTGAAGGCGGAGAGTCCCTTTAAGAAGGAGGAGGTCTCCGATGTCCGCGCGAAGTGGCTTGACACCCTGAAGGACCTGAACGTCTGCTCGCAGAAGGGTCTGGTGGAGATGTTCGACAGCTCCATCGGCGCCGGCACGGTGACCATGCCCTACGGCGGCACCTACCAGATGACCGAGACCCAGGCCATGATCGCGAAGCTGCCGGTCCTGGGCGGCAAGACCGACACCGTCACCATGATGAGCTACGGCTTCGACCCGTATCTCTCCAAGTGGAGTCCCTTCCACGGCGCAGCCTTTGCGGTGGCGGATTCCGTGGCGAAGATCGCTGCTTCCGGCGGCGACTGGAGAAAGATCCACTTTACCTTCCAGGAGTACTTCCGCAGAATGGACGACGAGAAGCCGCTCCGCTGGAGCCAGCCCTTCGCGGCGCTGCTGGGCGCGTACGAGGCGCAGGTGGAGCTGGGCCTTGCTTCCATCGGCGGCAAGGACTCCATGTCCGGAACCTTCAACGAGATCGATGTCCCGCCGACGCTGGTGAGCTTCGCGGTGGATGTCGCTTCCGGCAAGACCGTGATCTCTCCGGAGCTCAAGAAGGCTGGCAATAAGCTGGTGGTCCTTCCGGTGAAGATGGATGCCGACTGCATGCCTGACTGGGCGGACCTGAAGGATCAGTACACGAAGCTTTACAACGATATCTGCGCGGGCAAGGTGGTCAGCGCCTACGCGGTGGAGCGCCACGGCATCGCCGAGGCTGTCGCGAAGATGGCCTTCGGAAACCGGCTGGGCGTCCGTATTGAGCACAGCTTTGACAAGGACCGCCTGTTTGCGCCGGCATGGTGCAGCATCGTCCTCGAGATTCCGGACGGCAAGGTCGGCGAGCTCAGCGTCCATTATGACGAGCTGGGCGTCGTGACGGGTTCCGACGTGCTGGAGTACAGCAATGTCAGTATTCCGCTGGATGAGGCGGAGCAGGCATGGACCGGCACCCTGGAGAAGGTCTTCCCGACAAAGACGAAGAAGAGCGGCTCCGAGATCGGCGGCAGCGTCTGGAACGGCGGATGCGCGGCAGTCTGCGGACACAAGATCGCACAGCCCCACGTCTTCATCCCGGTGTTCCCCGGCACGAACTGCGAGTACGATTCCGCCGCAGCCTTCGAGAGGGCCGGCGCCACCGTCACCCACACCGTCTTCCGCAACCTGACGCCGCAGGATATCCTGGACTCCGTCGAGGAGTACCGGAAGGAGATCGCGAAGGCCCAGATCGTCATGTTCCCGGGCGGCTTCTCCGCGGGCGACGAGCCGGAGGGCAGCGCGAAGTTCTTCGCGACGGTGTTCCGCAACGACGTGATCAGGGAAGAGATCCTGAAGCTCCTGAACGAACGCGACGGACTGATGCTCGGCATCTGCAACGGCTTCCAGGCCCTGATCAAGCTGGGACTGGTGCCTTACGCCGATATCCGCGAGCAGGCGCCGGATGCGCCGACTCTGGCGATGAACGGCATCGGCCGCCACATCTCCCGCATGGTGAACCTGAAGGTCGTCTCCAACAAGAGCCCGTGGCTTGCGGGCGCGGAGCTTGGCGGTGTCTACGCGAACCCGGCGTCCCACGGCGAAGGCCGCTTCGTGGCGCCGCAGGAGACCATCGACCGGCTCTTTGCCAACGGCCAGGTCGCGATCCGGTACTGCGATCCGAACGGAACTCCGACCATGGACGAGAAGTGGAACCCGAACGGCTCCTACTGCGCGATCGAGAGTATCACCAGCGCAGACGGCCGGATCCTCGGCAAGATGACCCACTCCGAGCGTATCGGCGACAAGGTCGCCATGAACATTCCGGTCCGCCAGGATCTGAAGATCTTCGAGAGCGGCGTGAAATACTTCAAATAAAAGGAAAAACGATTATGGTCAAGGTAGTGAAATTCGGCGGGAGCTCCCTCGCCAGCGCGAAGCAGTTCAAAAAGGTCGGCGATATCATCCGCGCGGACAAGAGCAGAAGATTTGTGGTCCCGAGCGCGCCGGGAAAGAGAAGTTCTGATGATACGAAGGTCACGGACCTTCTTTACCAGATGTATGACGCGGCCGGTGACAAGGCGAAGTACAGCAAGATCTTCACCCAGATCCGCGAGCGTTTCGAGGAGATCATCGAGGGCCTCGGCCTGGATCTGAACCTGGACGATGACTTCCGCAGGATCGAAGAGGACTTTGTCCACCAGATCGGCAGAGACTACGCGGCTTCCCGCGGAGAGTACCTGAACGGAAAGGTCATGGCGGCCTACCTCGGCTTCCCCTTTGTCGACGCGGCGGAGATCATCGTGTTCCACGACGACAACACCCTTGATATGGCGGCGACGAACGCAGCTGTGGCGGAGCATCTCGAGGGCTATGACCGGGCGGTCATCCCGGGCTTCTACGGTGCGAAGAAGGACGGCACAGTCACGACCTTCTCCCGCGGCGGCTCCGACGTCACGGGCTCTGTGATCGCGGGCGCGATCCACGCGGATCTCTATGAGAACTGGACCGATGTTTCCGGCTTCCTGTTCACCGACCCGCACGTGGTCGAGAATCCGGAAGTGGTGGACACCATCACTTATCTGGAGCTCCGGGAGCTTGCCTACATGGGCGCGACGGTCATGCACGAGGACGCCATTTTCCCGGTCCGCAGGGAAGGCATTCCGATCAACATCAAGAATACCAACCGGCCCCAGGACCACGGGACCATGATCGTCTCCAGCACCTGCAAGAAGCCGAAGTACACCATCACCGGCATCGCCGGCAAGAAGGGCTTCTGCTCCATCAACATCGACAAGGACCAGATGAACTCCGAGATCGGTTTCGGCCGCAGAGTGCTTCAGGTCTTTGAGGACAACAACATCAGCTTCGAGCACATGCCCTCCGGCATCGATACCATGACGATCATCGTGCATCAGTCCGAGTTCATGGACCATGAGCAGCAGATCGTCGCCGGCATCCACCGCGCGGTGCATCCGGACTCTATTGTCCTGGAATCCGGCCTGGCCCTGATCGCGGTCGTGGGCCGCGGCATGAAGGATCAGCGCGGTACCGCAGCACGGCTGTTCGCGGCGCTGTCCCACGCCCACGTCAACGTGAAGATGATCGACCAGGGCTCTTCCGAGTTCAATATCATCGTCGGCGTCAAGGAGTCTGATTTCGAGACCGCCATCCGCGCGATCTACAACATTTTCGTGCTGACACAGATCTGACAAAATGAAACCTGCCGGTTCGTATCCGTTCCGGCAGGTTTCTTGCAAAAAGAGGAATTATGAAAAAAGTCATTGTGATCGGCGGCGGAGCGGCCGGCATGCTGGCGGCGCAGGCCGCGGCGGAAGCAGGGGCCCGCGTCACGCTGCTGGAAAAGAACGAAAAGCTGGGAAAAAAGCTGTTCATCACCGGGAAGGGGCGCTGCAATCTGACGAACGCGGCGGACATGCAGACGGTCATGGCGAACGTCATGTCAAATCCCCGTTTTCTGTACAGCGCCTTCAGCGAATTTACGAACCGGGACATCATGAAGCGGGTGGAGGACAACGGCTGCCCGCTGAAAACGGAGCGCGGCAGCCGGGTATTCCCGGTGAGCGACCACAGCTCCGACGTGATCGCCGCTCTGGAGCGGGGACTCCGGAAGGCAGGCGTCCGCTGGGAACTCGGCGCGAATGCGGCGGAGATCCTGACGGAGGAGCTGTCTGTGCCTGCGGACGATGCCGGCGCCTCCGGAATGCCTCCGGAGACCGGAAACGCCTCCGGCAAAAAGAACAGCGCGCCTCTGCGGAAAGTCACCGGTGTTAAGACTGCAGACGGAAAAAAGTATGCTGCGGACGCGGTCATCCTTGCTACCGGCGGACTGTCCTACGCGACTACGGGCTCCGACGGAAAAGGGCATAAGATCGCGGCTTCCCTCGGTCACCGGGTCACGGATATGTATCCGTCCCTGGTGCCGCTGGTGGTGAAGGAGCAGGGCGCCGCGGAGATGCAGGGCCTGTCCTTAAAGAACATTGAGATCGCGGTATATGACGGGAAGAAGGAAAAGTACCGGGAGTTCGGGGAGATGCTGTTTACCCATTTCGGGGTCAGCGGGCCTGTCATTCTATCGGCCAGCGCCGTCATCGGCCCCCTTCTCCGGAAGAAGGAGCTGAAGCTCTGCATCGACCTAAAGCCGGCCCTCACCGAGGAGCAGCTGGACCAGCGGATCCTCCGGGACTTCTCGGAAAACCTGAACCGTGAACTCCGGAATTCCCTGTCGGCGCTTCTGCCGGCGAAGATGATCCCCGAGGTCATCGCCCAGTCCGGAATCGCGCCGGAGCGGCGGGTCCACGACATCACCCGCGAAGAACGGGCAGCCCTGGTCCGGGCACTGAAAAAACTTACCTTCACTCTGATCGGACTCCGAGGCTACAACGAGGCGGTGATCACCAAGGGCGGCGTCAGCGTGAAGGAGGTAAACCCCTCCACCATGGAGTCGAAGAAGGTACAGGGCCTGTACTTCGCAGGAGAACTCCTGGATCTGGACGCCATGACCGGCGGTTTCAATCTGCAGATCGCCTGGTCCACAGGTTACCTTGCCGGGAAGAGCGCCGCGGCGGAAGAATAACTGAATTTCGACAGCCGGTGCAGCCCGGTGCAGTCCGGCATATCGCGCTGCTGTCAGGACATGAGAACGAGGGAAGGAAACAGAAATGACGGAATTCGAGAAGTTTCAGGCCATCATCGCGCGGCTCCGGGCGCCGGACGGCTGCCCCTGGGACCGGGAGCAGACCCACGGATCCCTGAAGGCGCCGGTCATTGAGGAGGCTGCGGAGGTGCTCTGCGGCATCAACATTCTTGAAAAGACCGGGGACGCGGATAACCTGAAGGAAGAGCTGGGAGACCTGCTGCTCCAGATCGTGATGCACGCGCAGATCGCGGAAGAGGAAGGCCTCTTCACCATGGATGACGTGATCCGCACCGTGACGGAAAAGATGATCCGCCGCCATCCGCATGTTTTCGGGAACGAGCACATCGACACCTCCGGCGCCGTCCTGAACCGGTGGGAAGAAATCAAAAACCAGGAAAAGGCCGGAAAGGAATGGACGGAAGCGTACCTGCCGGCGGCCTTTGACGAGGCGGAGGAACTGATCGGCGTGGCCCGGCGGCGCAAGGAAAAGAAGTGGGCGGCGCGGAAAACGCAGGAGACTGCGCAATAACTGACTGTAAATATGTATAATAGTATTACAGTATCTGAATGTTTCAGAGGGAGGCCTTCCTTAATGCAGGACAAAGAGCAGCTGTGGGACAAGGTACAGGAGCTTCATGAGCTCGCCATGAAATATGAGGTGGCTGTCGTACCTTTCTTCGAAAAGGATTATCTGAAGGAGTTCTGTGACTTCTACAGGATCAGAAACAGAGAGGCAAAGCTGATCCCGTCAGAGGAAGACTTCGACGGATCATTGAGAGACCTGAGCGGCGAATACCGGTGGGAGGAGATCGCCAAAAAGGCGAAGGACCTGTTCGGCCTTCCGGAGCGTATCATGGTTTTTGACATGAATGACTCTTTTGACCGCCTCAGGGACGAACTGGGGGGACGCAGGGGACTTTCCGGATTCTTCTTTGTCTTTGACGTGATGTTCTGCGAATATGACGGATACACCCTGTGCTATATCTGCGGGAGCAACAACTGATGATACACCCTGTTGCTATATCTGCGGGTCCGGCAAAGGGAAGAGATCATCAATGCCTGCGAGCAGCTTTACCGGACGATGAACTTCCGGGAGATCACGCTCAAGGAGATCGGCAGTATCACCTCCTTTTCACGCCCCACGATCTACAACTATTTCCAGACGAAGGAAGAGATCTTTCTGGCGCTTTTCAGGCGCGAGTATGACCGCTGGAACGAGGATCTGGCAGCGATCCTGGACGGAGATCCGCCGCTGGCTCGGGGAGGTTCTTTCATGAAATACACAAAACTCTGCAATTCAGACATTACCGTGTCCCGCATCTGCATGGGATGATCTGGAACTGACCCCGGAAGAGATCCTGTATCTTGAGGAACTGTATGTGCCGCATCCGCTGGCAGGCGTCATGGCGCAGAACAAGCCGGCCGCGGCGAAGGAAAAACATGTGTGGTCCACCGGCGACCAGAAGATCGGGAAGGAGTAAAAAATGAGCAAAAAGATCGTACAGACAGCAGGAAGAAATCAGCTTGGAGAGTTCGCGCCGATGTTCGCGCACCTGAACGACGACGTGCTTTTCGGTGAGGTATGGAATGACGAAGCCATCGATGTGAAGACGAAGTGCATCATCACGGTCGTCTCGCTGATGGCGTCCGGCATCACCGATTCCTCCCTGACCTATCATCTGCAGAACGCCAAGGCCCACGGCGTCACGAAGGAAGAGATCGCAGCAATCATCACCCACGCCACCATGTATGTGGGCTGGCCGAAGGGCTGGGCAGTGTTCCGCCTCGCAAAGGAGGTCTGGAACGAGGATGCGCCCGCGCTGACGGAGAAGGAAAAGTTCCAGAACACCATCTTCTTCCCCATCGGCGAGCCGAATCCCTACGGCAAGTTCTTTGTGGGACAGAGCTATCTCGCGCAGGTATGTGCTGAGCAGGTCCCGCTGTTCAACGTGACTTTCGAGCCCGGCTGCCGCAACAACTGGCACATCCACCACGCAAAGAGCGGCGGCGGACAGATGCTGATCTGCGTCGGCGGCAGAGGCTATTATCAGGAGTGGGGCAAGGAAGCAGTGGAAATGACTCCCGGCACCATCATCAACATCCCCGCGAACGTGAAGCACTGGCACGGCGCGGCGCCGGATTCCTGGTTCTCCCACCTGGCGATCGAGGTCGCGGGCGAGGAGACGTCCACCGAGTGGCAGGAGGCCGTCGCGGACGAGGATTACAACAAGCTGAAGTGATCCGCCGCGGACGAGGACTACAACAAGCTGAAGTGATCTGCCGCGGACGAGGACTACAACAAGCTGAAGTGATCTGCCGCGGACGAGGATGGCAGCAAACTGAAGTGATCCGAGCGGAACAGATTCAGACAGGAAAAGATTTAGGAAATACAGCACCAGATATTATCGAGGTATATGGGTATGAAAAGAATTCTCTCAGTTTTTCTGGCAACACTTATGTTCACCATGCTTGCGGCCTGCGGCAGCAGCGCAAAAGCAGAGACCACAAGCACGCAGGCTGTGACAGAGGCACAGACTGCAGCTGCACAGATTACTGCGGCGGAGACCACTGCGGCGGCGCAGACCCAGGCGGCGGAGACCACTGCGGCAGCGCAGACCCAGGCGGCACAGACCACTGCGGCGGCGGCAGCATCGGCCGCACATTCGGATGTCCTTGTCGCATTCTTCTCCGCCACCGGCACCACGAAGGGCGTCGCGGAGCGTATCGCTTCCGTGACCGGAGGTGATCTGTATGAGATCGTGCCCGCGAACCCCTACTCCGCGGCGGATCTGAACTACAACGACCGGAGCAGCCGTTCCACCAAAGAGCAGAACGACAAGAGCGCACGCCCGGAGATCGGCAGCGCCGACATCTCTCTTGAGGGCTACTCCACCATCTACCTCGGCTTCCCGATCTGGTGGGGCGAGGAGCCGCGGATCCTCGATACTTTTGCCGAAAAGTACAAGTTTGACGGAATCACGGTGATCCCGTTCTGCACCTCCGGCGGAAGCGGCATCGGCAGAAGCGGCCCCAACATGGCTGCACTTGCGGGCAGCGGCACCTGGCTGGACGGAAAGCGGTTCAGCGGAAACGTCTCGGAAGCAGATCTGAAGTCCTGGATCGAAAGCCTGAAGTAAGCAGTATGGTTAAAAGAATCGTGGACGCAGTGATGTCCGTCCTTCTTTTAGTGCTCATGGCCTACCAGGTAACGGGCGAGGCAGCGCACGAATGGATCGGCATGTGCATGACGGTGCTTGTGATCATCCATCAGATCCTGAACCGGAAGTGGTACAGTGCGCTGTTTAAGGGAAAATACAATCCCTACCGGACTCTTTCCACTGTGATCAACGTTCTTTTGATCCTCAGTTTTGCGCTGACGGCCTTCAGCGGCATGTCCATGAGCGGACACGCAGTGCCCTTCCTGTACGGGATGGCGCCGATCTCTTTTGCGAGAAGGATACATCTCAGCATGTCCCACTGGTCTTTCGTGCTGATGGGGCTGCATCTCGGAATGCATATCCCGGCGATGATGTCCGGCATGAAGCGGAATGACAAAGCGCAGGGCAAAGAACAGGGCAAAGAACAGGGCAAAGAACAGGGCAAAGAACAGGGCAAAGAACAGGGCAATAACCAGGACAAGATCAGTTTTATCCCGGCCTGCTTCTTCACCGTTCTCGCCGGCATCGGCCTCTGGCTGTTCCTCCGGAACGGGATACCGGATTATCTGTTCTTCCGGGTCCCCTTTGCCTTCCTGGATTATGACAAAGCCGGCTGGCTTGTACTGCTTGAAAATCTGGTGATGCTTTCTTTCTGGGCGTTCATCGGGACGCAGACGGCACTGATTCTCAGGAATATGGCGAAAAAAGCATGATCTGTCGGAGACCAGGCGCAGGAAACATGATCCAATCATATAAAGGGATATGAAGATGAGGAAGAATTATATTTTTACAGCGATCAGCCTGGCAGCATCCCTCTTGCTGGCCGGGTGTGCGGCAGGACATACTGCGGAAGCACAGGCAGCTGAGAGCCAGCAGACGGAAGCCCAAGCGGCGGCAGGCCAGCCTGCGGAAAGCCGGAAAGCAGAGTCTGAGACAACGGAAGCTCAGTCTGCAGAGTCTGAGACAACGGAAGTCCAGCACGCAGAATCCCAGCCAACAGATGGCACCGATGGCGCGCCGGTGGTATATTTTACTTCAGACATCTCCCCGGAAAGCCTGGTGAAGATTTACGAGAAGCTGGCCTGGACACCGTCCGGAAAGACGGCTGTCAAGATCTCCACGGGAGAGCCACCCGCAAGCAACTATCTTCGGCCGGAGCTGATCGGGGACCTGGTGAAGAAGGTGGACGGGACCATTGTGGAATGCAACACTGCCTACGGCGGTTCCCGCGCGAGCAGCGCCATGCATAAGCAGGTCGCGGAGGACCACGGATTCACGAAGATCGCGGACTTTGATCTGATGGATGAGGACGGCGAGACGGAATGGCCCATCACCGGCGGAAGCGGAGCGGACGAGGCTGGCAGCCAGGACAGTGCGGGTGGTTCAGGCGGCGTCAGCCAGGACAAGATCCGCCGACTCAACCGCATCATTGTGGGCAGCCACGCAGAGAACTACAGTGACTGGATCATTCTTTCCCACTTCAAGGGCCATGCCATGGCGGGCTTCGGCGGCGCCATCAAGAACGTGGGGATCGGCATTTCCTCCCCCAGCGGAAAGGTGTACGTCCATACTGCGGGAACCAAGACCAGCGGAAGCATCTGGTATGACGATCAGGATGCGTGGCTGGAGGCGCTGGCGGAGATGGTGTACGGCTTCAGCAGCCACGTCGGGAAAGAGCACATCGTCTATATCAACGTCATGAACCGCCTGTCGGTGGACTGCGACTGCGACGGAAACCCCGCTGAACCGGATATCCACGACATTGGAATCCTTGCCTCTGTTGACCCGGTGGCACTGGACCAGGCCTGCATCGACCTCGTGAACCAGGCGGAGGGAAAAGAGTCGCTGGTCAGCCGGATCGAGTCGCGGCACGGCCTTCACACGCTGGAGCACGCGGAGGAGATCGGCCTCGGAAGCCGGACCTACGAGCTGGTGAACATCGACTGATGGAATTTTTGCGGAGAGAACTGATCTATATCCTTTACTATTTCGAGATCCAGTTCCGGCAGATCTGCCGGTACTGGATCCTTGGCATGCTGATCGGATCCTTTATTTCCGTGTTCGCGAAGGAGCGGATCCACGGGATCTTTGCCGGAATGCGGGACAGAAAATGGGGGCTCTTCGGCATCGTCCCCGCCTGTATCCTGGGAATCGCGTCCCCGCTATGTATGTACGGCACGGTGCCGATCGCGGCGTCTTTCCGGAAGCAGGGTATGCGGGAGGACTGGCTGGCGGCATTCATGATGGCATCGATCCTTCTGAACCCGCAGCTCATCATCTACAGCGCGGCGCTGGGAACGACGGCGCTTACTGTCCGGATCATCAGCTGTTTTCTGTGCGGATGCGCTGCCGGCCTGCTGGTGTATTTCTTTTTCCGGGACCGGGATTATTTTGACTTTTCGGCATTTGAAGAGGCCGGGGACGATGCCAGAGACGAGGCCGGGGGAAATGGCGCCAGCGTCAGCTGCCGTGCGCCCGCCAGCCGCGACACGCACCCCAATCTGTTCGTGCGCTACATTCTGAATGTCTGGAGAAATATCAAAGCGACCGGCGGGTATTTCCTGTTCGGCATTCTGCTTTCTGCGCTGTTCCAGCGCTATGTTCCGCAGGACCTGATGGCGCAGGTGTTCGGCGGCAATGAGGCATGGGGCGTCCTGATGGCGGCGACCATCGGAGTGCCGCTCTACGCCTGCGGCGGCGGGACCATCCCCCTCCTGCAGGAGTGGCTGAGGAACGGGATGAGCCTGGGCTCGGCAGCGGCCTTCATGATCACCGGTCCGGCGACAAAAATCACCAACCTCGGGGCCCTGAAAATCGTGATGGGATTCCGGCGGTTTCTGCTGTATCTTATATTTGTGATGGCGTTCTCATTTGCCGCGGGGCTGGCGGTGAATGCGTGCATGGCATTCTGAGCGGCGTACGGCATTTGAACGGTGACGCCGCATTCTGACTGCCGGGTGCACGATGACCGATGGCGCTTTCCTGACCGGGAGCGCTGGACGGGACGCCGCATTTTCACAAGGAGGTGACCCTCTCTGCACGACATATGGAATCCATGGCACGGCTGCGTGAAGTGCAGCGAAGGGTGCCGGAACTGCTATATGTATTATCTTGACGGCCTTCGCGACAAGGATGGATCTGAGATCTACCGGACAAAGGCCGGTTTCCGCTACCCGCTTTCCAGAGACCGCCAGGGAAACTACAAGGTGAAAAGCGGGGAGATGATCCGTGTGTGCATGACTTCGGACTTTTTCCTGGACGCGGCCGATGCCTGGCGGCCTGAAGCGTGGGACATCATCCGCAGGCGCCCGGACGTGAAATTCTTCCTTCTTACCAAACGGCCCCAGCGCGTGCGGGAGCATCTTCCGCAGGACTGGGGTGACGGATGGGAGAACGTGATGTTCAATGTTTCCTGTGAGAACCAGCGCCGCGCCGATGAGCGGATCCCGATCCTTCTGGAGCTGCCTTTCAAGCATAAGGGGATCATGTGCGCGCCCTATATCGGGCCGGTCTCCATAGAGAAATATCTGCAGGAAAACCAGATCGAGCAGGTTCTGTGCGACGGGGAAAATTACGGCGGCGCCCGGCCCTGCCATTACGAATGGGTGAAGGAGCTCCGCGACGAGTGTGTCAGGCACAATGTCACCTTTGTCTTCTGTGGTACCGGCAGGCGCTTCGTGAAGGACGGCCGCGTCTACAAGATCGAGGGCAACGGCCTGCAGAGCCAGCAGGCATTCCGGTCGGGCCTTGGCTTTCAGGGGAAGCCTATAGAGTTCCGGCTGACGGATGAGTGGGGCTATCCGCTCACTGAAGACCGGCTGTACAAGCCGTATTTCGGCGAGCGCTGCCAGACCTGCGGCATGAAGCTGTCCTGCAACGGCTGCAGCAGGTGCGGGAAATGCGGGACGTAAAACCAATCAGCTCGCTCAAATCCTTGTTTCCTGATAGAATAAAAACAAGGAAACAAGGATTAGACAGGAAATGATCAATCCCGAACACGGGTGTTCAAACACACCCCATGCAGATATGTACTGAAACCGGAGGCATTTTCATGCAGGAAACCATAAAACTGGTACACCATGAAAAGAAGGATGCATTGATTAACGCTTCTCCCTTCACTGTCAAACATGCGCAGACTGCCCGCAGTTTTCACAGCACATTTCCGGGCTATGCTCCTACGCCTCTGGCGGAACTGGACACGCTGGCCGAAACCCTCGGAATCGCCGGCATGTATGTCAAAGACGAAAGCTATCGCTTCGGACTGAATGCCTTCAAAGGACTGGGCGGCAGCTACAGCCTCGGCTGCTATATCGCGAAAAAGCTGGGGAAAGAAATGTCGGAGCCCACAGTTGCGGCAGCGCCCGGGAAAGAAATGTCGGAGCCCGTTTCCTCTGATTCGGCAGGCGGGAAGACACAGGCGATCTCGTTCTCAGATATCACCAGTGAGGAGACCCGCAGGAAACTGGGGGAGATCACCTTCGTCACCGCGACTGACGGAAACCACGGCCGCGGGGTCGCCTGGACCGCGCATATGCTGGGCCAGAAAGCCGTCGTTTACATGCCGAAGGGCAGCGTGCAGGAACGTCTGGAGAATATCCGCCGCCTCGGCGCGGAAGCAGAGATCACGGATATGAATTATGACGACACGGTGGCATTTGCCGCCCGGCAGGCGGAAGAAAAGGGCTGGATCCTGATCCAGGACACTGCCTGGGAAGGATACGAGGAGATCCCGACCTGGATCATGCAGGGGTATATGACGTTGGGGCTGGAGGCGGTGGAGCAGCTCGGCGGCAGAAAGCCCACGCACATCTTCCTGCAGGCGGGTGTCGGGGCTATGTCCGGTGCGCTGGCGGCGTTTTTCACAGATTACTACGGCGCGGACAAGCCGGTGATCACCATCGTGGAGCCGAACAAGGCGGACTGCATTTATCAGACGGCCCTTGCGGACGATGGCCGCGTGCACACGGTGACCGGTGATCTCGCGACGATCATGGCAGGCCTGGCCTGCGGCGTGCCGTGCACCATCGGCTGGAATGAGCTGAACCGCTGTGCGGAGAACTTTGCCTCTGTCCCGGACTGGGTCGCGGCCAAAGGAATGCGGATCCTTGGAAATCCGGCCGGGACCGACAGAAGAGTGATCTCCGGAGAGAGCGGCGCCGTCACCACCGGCTTTGTCTGCGAGGTGATGCAGAACGAGAGCCTTGCCGAGCTGCGGCAGACCATCGGCCTGGACAGGAATTCCGTCGTGCTGTGCATTTCCACAGAAGGAGATACAGACCGCGAAAACTACAGGCGCATCGTCTGGGACGGCAAATACCCCAGCTGCTGACCGGGAGGGAAAAATGAGAACCAAGCTCTTTTATGAGGTTGGTTCTCTTTTTTGAACTCAAAACTCACAGATGTTCTATGGCGTAGAAGCTTGCAGGTCGCGATACGAATGGTAGGGCGGGAGAATCAATCATACCCGCCGTAAGGCGGGAAAGCTTGCTGGTCGCGATACGAATGGTGGGGCGGGAGAATCAATCATACCCGCCGTAAGGCGAGGAAGCTTGCTGGTCGCGATACGAATGGTGGGGCACGAAAACCAATCATACCCTCCGTAAGGCGGAGAAGCTTGCCGGTCGCGATACGAATGGTGGGGCGGGAGAATCAATCATACCCGCCGTAAGGCAGGGAAGCTTGTTGGTCGCGATACGAATGGCGGGGTGCGAGAATCAATCATACCCTCCGTAAGGCGTAGAAGCTTGCTGGTCGCGATACGAATGGTGGGGCGTGAAAACCAATCATACCCGCCGTAAGGCGGGGAAGCTTGCTGGTCGCGATACGAATGGTGGGGCGTGAAAACCAATCATACCCGCCGTAAGGCGTAGAAGCTTGCTGGTCGCGATACGAATGGTGGGGTGCGAGAATCAATCATACCCTCCGTAAGACGGAGAAGCTTGCTGGTCGCGATACGAATGGTAGGGCGGGAGAATCAATCATACCCTCCGTAAGGCGAGGAAGCTTGCTGGTCGCGATACGAATGGTAAGGGCAAAATGTAAACCGATACTGAAGAAATCCGAAATAAAACGCTTTTTTACAGGAGAATGCTGACAGGAACGGCAATATGGCTCCGGCTCGTGGTATCATATAGACAGTTGCAGCCGGCACAAAACAGTACCTCGAAAAGAAAGGAGAGAACAATGGAAGCACCGAAATTTGAGTTTGCCCATCTCGGCGTCAATGCAAGGTCGAAGGAGGAGGCGGAAACGGTTTCTCCTGTTCTGCGAGAATGTTCTGAATTTCAAAGACAAAATCGAAAAGCCCCGCGGCTGCTTTATCGCGGACCGGAAGATGGAAATCATAAAGGATGACGCAAGAGGAACCTTCGGACATATCGCAATCTATACGCCGGATATGGATGCCGGGATCAAGTACCTGGAGTCCAT
>Ga0310695_10003552_pt1 | contig 30365 bp, 50 predicted proteins | sample RumenRJG_04DNA_FD_203882 | JGI IMG/M metagenome (GOLD analysis project Ga0310695, IMG submission 203882) | Bovine rumen microbial communities from Lethbridge, Alberta, Canada - RJG_04 (v2) (version 2) | ecosystem: Host-associated > Mammals > Digestive system > Stomach > Rumen | place: Canada...
ATTTTGGCGGACAAAATTTAATACATATAAATGTATTGACATCCCTTCTGACTTGTGCTAAGATGGGTGTGAGAGGTGAGGAAGGGATCTCAATATGAATCGCACTGCTAGTAATGTCCGCATTGGCGAGGTATACATGATGCACTTCGATGGACACGGTAGCGAACAAAGCGGTTGGAGACCGGGTTTGGTTTTTCAGAATAACACCGGCAATCTTCATAGCCCTAACATCATCGCCTTACCGATAACATCGTCAATCAAGAAGAGGTATTTGCCGACACATGTGTTCTTGCCAGCACGTAATACCGGACTCAAGTTTGACAGTATGGTGTTATGTGAAAATCCAGAACGGATGTCAAAAGAGAGATTAGGTTCTTTTATTACATCAATGTCACGCACTTATATGGCTAGTATTGCAGAAGCGAACCTACTTGCGACATCAGCAATTGCTTTTATCGACCGTGAAACGTTACTTGAAATTTGGAAAAAGGCTTCCTATTTGAACGCTACGGTATAACGTAGCGTGATACATACAAAATAGGAGGAAAATGAATATGTATAACGCTGAATTAAAGGAAAGATTTTTAGCAGAAACATCGAGCAGCCAAGAGAGTATATCAGCTAGACGGTCATTTCTTAACTTCTTCAGTGCTTATGAAGAGGAAAATCAGAAAGACTTATGTACTATGGATGCAGATGAGATCCAGAAAATTCTCAGCGTATCAATTAACGGAAGTCGTGGTCGTAGCGGAAGCACAGCTATCAGTACGATTCGATCATACATTCGGTGGTGTATTGGAAATGGTGTGAGAGGTGCATCTTCGAGTGGCCTATCTGTAACATGTGATGAAATTGAATTGATGCGTAGACATACTGTTAAGAATCCTGCGCATTTAAAAAAGTTTCTGAATGATGTGTTTTCTGACGAGATTGGAACGACAGATGAACCTATAAAATGTTTCTTCTGGCTCGCATTTGGAGGCTATGACGAGTCCAGCATTATGGAAATAAAGAAATCTGATATTGATTACGAAAACAGTATCATTAAAGGGATAAAAACACGATGTGTATTATATAAGGAAGGAATTGACACTATAAAATCGTGCGCTAATGATTTACAGTTTAAATATATAAACTCAAACTACAAACATGCCGGAGACATATGGAGAGATAGAGTACCTGGTGATTGTATACTAAGAGGTGTTCGTGGTAGCAGTAAACCAGATTTATCCATATTCAGATCAAATATATCTCGCAGGGTTATGAACGCTTTCAAAGAAGGTAAAACAGACCTAAAACTGAATTATCATAAGGTTTGGTTATCTGGAGCGTTTTACAGAATGAGAGAACTTGATATAGCTGGTTTGTTGGGTGATGCGGCTTTTCGTAGTTTGGTAAAAGAGAATATAGATTCACAAAAACGTATATATAACAGTAAAGCATCCGATGAATTGGACCGTATAGCGTTTAACAAGAAGGTCAATGAGTATAGAAAAGATTATGAGAACTGGAAAATGACGATTGTATGATTTTATAGATTAAAAAATGCCATAATGAATATAGTTGTGGCATTTTTTAATAACATGTCAATACATCCTAATGATACGGAGAATATTATGGACGAAGAAGAAATTAAATATCCAGAATGGAAAGATATGATTATGCTTAAACGTTATAAGTATTTCACGAGGTTTTTGAAGAAATGTGATAATGGACATAGTTATACAGTTTGTTTTTTGAACTCAGATTTAGATGCGTGGGAATCACGAAATGAATAGGAGCGTATGATGATGCCAATAAATATGAAAGAAACAATTTTCAACTTAGAGAAAATAAAGGTTGAACTCGCATTAGAGCATTTGGATTCTGAGGCAGCTGCTCTTGAGGTGGCAATTGAAAAGCTTAAACGTTATAAGGAAGAAGAGGACAAATGTGCATCTTGTAAATATAGATTTGACTATTATATGCAAAAGAAGATGGAACTTGGTATGACTGGTTTGTAAAAAGGAGAATAAATGACTGAATATATTGTAAATCCAATGATGTTTTATTGGATGCAGGTGTCAGATGAGCTGCGTGGGTTGTTGTTTATTTTTGGAATACTTCTTGGTATAGCATTGATAACAAGCACTATTATAACAATTGTAAACTGTGAATATAATGATGACGAACAAAATCGCAGAAGCAAAAAACTTATAAAAACTTTTGCAATTTCTACTGTGATTTGTGTAATGGTGGGTGTTTTTGTTCCGGCGAAAGAGACTTTGATTGAAATGAGTATAGCAAAAATGGCAACAGTGGAAAATGCACAAATCGCTATAGAAACAATCAAAGAGGCTGCGGATTATGTATTTGAAAAGATAGATGGACTCAATGACGACAAATAGTATAAAGGGGTAGGTCAAAACTATGATTATCGAAGAAATAGGAATATGGCCTTTGTTGATATCATGTACATTATTCCCAATAAATATAGCATTTATATTCATTGGTGGATGGATTTGCTAGATATTATATGTAGGAGAAGAAAGTATGAAACCACCTTATGAAGATTACTGTTATGAATGCGGCGGATACGGAGATGACTACTACGTAAACGATGACGGCGAACTTGTATGCAGGTGTCCTGAGTGTCCATTCAACGATTGGGAGGATGACGATGAAGATTGGTGATACGGTGTTTATCCACGGCTATATAGACGAAATACGAAAGGATATGGTTATTATCCACAATAAAGGCGGATACTTCGGAACGATTCCGAGCGAGGTGATATGCGGTAAGATACCGGAGCGCAAGACGGGGAGGTGGATAAGAGAAGGGAGTGCGTTTAACCTAAGATGTCCATATTGCGGAAAGTTTTTCGTTGAGCCAGTAGGAAGTAAATTCGACTTTTGCCCGACGTGCGGTGCTTATATGAGAGGAGAAGAGGATAAATAATGATTGAAGGATTTTATGGCGGAAAATTTTTGCCAATGCACATCGGGCATCATTATTGTATCGACACAGCAGCCAGACAGTGTGACCACGTTGTAGTGATTATGTTTGTGAATGGTGATGATGAAATTAATGTCGTGGCTGAAAATAATAGCCCAGAACTCAAAGTTTCATCAAGGTTTAAACAGGTTGATAAGATATGTAAGCTATATGACAACGTAGATCTACATATTATTGACTGTACAGAACTCAAAAATCCTGATGGAAGTGAAAATTGGGACGCAGAAACTCCGCTTGTTCGTAAATATGTGCCAAAAATGGACTATGTATATTCGAGTGAGCCTGGATATGAAGAATATTTTGCGAGAGCTTATCCGGAAGCGAAGCACATCCTTGTTGACGTGAAACGTGAAAAATACCCGATAAGCAGCACGATGATAAGAGCGATGAATTCCGAAGAGGAGAAGAGAAAATGGATGGTTTAAGAAAAATTGGAAATGCTTTTAAGTCTTTGAAGTGGTATGAAATCTTAATGTGTGTAGTTATGATTGGCATAGCTATATATTATGCAATTCTACCGCAGGAAGGCACACCTCAGTGGCTTGCAATAATTAATTTTATATCAGGATTATGTGGCGTCATTTGTGTATTCTTCACAGCTAAAGCTAACAGGATGAACTTTCCATTTGCAGTAGTAAACACCGTGGTTTTTATGATTTATCTTGCATACTTTGGCATATGGGCAACGTTTTGGCTTGAAGCTATAGTGTACTTCCCGATGAACATCGTATCATGGGTTAAGTGGTATAAGCATCAAGATGAAGATGACCACCTATTGGCAAAATCAAAGAGGTTAACACCGATACAGAACGTTTTGGTTGTAGCTATTATCGCGGGAATCACAGTATTCGTTCATTTTGTATTAGCAAGTGTGGCTGGAGATACGTGGATGAATTTTGCAGTGAAATTCGGATGGAATACAACTGTAATGAAATGGCTTGATGCATCGATCTTCGCAATTGGTATAGTGGCTATCATTTTGGAGGCGCTTAGATACACAGAACAGTATGTGTGGTGGCTAATTACAGATATAATTGCGGTTACTCAATACATTCTAAAGAGAGATCCGGTATACACAGTAAAGAAAGGTATTTATCTGATCGAAGCGTTCATTGGATTAAAGAATTGGAAACAATTGGCTGAAAAGAATTTAAGAAATGAATAATCGGAACTATGAATGAGTTAGTTTTTAAAAGTGATGTTATAAATCTAGTACATAAATACTTTGGAGATGAAATTAATAAGCTACCATGGAAAGAAGATGGATACGATTTATACATTAGCGGAAAACTGGTCGCACCATTATTAAACCACAACGCAGCATTATCTAATGCAATAAAAGAGTTACCGTCAGTCGATGCAATTGAAAATGGAATAGGAGAACCGATAGCTGATTTAATAGAGAGACAGGCGGCGATTGATGCGCTGATGGCTATTTTAGATAAACCAAATCACGCAGAATTTCTGTATACGGATGAAATCTGCAAGGTGTTGAATGACTTGCCGTCCGCACAGCCAGAACCGCAGTGGATACCATGCAGCGAACGGTTGCCAGAAACAAAAGAGGGAGAATTAAAAAGGTGTTTGCTAACAGAAGAGTTACACCTAATCACGGGCGAAACTGTTATCGGTGTTTGTGTGGCATTTTATGACGGCGAATACAATACATGGTTCTACGATTTGGGCGAAGATATGGAAGAAGTAAATTATCCACTTGCATGGATGCCACTGCCAGAGCCATATGCAGAAAGGAGAACCGATGAGACACAGAACACTTGACGAGATGGTTTCATACTTCAACCAGCAAGTCAGCGAGATGGATATCGACCAATCATATAAAATCCAACTGCTTGGAATGGTATCTGCGATTGTATACGGCGTACAGAAACCACAGTGGATTCCGTGCAGTGAAAGGTTGCCAGAATACGGAACAGCAGTCCTAACATGTGATGATTACGGTGAATTTGAAATTAATCACATCATTGATGAAGATGATGGAGAGTGGTTTTGGAATGATGTTATTGCATGGATGCCCCTTCCAAAACCATGGAGAGGGGAAAGGCCATGAGGATGGAAAAGCCAAAACCGCAGTGGATACCGTGTAGTGAGCAGTTGCCAACAGAAGGTGATCCAGTCCTTCTGTGCGATAGATACGGGAACATGACATTGGGACGATTAATAAAAACAAACGAAGGCTGTAAGTGGGATGTTTCTACATGGTGGAATGATTTAGACGATTGGAACGCATGGATACCACTTCCAGAGCCATATGAAGAAGAGTAAAGCGGAGAAAAAGATGAATGCAAGGGACGCGATAAGTTTAATTAATGATATATGTACTTATTTAACATCTGGAAATCCAATCTGGAGAAATGAACCAATCATTGATGCATGTAGGCTGGCAACTAAAGCATTGGAACAATATGAATTAGACTGGATCTTATGTAAAGAACAGTTACCAGAAAAAGAGGGGCGATATTTAGTATGGGCAATCGTGTCCTTTGAAACATTTGGCGGAGGACGCCCTTGTGAATATCAAGAAACGTCTATTGCAAGCTTTTTCAAAAACGAAAAATCACACCATTGGCATGGCGATCATATTAAAAAAGTAATAGCATGGCGTAATCTTCCAGATCCATTGTTGTCATCACATATTTTCGTAGATGATGAATTCAAATTCTAATGAGGTAAATATGATTACAAATACGATAATAATAGTAGTAATTATCGCATTAACAGCAATAGGTGCTCTTGAGATAAGTGTCTTTGCACATTACAGACGGGAAGAAGATTTGTGGTTAATATGGATGTGTCTTGGCGCTGCACTATATTTGTTAATTTGCGAATGTGTAAGATAGGAGATTGATTAAAAGCTATGTATGAATACATAAAAATTCCGAATATTTTTAAACGAGAACAATTTGGAAACAATAAATTATTAGATGGTCAGTACTCGTCACATGAGCTTGAGTATCTGCAAAACTGTCAATGGATATGGACAGAAAAAATCGACGGTACAAATATACGAATCATTTGGGATGGATATAGAGTGTCAATTAAAGGACGTACAGATAACTCGCAAATACCCCCACATTTACTTCAAAAACTGGAGGAAATGTTCCTTGGAACACCAAAAGAAGAGGTTTTTGAGCAAAAATTTGGGAATCAAACCGCAGTTTTATACGGCGAAGGATACGGCGAAAAGATACAAAATGGTGGTGCATACGGTCCTGTAAATTTTATCCTGTTTGATGTGAATATTGATGGATGGTGGCTTAAAAGGAGTGGCATTGTAGAGATTGCTGGATACTTTGATCTAAACGTAGTTCCTATTGTTGGGCATGGTACACTTCCTGAAGCCGTTGAATATATTAAAGGACATCCCAAGTCTGTCTTTAAGAATGAAACAATGGAAGGTATCGTCGCAAAACCATTTTATGACCTGTTTGATAGAGGCGGAAAAAGAATAATTACAAAGGTAAAATGTGTTGACTTCTAAATCGAAGAACCTGCTGAGTGATTAATATGGAGATATGTATGACAAATAGGATTGTTATTTGCGGAACAAGAGATTTTAATGACGCACAATTATTGTATTCCACGATTGATGCGCTCATTAAAAATGCCGAGTCCTCCGAAATAGTAACTGGTGGTTGTCGTGGAGCGGATAAGATAGGCGAGTGTTATGCACAAAACAATAATATACCGCTAAAAGTGTTTCCTGCTGATTGGGGGAAATATGGACGAGCCGCAGGACCAATCCGCAACAAACAGATGCTTGATTATGCTCTCAAAGAAAAAGCTACAGTTATTGCGTTTTGGGACGGAAAAAGCAGAGGAACGTTAAACATGATAAACATCGCAAAAAAATCAAAAGCAGATGTCTATGTTATCAAATATGGTGATATTGAATGAGAAAAATTATTGGAAACATACTCTGTAAATTTGGCATACACAAACCAAGTCAGTTTTGCACATACATTATTTACGGAAAAGAATTCCCTGTATGCGAAAGATGCGGTGCGGTATTTAATCCAAAAAATAAAAGGGACGCTCCGTCTTGCCAAAACCCTAGTGCGAGGTTGTAAATATCGGACGGTGCGGAGCATAAGTTACTTGTTGGGAGAAGGCTTGGGTAACTTACAAAATAAATAAGGAGTTTTAGTAATATATGAATCCAGCATTTTTAATTATCATAGTATTAGTTTTAGTTGCGCTATGGTTCTTGTTATCAGCGCTGTATAAACCAATAGGGATGTTCTTATACAGAATATTTGACGACTCAAGATCAGAAATGAAAGAAGAAGAAAGGAAATAATATGGGTAAGCGTGGATTTATTGGTGGTATCGCACTTATAGTTGGAGTAATTATTGCTGTCGTGATTCTAATCTTATGCACAACAAGAGTTCCGGCAGGTTATGTTGCAGTGCAATACAGCATGAATGGTGGTGTTAAAGATGAGGTTTTATCTCAAGGATTTCATATTGTACCACCAACAGTTAAAACAACACTCTATACCGTTGGATTAGAGCAGAGTTACCTCACATCAGATGAGAGAGGAGATTCTGTAACAGATGAAAGTTTTTCTGCGAGTTCATCAGAAGGTAAGGCTATACAGATTGATTTAACATTTACTTATCAATATCAACCTGAGAACGTTACAGGAGTTTTCAATCGTTTCCGTGGGCAAAACGGTAAAGAAGTACGAGATAGTTTTATTAAACCCAACATAATCTCATGGACTAAAGAAGTTGTAGCACGATACAGAGTATCTGATGTACTTGGTGTTGAAAGAGCTGATATCAACTTAGCACTAACTGATTATTTATCAAAAAGATTTGAAAACTATGGCATCACAATTAGCAACGTATCTTTGATCAATGTAGAAGTCGATGAGGAGACAAGAGAAGCTATAAATGCAAAGATTACGGCACAGCAAAATGCTGAAACACAAGGTATTAATAACCAAACGGCAATAGACAAAGCAACCGCAGATGCACAGGTCGCACGTACAAATGCACAAGCAAAAGCAGATGCAAGAATGATTGAGGCTCAAGCAGAAGCAGATGCAAATAAACTTCTTGAACAATCATTAACGGATAACATTTTAAAGCAGAGATATATAGAAAAATGGGACGGAGAACTGCCGATGGTATCAGGTGATAACTCGATGATTTTGAATATGAATGATTTAAACAAGGAACAGAAATGAGGTGCAAATAATGAATGTATGAGTGTTTTCATTGTGGATCTAAATCAGTAATATGGGACGGTGATTTTTCGTTTGAAGATTATAACATGGATGGTGATGGTCTTATTCACGAATGCCACTGTACGAAATGCGGTGCAATGATTACATATATGATCCCGTTTGATAACGAAGAGGATGTTGCACAAATATGAACTGTTGTTATGCAGGGGGAAAGAAAGGAGATATGTAAAGAGTGACGATTGAAGAAGCTATAGAAATAATAGAAAAAAGATATATGGATATGTTTAAATGCGACGACTTTGAGAAATGCGTACGCAATAACCAAGCAATTCGAATGGCAATTGAAGCATTAAAAGACAAACAGAGAATGGAGGACGACGGTAAATGAGTGAAACCCCATTGAATTTGTATCAAAAACTGGCCAAGATTCGCGCAATTAGCGAAGTCGCAAAGAAGAACAAAAAAGGATTTAATTATACATACACTGATATTACAGAGATTCTTGCAAATGTAACTGCCGGTATGAAGAAGTACAACGTATCACTGATACCATCAATTGATACAGGCACTTCGTCAATTGAAAAGGTTATTTTCGAAAATACCAAGTTTACAAAGAGCGGAGAGCAGTATGTAAACCATGTCGAAGAGATGTTGTTCAGTGCTGATATGCATTTCATATGGGTAAACGATGATAATCCAGATGAAAAGGTTGTTATCCCCTGGTTTGCAACAGCTTCAATGAGTGACGCATCACAAGCACTTGGATCTGCGATGACATACACTATGAGACAGTTCCTTACATCATACTTCCAGATTGCTCAAGCAGATTACGATGTTGACGCATACAGAAGTAAGCAGAAAGAAGCAGAGGTGTCTGAAGATCGTGCCATTGCAGATGGAATTATTGCAGAGTTTGATAAAATCCTGAAAGAATGGCTTGCCGACAACAGAGATAAAGAAGAAGACCTGAAAAAGTTCATTAAGAAGTATGTGAAATCTGCAAATTACTTCCAGATTAAAGAGCCTGCATTAGCAGCAAAGCTCTTAGAAGACTTCAAAACAACATTCAACATAAAGGAGAAAGAGTAAATGGGATTTAGAACAAACAGTTATGCAACCGTATGGAGTGTAGAACCTGTTAAAGACACAATTACCAAATGTAGAATATCTATCAACAGGAAGGACAGAAATACTGGTGAATATGTGCAAGACTTTGGTGGATTCGTATCTTTTGTTGGTACTGCAACTGCTAAGAAAGCATCTCTGCTGAAAGAGCGGGATAAAATCCGTCTTAAAGAGGTCGATGTGACGAACCATTACGACAAAGAGCGTAATACAACGTATACAAACTTTAGCTGTTTCGCTTTCGAAACTGAAAGTGAGTTCAATAACGGCGAAAATGGAACGCAGCAGGCAGCACCAACAAACAGACCTGACTTTGATGTCAATTATGGCGTTGACAGCGGTGAACCGGACGAAGAACTGCCGTACTAATGAGGTGATTCTTTGGCAGACATAAGCTATAGACCACTCATAGATGATATGGTGTGGAGTTATTCACGTATAGCTTGTTACCAGCAATGCGGTTACAAATGGTTCTGCAAATACATCCGTGGAGAGCGAGAGGCTCCAAGGTTTTATACATCATATGGGAGCTTCTTGCACAAATTGATCGAATCATATTACCGTGGAAGCTTAAAAAAGAGCGATATGAAGATGAAATTTCTTACAGATTTTTCTACGGAAGTGCAAGGAGCGCGTCCATCAGAAAAAATCGTACAGAGTTACATCGAAAAAGGAATAGCGTACCTTGAATCGTTCGAACCGTTTCCATACAACATGATCGATGTTGAGATGGAAGTAAAGTATGAGATAAACGGCATACCATTCATAGGATATATCGATTATCTTGGAGAGAAAGACGGCGAATTATACATTGTTGACAACAAATCTAGGGATCTAAAACCAAGGAGCACGCGTAAGAAGCCCACAAAAAAGGACGAAGAACTCGATGAGATGCTTGTGCAATTGTATTTATATGCCGCTGCCGTTGAACAGATATATGGTAAGTTTCCAAAGAGCTTATGCTTCAATTGTTTTAAAAGTGGCGTCTTCATAGAGGAACCATTCGTCAGAGAAAAGTATGACGAGGCAATCAAGTGGGCTTTAGATATGATAGGTGAGATCAAAGAAGATGAAAATTTCAGACCAAGCGTTGAATACTTTGGATGTATACACCTTTGTGGACTAACAAGTGATTGTGAATATTGGAATAACCAGTAACGAAAGGATAAAATCGCATGACAAATATTGAGTATATACGTACTTTAGACGTGTTTGAACTCACTGATTGGCTTGCCGATCAAGTGTTTCCGCCTGATGGAAGCGGTGTCGTCGATCTTCGTAGAGATTCACCAATAATGAAGTTCTACGATAAGATGATTAAATTCCTTATGCAGCCTTATGATGAAGATGCATTCTATGATTTCAGAGCGAGTTAACTATGGATAGATATCGTAGGCCGGAAGATATGGAACGGCGAGATAGTGAAGCTGCTATACTGGCCACACTTGTTCATCATCCAGACTATGTGTTTTATTCCGAATCATTACAACCAAAGCACTTTAACAAACGTGAGAATCAGCTTTTATTCGAGGCTTTAAAGGGTCTTTCGGAAGAAGGTGTGACAGATATTGACGGATTAAGCATTTGTGAATATGTAAAGAGTCACAATCCTGCAGAATCAGACATACTTAATCCAGCGTCTGTGCAAGATTTCATTTCACTCAGCAACAATATCGCACGAAACTCATCGAGAGACTACAAGATACTCGTATCAAATGTATATGATGTGGCATTCAGACGAGAGATGTTTAACAAACTTGATGAATGCAAAAACATCTTGATGAATCCCGAAGAAGAGGATGTCAGAAAGCGTGTTTACGAAGAGATTGACCGGGTGATGACATCATATACATATAACGATGACGTAGAATCATATGCCAACAAGCTTGATGGATTGTGGAGGGAGATTGAAGAGAGACAGGGTGATGGATATTCTGGTATACCGTTCAAGTTCCCGATACTAAACGAATATGTGACCATTGAGCGAGGTGAGCTGATTATCTTTGGCGCTCAACAAAAGGTAGGCAAGAGCATCATGCTTCTCAACTGTGCAGTCGACCTTTTGCGAAGAGGATATTCGGTACTATACATAGACTCTGAGTTATCTGACAGGCTTTTTACAGCCAGGATGTTATCTCATTTAAGTAATGTAACTTATAAATCTTTAACAGCCGGTAACTATGAAGCAGACGATATGAGACGAATACGTGAATCAATGGTTTGGCTCAAACACAGCAAATTCGAGCATATTTACATGCCATACTTCAGTTCAGAAGAGATATACAGAACTGTGAAACGAGTAAATCATACGATGCCGATTGATGTTCTTGTCGTTGACTACTTCAAATCGACCGGAAATGAAATGGATGCATTCCAAACATATGCTGCTATGGGTAAATGTGTTGATGTTGTTAAGAATGAACTTGCTGGCTCGATGAATATTGCCGCTATAGGAGCCGCACAAGCTACGGCAACCAACAAACTAGCAGACTCAGCCAAGATTGCACGTAACGCTTCTACGATTATTATGCTAAGTGATAAGACGCCAGAAGAGATTGAGCAGGATGGCGAAGATTGCGGAAATAAGAAAATGACTGTAGTAGTAAATAGAAACGGAATGCAACATGCCGATGGCGAATACATAGATATGTACTTTGACGGTAATCATATCCTGTATGAGCAGGCAAAAAAGCAACACATACCAGATATTCCATATTAAGAAAGGATGCATATGGAACTCGACGAATTAATTCACTCGATTGATATCGTAGAATACATATCACAGTTCGTTGAGCTGGAACAGCGGGGGGAAGAGTACTGGGGCATATCTCCATTTACCTTCCCTCCGGAGAGAACACCTTCGTTCTCTGTAAGACCTGATCCGCCTGTGTGGTATGACTATTCGAGCGGTAAGTCGGGCAACATTTATAACTTTATACAGTACTATTTTAACCTCAGTAACAGTGGCGTTGTGAAAAAAATCAGAGAATATGTAGGGTATGACGGTGAAATAAATGCACCGAGAGGCAAATTAGATGTAGTGAGTGTATGCAAAAAGTTTACTGACAGTAAACGACAAGAAAAACAATGTACTGCAACCATTCTGTCTGACGATATTATGGATCAATACGAACGCAAACTTGACAAATTACAGTTTTGGGTTGATGAAGGTATCTCAATTGAGACAATGGATAAGTTTCAAGTGCGATACGACAGCTACGACAACAGAATTGTGTACCCAATCAGAGACATGAATGGAAAAATTGTCAACATCGGCGGACGAACGCTCGATCCTAGATGGAAAGAAAAAGGCTTGCGAAAATATTCATACAGGTATAAGTGGGGTACGATTAACACGATATACGGTATGTTTGACAACATGGAGACAATCAAAAAGAAGCGCGAAGTCATAATTTTTGAGGGTTGTAAGAGCGTTTTGCTGGCAAATACATGGGGAATATGCAATACAGCGGCGATTTTGACGTCACATTTGAGTCAAAATCAGCTAAATTTGTTAATAAAACACGGGTTTGATGTAGTGTTCGCATTAGACAATGACATAACAATCAGAGAAGACAAAAACATTCGAAGATTGAGTAACTTTACAAATGTATATTACTTATGGGATAAAGACAAACTGCTAGATGAAAAAGATGCCCCTGTTGATAAAGGAGAGGAGGTGTTCAAGAAGTTATATGACGGCAGGTTTAGATTATGACAATCTTAATTTTAATAATTTTGTAACATCAAACGTTTACTCAACGACAACTACACCATATTATACATACACCATAGGTCATCCAACTAGGACAATACGTTATGACCCGAATCCAGATGCAATTAGAACAATACGAATTTCACCAGACAGTGGGATTAATAGTGCGTTTGACGAGTATGAGTATATACCTATACGTACTACACCTAAAGAGCCGACCAAAGATATCGAACCAGAAGAATTAGACATGCTTTACGGAGAAACAGAAAACAATGAGTAATTACGTTGTTTATCATCTTCACTCCGACCTGAGTAATGCTGTAACCAATATAGATAGCGTTACACAATACGGAGATTATATTAAAGCAGCACAACAATGTGGTATGACAGCAATGGCTTTCAGTGAGCATGGATCAGTCATGCAGTGGTGGCAGAAGAAATGCGAAATTGAAAAAGCTGGAATGAAATACATACACGCAGTTGAATGTTATCTGACTGAAAGCCTTGCTGAAAGAGTAAGAGATAACTACCATTGTGTGCTGATTGCAAAGAATTACGATGGATTTCTCGAAATAAACAGATTGATATCGCAATCTTTCAATAGGGATGACGGTCATTTTTACTACGTCCCAAGAATAACGTTTAGAGAGCTGTTTCAAACGTCATGTAATATCATTGTTACAACGGCTTGTATTGGCGGTGTTCTTGGTAAAGGCGAACAAGAGACACAGGATAAATTTATCAGGTTTCTTGACACAAATAAACTTAGATGTTTCCTGGAGATAGGCCATCACATTGATGAAAAACAAAAAATGCACAACAGGAGATTGCTTACATTAAGTGAGATGATCAATGTGCCTTTGATAGCTGGTACTGATACGCATGTATTGGATGAACGACATGAAAAAGGAAGGTCGATTTTACAGGCATCAAAAGATATACATTTTGACGGTGAAGCAAACTGGGATCTGAAATTTAAAACATATGACGAGCTTGTAGAAGCGTATAAGATCCAGAACTGCTTACCGATGGACGTTAATCTGGAGGCAATCGAAAACACAAATAGACTTGCGGACATGATAGAGCCGTTTGAACTTGACCAAGGTACAAAATATCCGCACATATATAAAGATCCGGAGAAAATATTTACAGAAAAGGTGATGAGTGCTATTGATACACATCCATATGCGCTCAAAAACCACACGAGAGAAGAACTTGTTCAAACCGTAAACGAAGAACTCGAAGTGTACAAGAAGACGAAGTCAATTGACTTTATGCTTCTACAGACGTACCTGAGAGAATGGGAAAAGGATAACGATATTCAATGTGGATACGGACGTGGTTCTGTATCAGGCAGCATGATAGCATACCTTCTTGGTATAACCCAGATGGACAGTATGAAATTTGGACTTAACTTCTTCCGTTTTATGAATCCTTCGCGAGTAACAAACGCAGATATTGACACTGACTATTCTGGAAATGACAGAGAACGGATAAAGCAATTTCTTCTCAAAGATAAAATGAATCTGCAAAGTATTAAATCTGCAGAGATCATTACCTTCAATACAATCGCATTAAAAGGCGCTGTACGTGATGTTTGCAAAGCGTTATACAAGGGTTCTGAAGACGTCAATTACCTGAAGCTATCCAGCCAGATAAACAAATTGGCAGAACAGGACGAGTATAAAGCAAGAGATCAATATCCAGAAGTGTTTGAATATGTGGATATTATCAACGGGACAATCGTTTCAGTTGGCACACATCCAAGTGGCGTTCTAATAAGCGATTTACCTATAGAAGAAACGATAGGGATGTGTTCGTTAAAAAGCACTCCGTATCCAGTATCAATGCTAGACATGAAGGAACTTGATGCACTAATGTACGTGAAGCTCGACATTTTAGGTCTCGACAATATAGGCGTTATCAATGAAACATGTAAAATGGCTGGTATTGACCGATTAACACCTGATAATGTTGACCTGGATGACGAAAACGTATGGAAGAGTATACGAGATAACACAACGCTAATCTTCCAATGGGAGAGTAATTCAGCTCAACAATATATAAAGAGATTCATGTCTGACAAGACATTACAGATAGCAAAACAGAGAGTGCCAAATTTCTCCATGATCAAATGGCTGTCATTTGGCAACGGCCTATTAAGACCAGCATGTGCTAGTTTCAGAGACAGCGTAGCAGACGGCGAGTTCTACGATAATGGACTCGAAATACTAAATGAATTTTTAGCACCTGAAGCAGGACGAATCGCCATGCAAGAGACAATCATGCAGTTCTTGGTAAAGTTCTGCGGATACTCTGCAGCAGAAAGTGATAATGTCAGACGTGCAATCGCAAAGAAAAAAGGTACAGAAACACTGCTGCCTGAAATAGAAGAGAGATTCATACAATTCATAGTGGAAAACTATGAAATGAAAAAGGAAGAAGCAGAGGCGGTCATAAAGCCGTTCCTGCAAGTAATCCTAGATGCATCAGCATACGCTTTCAGTTGGAACCACTCAGATGCTTACAGCTGTATTGGGTATATATCAGGGTACTTACGATATTATTATCCATATGAATTTTTAACAGCAGCATTGAACATCTTTAGCGACAATACGGAGAAGACGGCTGCTATTATAAAATATGCCAAACGGAATAACATCATAGTGACATCACCAAAATGGGGTGTTTCAACGGCAGAGTATGCTTTCGACAAAGAACGTAAAATCATTACAAAAGGTATGTCGTCAATCAAATATTTGAGTAGCAACGTAGCACAGGAGCTTTACGATCTTGCACTAAACTGTTACAAGACAAGAGATAGGTTCGACCATTTTGTGCAGATCTTAAAGGCAATCGACGACAAGACAACAATTAATGCAAGGCAACTTGAAATACTGATAAAGCTGGACTTCTTCTCAGAGTTTGGCAACCAAAGAGAACTGCTGACAATATATGACGTATTCAGCAAAATGTTCAAGTACGGACAGGTAAAACAACTGGCGAGATCGATGATTGATGGTTCTCCGTTTGAACCTTTTGTCCGCGAACATGCCACATGGACAACTAAGAAAGGCGAAGAAGCAAAATCTTATACAATTACAGACGCGATGCCAATCTTAGTTAAGATTGAAGAACATATAAAGTCGTCTCATATGGATGACCTCGAAGATCGTATCAAGATACGAAACTTCCAAGACTACATGGGTTACATTGGATATGTATCCGGCAGAGAAGAAGATCAGAAGAAATTATACATAATCGACATCTATCCTTTAAGGCGCAAATCGGACAATAAACAATTTGGTTACTCTATAATAACAAAATCAATAGGCTCAGGAAAAGAGTCACGATTTACAGTGTATAACAAAGAATACAACAGAGAACCGATTACTAAAGACGATATAATTTTGCTAAAAGGATGGAAGAGAAACGGTCAGTATTTCACACTGTTATCATACGAAAAAGAATTATAAAGAAATCAATAAAATGTATTGACATACAACTAAGTATTTGATATAATCATTTTAGTGAAGTAGGCCGAATGGCCTAAAATTAAAATCATATCAAAACACTTTAATGAAACAGAGGGTAGTATGGAATCAAAAACACCAACAGATCAACACTTCGATCTACTCTATGTGGATGATGGCAGCTGCGTGTCAAACGCAACAGTATACGGACTACGAAGCAGTATACGGGGAGCTAAATTCCCAATGGCTGCAGACCTTGACAACATAGATGAGAGATTGACAGATGGCATCAAGGCATTAGCAACATCACGGTCTGGAGAAGGTCATGACCAATGGCTTACAGGCGTAATTGTGCAAATGGACTTGACATTTTCAAACAAAGCGTGGGTCGAGGCTGAACGATATCACTTCTTTGACTTTGTGAGTTCACAATCGACAATGCACCGTATCACACGGTTTGATCTGGACAACTCGTACAATGAATATGTTGACCCTGGCATTGTGCAAATCATGAAAGACATGGTCACATCATTTAACGAAGATTTTCCAGACATGGTGATACCGGATGGAAAAACTGAAGAGTTTAGAGACAGATACTTGAAAATCCTATACAGCAATCCTGCAGGCTTTAAACTCACAGCAAGAATGACAACAAACTATAGGCAACTGAAGACCATTTACAAACAGCGAAAGAATCACCGCTTGCCAGAATGGAGAGCTTTTTGTAAATGGATTGAAACATTACCCCTTAGCTGTTTAATAACAGGAAAGGAGAAAGAATGAAAATCATAGCCATTTCCGGACGTGCTCAACACGGTAAGGACACAATAGCAAACATGATGAAAGAACAGCTAGAGGATGAATTCTCAGATGTGTTGATAACACACTACGCTGACCTGCTCAAATACATATGCAAACAGTTTCTTGGGTGGGATGGCAACAAAGACGAAGATGGAAGGAGGTTATTGCAGTACACAGGAACAGATTTAGTACGGCGAAGAGCGCCTGACTTTTGGGTTGACTTCATCATATCCATCCTAACTTTCTTTGATGGAAGATGGGAGTACGTAATAATTCCGGATGTTCGATTCCCAAATGAGGTCGAAAAGTTGCGTACTTGTGGATTCGATGTCACTCATATCCACGTCGAAAGGGACAATTTTGACAACGGATTGACTCCAGAACAGAATTTACACGCTTCTGAGACGCAAATTATGAATATAAAACCTGACTTTTATATACACAATTCAGGCACTCTCGACGACTTAAACGACAAAATTACTGAATGGATTAAGGAGAATATTGGTAATGGCAGCTAAAAAAGGCGAGTACTACGATCTTTCAAAATATGAAGTGTCAATTTGTTTAGACGAATATATGGCAATGAAAGATCTGCAACAGAGAAAACTTTACCTGAATGAAATCATTCACGAAGAACTTACTGCAGAATATATTCAACACATCTTGCAGTTTAACGCAGAAGATAAAGGTATTCCACCCGAAGAACGTAAACCGATCTTATTGTACGTCAGTTCGAACGGTGGCAGCGTTGACGTAGGATTTGAGTTGATCGATGTAATCAGAAACAGCATTACTCCGGTGTACACAATTAATCTCGGCTATCAATACAGCATGGGGTTCCTGATTGGTATTGCCGGACACAAAAGATTCGCTATGCCGAATGCAAAATTTTTGATTCACGATGGATCGACATTTATCTGGGACAGCGGAGCCAAAGCAAAAGATCAGGTCAAATTCCAGATGAGAGTGGATACAAAAATCCGCGAATACGTTCTGGAAAGAACAAACATCAGTGCTGAAGAGTATGACGAAAACTTCAGAGTAGAGTGGTATATGCTTGCCGAAGACGCAAAAGCAAAAGGGGTGACGGATTATATTATCGGTGTAGACTGTGATCTCGATGAAATTATCTAAGGAGGTGTAGACCTTGGGCGGTAAACGCAGAACAACTACAACCACAACAACGGTTAAAAATCCTCCTGAACACATCGATAAAGAAAATTTTTACGGTATGACACTCGATGATGAGCAATATGAATTTGCAGAAGCGATATGGAGCAAAGACAAAGACATCATCTTTGTGAATGCGAAAGCTGGCACTGGCAAGACGACAATCGCAGTCGGCGTAGCCAACCTGCTTGTACAGTATGGGAGATATCCAAAAATCATCTATATCATGTCGCCATATGGCGAACGCAAACAAGGATATCTCCCAGGCGATATGGATCAGAAGTCATCAGTATACTTCGAGCCGTGTTGCCAAGCGTTGATTACATGTAATGTGAATCCATATACGGCGCTGACAAGCGACATTGAAAACCAGAAGAATGGCAGTGCATACATTACATGTATTACTGATACATTTTTACGAGGCCAGAATCTTGATAATGCAGTAGTCATCATTGACGAGGCTCAGAACTATACAGTGAACCAATTAAAGAAGACGCTAACACGAATTGGCAATAATACGAAAGTAATTGTCATAGGTCACAGACAACAATGCGATCTTGAAAATACAGTAGAAAGTGGCTTTGGCAAATACATAGAGCATTTCAGAGATGAGGAACGTACAGCCGTTTGTAGATTGACACATAATCACCGTGGATGGATAAGCCGCCACGCAGACGAACTTAGAGGATAGGCAGGTGATAGCATGGTTACATTATTCACAACACATTGCCCTAAATGTAATGTGTTAAAAACAAAGCTCGATCAGAAGGGAGTGAACTATACAGAAATCGATGATGTGGACGAGATGCTGAAACGCGGATTCGAAACTGCGCCAGTACTCGCCGTTGACGACAAAGTAATGACATTCGGTGAAGCCCTGCAATGGGTCGGAGAACAATAATGGATATTCAACTGAAATTAACTAAAGACTTTGAGAGGTGCTTGGAGAACCTCAAAGAAAAATACGGAGAAGAGTTCGAGTACATAAACGGGTTACACCCGAGTCAGCTTGACTTTTCGGAGTTCATTGAGAACTTCATTGATAAAAGTACACTGGCAGACTCAACAATCGATCCAAATGCAAATGCTCGTAACAGAGACATCCGCAGCTTCATGACAGAGAAAGGTAAAAGTGAAGATAAACTATTCGCACTCAACAAAATCTTTTCAACAATCAAGAAACAGTGGGGTCTGCGTACAGCAAAGCAATGGTTAGAGCAGGAGTTCAGCCGTGGTTTTTATCTGAACGACAGCACAACATCATCGTACTTTCCTTATTGTTGGGCTAATGATTTTACAAGACTTTCAACAGAAGGACTGTTCTTCCTGAACAACTATAATAACGAGCCTCCAAAACATCTGACCACGTATATTGACGACGTGATTGAGTTTGTCAGCTTCTTGTCAAACAGACAGTCAGGTGCAGTAGGGATGCCAAACGTCCTGATTTGGGCGTGGTGGTTCTGGAAGAAAGATGTTGAGACTGGTTACTACATCAAAGATCCTGAGTATTACTGGAGACAGCAATGCCAAAAGCTCATATTCAGGTTAAACCAGCCGTTCCTGAGAATTGATCAGACGGCATTTACGAACGTATCAATCTTCGACAGACCGTATTTAGAGTCATTGTTCGGAGGAACCATTTTCCCAGACGGCGTTATGGCTATCGATCATATCGAAGAACTGATACAGGCACAGAAAGAGTTCATGGAAGTTGTAGACGAAACACGTACAACTCAGATGTTCACATATCCTGTGCTTACATACAGTCTTCTGTATCAGGAAGGCAAATTTGTAGACGAAGACTTCGCTAGATGGTGTTCCAACCATAACAGGAGATGGTCTGACTCGAACTTCTTTGTAAGCGATAACGTCGGCGTACTCAGCAACTGCTGCCGTCTGCTCTCGGACACATCGAAACTCGATGCGTTTATCAACTCAATCGGTGGAACAGCCTTGTCGGTTGGTTCTTGCAGAGTAAGCACAATCAATTTGGTACGTATCGCATATGAGAGCGGACTGAACAGAAAAAAATACATCGAGATTCTTAGAAAGAGGGTCTTACTTGATTGCAAAGCACTGTCGTCCATGAGGCACATTATTAAACGCAATATTGAAAAAGGACTGTTGCCAAACTATCAAGACGGTGCTGTAGAACTTGATAAACAGTTCTGCACGATCGGTGGAATCGGCATGTACGAAGTCATGGATATGTTTGGGTTAATCGAAACAGATGAGCTTGGGTGTAAAAGCTATTCAGACGAAGCTGTCGAATTTGCCACAGAGATATTGGATGCAATGAACGAAGTGAAAGACAGTTTCGAATGTGACTTTACGTTCAATATCGAAATGATACCGGCAGAGAACTGTGCAGGCGTTATCTGTCAGGCAGATAACTTACTATACGAAAATAACAAATACTTCATCTACTCAAATCAGTGGATTCCGCTGATGGAAAAATGCACTATCCAAGAGAAGTGCAGACTCGGATCTCTGTTTGATAAGAAGTGTGGAGGCGGATGCATCGCACACATCAATATCGAAAACAGATTCCCAACAGAAGAGGCTGCATGGGATATGCTCAATTACGTTGCGTCACAAGGTGTTATCTACTTCGCCTTTACGACAAAGATCAATGTATGTAAAGACGGACATGCGTTTGTCAGTAAGAAGACCTGCCCGAAATGTGGCGAACCTATTGCTGACACATACGCTCGCGTTGTAGGGTTCTATGTTCCCACAAGCGGATACCAGAGAATCAGGAAACGCGAATTTGATAAGAGAAAATGGATGAATGTATTGACAAATGACGGAGTGATGCAATGAATAACACAATCGTGCTAAAGGGTGTCGTTGACGAAGACTTTGTTAATTATAAAACTCCATCAATGACACTCATGTTTCCAAAATGTAGTTTTAAATGCAATGTTGATGGACAAATATTTTGTCAAAACGCTGAACTTGCAGAACAAAAAGATATCATTATCCCTATTGACTATCTTTGCGAACGATATCTCAACAACAATATAACACATGCAATTGTATGTATGGGTCTTGAGCCTCTCGACTCAATTATAGAGCTAGATAGCTTTATTGATATGCTGCGTAATAGATATAAATGCGATGATGATATCGTGATCTACACAGGGTTCAATAAGGATGAGATAACCGAACAGATCGATCTACTGTCTGACTTCAAAAATATAATCATTAAATATGGAAGATACGTGCCTGGGCAGATTCCACATTTAGACGATGTTCTTGGCGTTGAACTGGCATCAAATAACCAGTTTGCAGAAAGGATATCATAGATGCAAGAGGTGGCCATATGTCCATGCTGTAATGACGGAGAACATGAGGATATACCGATTCAACATCGTATGCATCAAGTCATGATGACACAGATGTATGAATCAGACGGTGTTGCTAATTATATTGCCAGATATTATGTATGTCCAATACTCAATGAGTTATATGTTGACGAAGAACTACAGAATGAACATATGCAAATCGTATCTGAGCTATTAAAAGGAGGTGTCGATGGGCGAAAACAAGAAGAAGAACAGCCAGTATAATGGGATAGAAGTGTACGAAGATCGTGCAATGATCTATATACCAACAGACGCCATACAAATTGAAATCGTTGCAAAGCTTTACGACGAAGAAAAAGATGGAATTGTAACAGTGTCGAAAACTATAGATACACAAGAGATCAAAAAGGCGTTAAAAGACGCTGAAGATAATTACATTGATCCAGAAGAAAAATATGTTCTTACGGAAAAAGGTTTGGAATACTTAGAGATGTTGGAGCGTAGTATAAAAGGTACTGAGTATTTGGGTGCGTTATTCCCATATGAGCAAAAATAATTATGTGATGCCCATCGAGATTTACGGATTGACGATGAAAGCTCGCTTGTTGCCGACAGTATGAGAAAGGCATCGGACAAAAGATATGAGATTAATCAAAACACTTATTCAAAAATATAGGCGTAACAAGAAACTTTGCCCGTTATGCGAATATTCGATCTGTGTAAGCAATAGAAGCCCATGCAACCAATGTTATATCGGTGAACAGTTTTTATTGCGAACATGGTATAAAACGCCTGACGGGGCAATATTAGAGGTAAAACAGACATGCAAATAAACATAAAGAAATTGGATGAAAACGCAAAGTTACCAACAAGAGGTTCTGATTATGCTGCCGGATATGATCTATATGCAAATTTAGGTGAAGATACATTTGCAATCATACCTGCAAATGGAACTGTCGGAATCGGTACTGGCGTTTCTATGGCTATTCCTGATGGATATTTCGGAGCAATATTTGCGAGAAGTGGTCTTGCTTTTAAGAAAGGATTGCGTCCTGCTAACTGTGTCGGCGTTATAGATTCTGACTACAGAGGTGAGATAATCGTTGCATTGCACAATGATACTGATGCAGGAAAAGATATATATAACGGAGACAGAATAGCACAAATCATATTTTTGCCGTTCGAACAAGCTGAATTCAATGAAGTTAACGAACTCGATGAAACAAAGAGAGGTGAAGGCGGATTCGGCAGCACAGATGAACGGAGGGATGTAAATGAGTAGATATATAAAAGAAAATAATAACACCACACCCATTGTAACAGGATGTAGTTTTCTCGGCTTGTTACAGGTTGCATTTATTATTTTAAAACTCATAGGAAAGATAGATTGGTCGTGGGTAAAAGTGCTGATACCACTCTGGATCGAAATTGGTATTGGCGTAGTAATATTCGTAGTTATATTCATTATACTCTGGATTCAAGAGAGTAAATACGGTGATTAAACATGAGTTACTACTATAACTATTTTTTAGGATATCAGAATAATGATGACGGTCTATTTTACCCACTCGGACCATACGACATGAACGGAAATCTTCACGATGTATTCTCAAGATCAAGATCATTTGCGTCAAACTTACATGAACGCTTCAGCATGATACCAACAGACAAATTTTCTGATCCGTTAAAAAAAGAGTTTACATATGAGAATTGTTACGGAGAAAAAGATTTAGCAAATGTGCGTTACCTGTACTTAGAGGGGCTTCCAGAAACAAATTATTTGCGCAAAGGATACTTCCTCATAGAGGACATCAAAATGTATGAGGACGCCATGAAAAACAATGAAGTGTATGGATGTTTTGACTATTTCTATGATTACATACCACTTGAAGTGTTCCCACAGATAATGCAGAACGAAATAACATTTGGCAAATCAGTCAATACGTCCGAAGAAGATGATTCCGTTGATAAAAAACATTCATGTAGAGATTATGCGTTTTACATTTATCCAGATTATACGTCTGAAGCATATGAAGCATCAATGCTCATTAACGCGGTAGGCATGTATGAATACGGTGTAAAAGAACTTGATAATGCACGAGTTGTCATTATGGAAACGGAGGGATGATGGATTATACATTTTTGCTGGTAGAAGCCAGCTTGATACTTAGCAGTATGATATTCGGTTCACTTATTGGATTCTTTGTTGCAGACAGCAGAAATAATAAGGAGGATTAATCAATGTTTGAGTTGTTTGATGATGATATCACATTCTGTGCCTCTCAGACATGCAAAAATCGTGACTGTATGAGACATTTCAGTAACATCAAACACCCTGAATTCCCAGTCAGCTTTGCCATGTTTGAAGGGACAGATACTTGCCCAAATAAAAAAGAGCATGAAAATGGAGGTATTTAATTTGGAATACACAGCCGAAAATAAAAGAGAGATTAAAGACACCATCAATAACATCACAACACTGAGTCTCTTAGCGGAAGACTTTTGTGAAGGAGACCCAAGGAGAAAAGCAATCGATGCAGCTATCGATATGGCGTGTGACATTGCTTTCAAAAAATATTTTGATGGAGAAGAAGAGCCTGAAGTTCGCGAGTATACATATAGCACACTGACAAACTTTGAATATATTAAATCTATGGACATTGATGATTTCACAACATGGATCACAAAACAACTGTGGCCAGATATAACGTTTGAATCATTTGTAACAAGATGCCATATTGTTCGCAACTTCTTAATGGATCCCTACGTTGATGAAAATGGATAAAGAAGTGCAATGCCCAAACTGTGGGTACAAACAAGGAGTAACAGATGATGAAATGAAGGTGCTAGAAAAAACAAATGAATGCAAACGCATTTGTAAATCATGCAGAGATACTTTTACGATCTATTACTTCAATGATATTTTTTGTACATATTATAAAGAGTCATAATAAAAGGAATACTTATGTTAGAAGAAGAAATCACATGCCCGCATTGCCAGAGTAAAATCATAATTTCTGGTGCCAAACGAGAAAGGGTTATGGGAGAGCGATCTTGCGAAATGGTTTGTGAGAAATGTCAAAAGAAATTTATGGTTATTAGCATTGACGGTGCGTTTAGCGTAATAAGGAGAGAGTAATGATACAGTTAACAATGCCTATAGACATGCCTGAATCATGTTATGGATGTCCGTTTGACTATGATAATATTAGATGTATGGCAATCATAGGATATGAAGAGGGGTCATTTGATAAATATTACAATAAAGGATTCAAAGAAAATGGAAATCGCCTGCCAAATTGCCCACTAAAAGCAGTAATGCCTTTAGAAACAATCATGTGGTGATACAATCTGAATATTACCGAATTGAATGATGCTCTTGATTGTGGTAATATTACTCCGGAAGCAATCTCTCAAGTCATGGCTATGAGAGACAGGAAGCGTAAGGTACTGGCCGTACACAAATATAAGATCACACAGCTCCCCGATGGCAGATATCAGACATACTTCAAAAGAGATGGGGAGAAACGGCGGCTCGTCAGAGCAACCGATGTCAGTGATTTGTATGAACAGCTGTACGGCCTGTACACCGATCAATTGTACCTTGACAAGATAACACTGACAGATCTTTATGAAGAATGGATCACGTATAAGGCAAGCATTACGGAGAGTCCAAACACTGTGAAGAGGCATAAACAACACTATGCTAAGTACTTCTGTGGAAGTACTTTGTTCAACAGTATGCTGCGTCATGTCACGGCAATTCAGTTGAATACATTTTGTAATCAACTGATCCGTGACAATGCGATGACGCGGCATGAGTGGACAAACGTAAAGACTATCCTGAAGGGGATGTTTGAACTCGCAGAAGAAAAAGAGTATATCAAAAACAATCCCATGCACAAGCTGAAGATAACTGTGAAGTTCAAACAGGTCAATAAAAAGACCGGAGAAACAGAAACGTTCAACACAGAAGAGATGGATAGACTTTATGCTTATCTTGATGCTCATTATGCAGCGGATGGCAATGTCGCATTCATGGCTGTCAAGCTGAACCTGATGCTTGGTCTGCGCGTAGGAGAACTTGTAGCCTTGAAGTGGGGTGACATCCACGACAATATGCACCTTCATGTATCCAGAGAAGAGACACGCAATCAGGAGACTGGTGAAAGGTCAGTAGTCGTTCACACAAAGACACGGCAGGATCGATTTGTCGTTCTCGTACCGCAAGCATGGGAGATATTAGAAGAGCTGTATCAGAGAGCCGAAGCGCCTGATATGGACGCGTTCATCTTTATGCGTGATGGGAATAGGCTTACAACACGCCAGGTCAATTACGTTCTTGAGAAATATGCCGAACGAACCAGTTCCATCAAAAAGAGTTCGCACAAACTCAGAAAGACATATGCGTCAGTGTTACAGTCGAGCGGAGTTCCGATCGATGAGATACGCCTGCAGCTAGGTCACTCAAGCATACAGACGACTCTATCGTACATCTTTAATCCGCTCACAAGCAAAGAAACAATTGAACGTATATCAGGAGCATTTCAAACAAATTTGAATGCGGGTTGAATGCAGGCGAAATTAAACATGAAAGAATCCTTTAAAATCAAGGGATTTGAGAGTATGTAAAAGCGTTCGAATCCCGTCTCGCGCTTTTTTCTTTTGCCTAAAAAACCCAGTAAAATCAAGGGTTCGCAGGATTCAGGTACTATTCAGATTTTGAATGCAATTGAATGCAGGTTAAATTTAACGAAAGGAGAGGAGAGATTGCTTCCAATCTCCTTACATAATCTCTCCAGAAAGTTGCATTTTGTTGTACTTGCTGGAGAAAATACGAAAAAAAACGGGCCTCACCTTTCGGATCAGCCCGTCATTTTTATTTTGGTTCATATTGTGCGAAGTCCTTTTTCTCCATTCTTTCCTCATAGATCCTCTTTAGAAACTTTACCGTTTCTTCTGTTTGGTTATTCTTGAATCCTGGATGTGCATCGCAATATGTCTCATAATCAGTGATGTCGGATAGCACTTGATCAAAGCTATCTTTGGAGTGTTTAACTCCAAGAAATACCTCATCTGCAAATCTTAAAATTCTCACACGTCTTGACTTCACTTCATTGACTGCCATAGTACTGCGCAGTTCGTCAATCTCTTTGTGAATGCTTTTTAACTCCTTCATCATCTCACTATCTTGCATTTCTTTTTCAGCTTTCCTCTGCTGTTTATGATCGAAATATGTCCATATACCAGCAGAGCCGAAAAATGCTATCAAAGCAATTATCACTCCATTCCAATCTATGTGTCCCATTGGATCATACCTCACTTTCAATTATCGTTTGATAATTAGTTGCTGACCTATGAAGATTTTATTAGGATTAGCAATGTTATTATCGGCTGCGATTTTCTGATACGTTGTTTTATACTTAGCAGCAATCCTAGACAGCGTATCACCAGCCTTTACAGTGTAAGTAATGTAATCCGTAGTCTGGACATTAAGCAGTTCATTTACTTTCTGCTGTACAAGATTAGCGTCATAACCTGCATTCGTCAGGTTCACAATTCTTTCTTTTCCTGCACCCCATCTGCCATTGATAACCTGCTTAGCAACTTCCTCAATAGACATCTTTGCAGGAGTTGGTGTAGAAGAGGCTGCACCGAGAAGTTCATTGACTTTCTTCTGTACAGCATTAGCATCATAACCAGCCTCAGAAAGTTTCTGGATTCGAAGATTATCATTTCCCCATTTTCCTGCAATAACTTCCTTTGCAATCTCTTCAACAGATTTCAGATTAGAAGAGGGGGCAGCAGGAGTAGGATTAACAACCGGAGCAGAACCTTCACCATCAAACGTATTATAGAATTCGTTCGTATCTACATTACCTTCGATACCGTCGAAATGTCTGACGGATGTATATTGCCATCCATCGTATTTGACATTGACATTCGGTTTGTTCTGTTTCTGTCCGTTGTTCGTGCCATACTTAGCAATCCACGGAGAGTAGCCAGGAGCGTCCACACCGTCAATATAGGCGTTGAAGAAAGACTCAGAGGCATAGATACCATATCTATATCCAGCGGCCTTAATTTCGTCACAGAACGCTTTAGCGACAGGTCTTGCGACGGACGCATACTGATTCTCTTCAAGATCAATATAGATAGGCATGATAAACTTACGACCATTGACAATACTCAGCGCTCTCTGAGCTTCCTGTTTTGCCATCGTAGCATTAGAAGCAAGAGAGTAGATATAAACGCCATATGGGATGCCAAGTCTATCGCACTCTTCAAGATTACGTCCGACATATGTGTCGTTCTTCTTTGTGCCATACGCCACACGAATAATCGCACCGCCTATTTGAGGTTTCACTTTCTCCCAATCAATCACGCCTTGCCATTCACTGATGTCAATAACAGGCTTAGATATATCGACTTTTTGAGTCGTTGTCTTAGGCTGTGTAGCAGGCTGCGTAGATGCCTCTGTGGGCTTCTGTGTGGCCGATACAGGCGTTTCAGCGTCGTACTTGGGGAATGCGTAGCCTCGAATATTACCCCAGCCTATGGGGATTGTACGGCGTTGTACGGCATCATTAAAATTCCCTTCAATTACGGTTATGTTATTTCCTTCAACTTTTTCTACAATACCAATGTGATCTGCAAAGCCATCATTAGGCTGTGTATCATCTTCCCAGTTGTAGCAGATGATGGCTCCGGGTGTAGGAGTAACATTTCCGTCCTCTTCCCAGATACCTTTCTTTTTGAAAAGCTGAATGTGTCTTTCAACACCACACTCAGTACCGCCAATCAAATCGGTAGCATTCAGTTTAATAAAAACAACGGATACAGTAGTGTCACACCAAGCATCCCAGTATTGCACTTTGTATCCAACCGCTAGAGGTTTATGGGCGTTATATATATCTATGATCTTTCGCTTATCGACTCCTATGAGACTTCGCATTGTATCAAGGACATCATTCGCGGTAATTCCCATAGTTTCCTCCTTTCAAATATAAAAATCCCAGGGTGTTACCCCTGGGACAAAACAACTGTTTTATTAACAAATTTTCAGTTCGGCTCTTTATATCCGAGCGCTCTGTCGGAGTCGCCAACACCTTTCGTAGTCGGATCGACAACGATACCGAGAATAGTCAGCACGACAAATACACATTCAACTACATGCAGAAGCTGACTGCCAAGCTCAGAAAAGTCGAAGTGATAACCGAAAACTTCGCCAACTGCCTGAATCAAAAGAATGATGGCAGGAATAATTGCCACCCAAAACGCTTTGTTCTTAAATCTGACAATCCAATTTATCATATACATCACTCCTTTCTTTTAACTGTAACGATAGGCTTTCCATCATTTCCAATAGTTACAGAAAAATCATGCGATCTTATAAATTCTTTGCGCTTTTGCGCTTCATAAGACGGCTGTTTCTTCACTATTATTCACCTTCAGGTTCCGGAGTTGGTTCCGGTTCCGGTTCGGGTTCAGGTTCCGGTGCCGGGATCGCATGATAGTAGCACTGGTTCGCAACCTGCCGTCCGTCCGTAGACAGTATCGTTGCAGAATGCGACGGAAGCTGACTGACCGCTGCAGCCGCAAGCACTTCATGATATTTCGACTCCGCTTTGTTCCGCGCAAGCGTAGCATCTTCATCGTATGCTACATGCACGATGTGGCCGTATGAGCCGTCTGCGTATTTCTGAATCTCCATAATGTAATACTGAAACATGTCTTTCTTTCCTTTCTATATTAAAAGAGACACCCGCGTGGGCGCCTGTTTATGGGTAGCTATGGTTAAGTTTATTCGAGATGGCCATTATGACAATTCGTTTGTGTTGAAGTGTCCGTAATACTGAGTATTTTTTCCAGCGAAGAAGATTTGACCTGTTTTTATATCAATAGCATAGCAATCATCAATCATACTCGTAAGCAATGTAAACGCAACCTGATTGCAATCTGTACTTACACAAATACTCGTTTGTTCTTCACTTGTAGCAGTACGATTCCAGTAGTCCTTAAACACCCCATCTTTATAATTGACTATACTTGGCATTACTCCATATATGGTAAAACTTCTTCTCTCAAACGTTTCATTTATATCATATTTTTTGGTTATACAATCATTTTCGTCTGTCTGTGTTGCGCCAGTAGTTGTATATCTTTTTTCGTATTCAAGAATAACAGGAGATGTGTCACTTACACTTCCTTCGCCATTTTGATGAGTCCAGAATTGCATTTCCGTAATTCCATTCGCATTCGTCCAAACATTATTGCTGCCAACAATTGTTTTACAAACATTGTTGTTAATTGGATATTCGATTGGATGATCTAACAAATAAACAAAATCGGCACCGCCTATATTTCCAAACCAAGTTTTGAATTCTTCAATGCTAGTAATTGATGATGGTAAACCCAAGAAAACTCTACCCGCCGTTTCACTAGCAAAACAAAACCTATTTTCAAAAGGATACCCATTTTGAGGCATTGACACAAACTTATCAGAAATGTCCAACCGAATTATTCCTGTTGTTCCAGGCTGTGCGATTGCATCAGCGTCTG
>Ga0310695_10003554_pt1 | contig 30357 bp, 20 predicted proteins | sample RumenRJG_04DNA_FD_203882 | JGI IMG/M metagenome (GOLD analysis project Ga0310695, IMG submission 203882) | Bovine rumen microbial communities from Lethbridge, Alberta, Canada - RJG_04 (v2) (version 2) | ecosystem: Host-associated > Mammals > Digestive system > Stomach > Rumen | place: Canada...
ATCGTTTTGGATTGGACTATGGGCACGGGCGAGTTGATGCGCCTGTCGCGAAGCGATCAGGTTGGGTGAGCGCGAAGCGCGAACTGCGAAGCAGCCGCAAGGCCCCGCGCCCGTGCGCCAAAGATATTTTGTTTTAAATAGTTGTTTCCAATCATCAGAAGGCTCGGCGGTGAATTACTCAGATGCGCCCTGAGTGTTTTGGGGGGTGAAGGTTTGAAAGTTTGAGAGTTTCGGGCTTCGTGGTTTCGATTTTACGGGACTGTCCCCGCACGCTCTCGTGTACGCGCCCCTTTCGGGGAAGCGACACTCCTGTCGCTTCACAATGACGCGCCAATGCAGAAGCGGCAAGAGTGCCGCGAATCGTGACTTCCAACTCCTGGCCTCGCGAGGCGACAACACGCGCGACGCGCGGCCGCCACATGCGGCGCCCGCCCATTTCAACCGACGTCCGACGTCTGAAGTCAGAAGTTCTTTCCTCTCTGCCTGTTTTCATCGGCACTCCAAGAAGCATTTCTTCTTCGAATATGCAATTGGCACTAATTCTACTACAACACCAAGGTCCTTCAACCTTTGCAGATTATTCTCAAAGGCAGACTGCCCATAAAACTTTCGCCCATGTTTACGTCCCCACGCCTTACCTGAATCCATTAAAAGGAACAACTTGCACGATCCCTCGGCGACAATAGTGTGCCATGACAAACTCTCTTCCCCCCATCCCAGACGAGGATCGTTGCACCTGCACCAGAAATCTCCGAATTCATACATTGACCAAGAACTTCCCATGCCGTGTTTTATATTCCACAGCGAGCTTTCTATGACTTCACAACGACCATCGGAACGTGATGGCAATACTATCATCAACCAAATTTGATCAAGATCATCCATCGAAACTCTTGTCCCAAAATTTTCGATGTCAATACGAAATCCTTTATGGGAGTCAGTATCCTGATCCCGCCGGAAATCATCCTCTCCTATCGAGCAGTAAACGGGAACAACGCCATAATTGGCACCACACTTCTTCCGCTTTCGTGCCTTTTCAAAAGCATTTGAGACGCTGGCCAGAACTGACAATCGTCTTAAATCGACGCGCTCTTGAATTTGATCAACCTCCCATTTAACATGCTTCTCAAACTCGCGTATTGATTCGTGGGAGCAATTCAGGACATCATTACGACTACATGCAGAAAGCGTCAGCAACATTGCCACCATGCAGAGCACATGCAAAAACATATATCCCTTTTTCATTTCCGCGCCTCCTTAACCTTTCTTGAGAGTTTCTCTAACAAAGATTTCTCCATGGATTTTACCACACGGATGATTTCTTCCCGATACAACGTCAAATCATATGCATTGGAAAAATCCACGTCATCCTCGTCAACAATATCTTCTTGCCCTATAAATCGCAACTTCCCCTTTCGGCCCCTGCCCCAGTAGTAGCGGATTGTAGATGTAGTATTGTCTGCGTAGACGATTCGCTCCTCCACGAGGTTCCAGTCGTCGTAGAAGAATGTGGTCGTGGCATTTGGCGTCACCTTCTTCACGCGGTGCGACTTCGCGTCGTAGAAGTTCGTGACGAGCGTAACGCCGTTCGAAGAAACCGTCTTCAGGCGACTGGCTGCGTCGTAGGTGAACGACAGGACCCCGTCTGAAAGCATGTTGCCGTCGAGGTCGTATGTAGGCTCGCGCGGAGTCACAGAGTCACAGAGAATGGAAGTGTACTGGTTGAGGCTGTTGGCGGTGTAGGCGTTCGTCGCGGCGTTGAACGAGGAGAATTGCAGGTTGCCTATGTCGTCGTAGCCGTATGACGCGGTCGACGGGGAGGGCGACCATCCCATGATCGACGCCGACGTCACCTCGCTGCGGTCGTTGTAGCCGAAGGCGTCGTTGTTGCGCGCAACCGGCCTGCCCAGTGCATCGTATGAATATGCAATGCTCTCCACGGTGTTTCCGTTGAAAGAGCTCGCGATCCCCGTCATGAGCGAGCGGCGCAGCGCACTGTGTATTTCATGACAATACTTCATTTTCATATCGGCTCATTCGACAATCCGCATTTGTTATTTCAGTTGTCGCCCCATCTGATTTTTCGACCGTGATAATCCATTTCGTAAGCAAGAGAGATGCGCACTCCCTTGTCGCTCCATTCAACATCCTTGACGAACTGAAGCATGTCGATCCATCCACCTCCGACTCGCCATCCGTTTCTGCAAAGGACCACGTAGCAAGGCACATCGGAGCCCTGTCCCGGAAAACCGGAGTTGAAGTAGCTCGTGTACACCTTTAGAGAGAAGGCCTTGTCTGCAGGACTTTCCACGGTCATTGACTTTCGCATGAAGAACATCTCGCCGCTAAAAAAGCAAAGCACCAATACGAGGCATACAGATAACAAGACGGCCATACCGACCTTTCTACGAGAACAGAAACTCATCTTTGCACCTTTACCTTGAATGTCTCTTTTAGATTTTCAACTTTCAAGGACTCCACGGGGACAGGCCCCCCATATATTCTAACACACAACTCTGCGGCCTCCGCGCCTCTGCGGCTCTGCGTTAAAAACAGTCTCACCGGGGACAGGCCCTGCGCAATGACGAGATGATGACTTCCGACTTCGGACTTCAGACTTCTAGCGACACGCGCGCTGCGCGACCGCCGCATGCAACGCCCGCGCAGTCCAGCTGACGTCTGAAGTCTGAAGTCAGAAGTCCTCGTTTTCTCTGTTGCGCTTCCGCAGATCATATCCTCTCATGCCTTCCTTTCGTCTTTGCCGGAACCTCGGCCGCGACGCGGTTTTGCGCATTGGGCCTAAGGTCCTCTTCAACCCTATAAAAGCCTTCTCGGCGCAGAAAATTCCAAGTGCCCGTTAAAAAATTTCAAAGATTTTTCTAACTTGGATTTCACGCGCCCTGCGGGCTCGTTGTAGAAGTTACAGGCGATGCGATTTTTCGTCCTTTCCCTTAAACGAGAGAATTGTAGCATTTTTCAAGAGCTGAGACAAGCGCGAAGAGTTTCTAGTTTCTAGTTTCTAGTTTCTGGTTTCTAGTTTCTGGTTTCGGGTTGAGAGTTTCGGGTTGAGGGTTGCGAGGTTCTGGTTTGAAAGTTTGAGAGTTTGAGGGTTTGAAAGTTTCGAGGTTCTGGTTGAGGGTTTCATTCATTGTGTGATTGTGAAATAGTGGGATTGTGGCATTATGGAATTGTTTGCCTTCAATTTCATAATGGCATAATGGCATATTTTCACAATTCCGCAATCTCACAATACAGCGTTACATTGAAGCGCCATTGTGAGTGCTTCGCTGGTAGGGCCGCCTCGATGAGGCGGCCGCAATGCCGGGCGAGAGACACGAGACATGAGCCTTGTCACTCAAACTGGCAATGGGTGGGCCAGTCGTATGCACGGGAGAGGTCCACACGAGAGAGAAATTCGCGGAAGGGTCCGTTTTTCGCCGTTGGTGTGAAGTCGATTTTCCTTAGCGCCACGCCCTCCTGCGCAAGCTCGCGCCGCACATGGTTGAGGGCGAACCACTCGATCGTGCGCCCCATCGCGCGGCAGCTCATCACGAAGTCCGTCACGCGCCCTTCTGCGGGATTCGCCACCACGTAGCACACAAGCCCCATCTCGCCGAAGGCGTCGCTCACGCGGAATGTCCACACGCGCCGCGAAGGGTCGTTCACAAGCGCACGCATCTCGTCCTCGCCGCGTCGGATTGTCGTGGCGTTGAACTGGTTCGTCTTGCCCGCCATCTGCGCAAGGCGGGGTACGTCCCCATCCGTGGCACGCGCGGCTCGGCATCTGAGCTTGAGCGATTCGAGATAGTCGTCGAGCGTGGCGGATGCTGCAGCCAGATCGCGCCGTGCGCCCTCGGCACGGTACATGGCCGCGCGGGCGCGGTCTTCGTCAGTGACGCCTACGGACGCGAAATACGCGGCGTCCAGGCGGCGCAGGAACTGCGCGGGATCCGCAAGATCGTCTGGAAACGGCGGCACCGCCACTCCCGGAAGATGCGCCTTCATCTGAGCGCGTTCGAAGGGATTGTCGTCTATGAACACCACCGAATCTACGCCGAGATTGAGCGAACGGCAGGCCGCGAGGAGATTGCCGGCCTTTGGACGCCAATCCACACGAACGTCGGAGAAGTCTTCGAGCGAAAGCGGCATGTCCGCACGAGCGAAGGTCTGTGTGATCGGAGCCTCCGGAGCGGGCGGATCGTTCTTCGAGAGGAGAACGGGCAACACTCCGCGCTCGCGCAGCGCCAGCACGCCGCGCTGGAAATCCGCATACGGTTCTACGGCCTCCGCGCCATCTTCCGAGATGATGCCGTTCCAAAGCGTGCCGTCCGCATCAAGCGCAAGCACCTTCTTCGGAGCGCCGTCGAGGAGGAAGAAGAATTCGTCTTCAATCGCCTTGATGGCGCGAAGCGAAAATGGCATGGCGGCGAGCTGGCGCATGCGCTCGTCCCAGAATCCGGGCGTCTCGCGCGCGAGGGCTGAGACATCTGGCGCGACAACGCGCGCGCTTGGCAGACGCGCAGCGAGCAGGGACGCTCCCTCTTTCGCGTCTTCTCCCTCCATCACGAACATCACCGCCTCAGGCGCAAACTCATGAAGGCCGCTCTTCTCGTCCAGCGCCTCCTGCCGCCACGCATCGAAGCCGGGCGCAAGGTACACCTCGTGGCCCGCGCGGCGGAAGTCCTGCGCGAAGAAGTCGAGAGTTACATTGCCTAGTACGGCTATCTTCATGGACAGATCAGGACTTGTCTTTGGGATTGATGTACGGCGCGAAGTCCGCGAGCTTGCGCAGCTGCGGCACGGCAGCGAGCGGAATGGAAGTTCCGTAGCGCGCTTCGGTCTCCATCACGAGGCGAAGGTGCATCACGCTATCCCACTCGGGCAGCGATCCGTATTCCGTCTCGGGCGTAAGCGTGCCCTTCTGCACGCCCAGTACCTCCGCGGCAAATTCAAGAAAGTCTTCCATTGCCTCTCACCTTCCTGCCGAGTACGTCATCGTGATCGCGGCCGTGGTGACGGGCTTTTCGAACGCAAACGACAAACGCTCGGGCGACTGGCGCCCGGGGTTTTCGATCTTCTCGGATGAGAACTTTACCGGCGCAGAGGCGGAGACGGCAAGCTTCATCTTTCGAAAGCCGCTCGTCTTCTTGAATGTGAAGAGCATGCCCTTCTCGTCCTTCGTCCACTCGCGGTACGTGATCACGGGCACTTCGAAGGTGGTGGGTTCGGAGAACTCGGCCTTGTCGGTGACTGTGAAAGTGCAGTGTTCACGATCGAACACTATCGTACGCCGAAGCGACTTGAGCGCAGGCACCTTGTAGGCGGCGGCGTAGTCTATCGTAATCAAGTCCTCCTTGTCGGTAAAGCGAGTCTCTACCACCTTCGCGGCGGCGGCGCGTCCACCGCTCTGCAGCTTGCCGCCGATCACTGGCACGGGATGTCCGTACGAGTTGAGAACCTTGGAGACGTAGCGGTCGCGCGAGAAAGTGCGGCGCGTGTACACTTCGCCGCCTGGATCGCCGGCCATCTCGCAGCCGTCCATCATCACCGTGTATGTGCCCACGTCGTTGTGGTTGTGGAGCTCGGCATTGTGCCCGCCCTTGAAGGCGGCGCTCCAGCGAAGGCCCTTGTCGCCGGGCTGCGCGTAGCGGGAAATGAGCACCTGGGCGTCCTTGAACCAGGTGCGGATTGGCAGCACGTCCATCGTCGGTTCGCGCTGCGGCGGCTCCTGCCCGAAGGCGCGCAGCGAGAACTGCGCGTGGCCGGACGAGAGCAGCGGGAGTCTGAGTGCGGGAGTGCTCACGAGATCGGGCCACACCTGCCGACCGAGCGCGAGCAGCGATGGCGAGGGATTGCCGCCGCCGTCGGCGAAGTGCGGCGACCTGCCAGGCTGGAGCTGAAAGCCGTAGGCGTACTTCATCACGGTCTTCGTCTTCGGATCGGCGAAGAGATCGACTTTGCCGCCAGTCGCGGCGCGTATGGAAAGCCCCATCATCAGGTGGTGTCCGTAGCCATAGTTCCAGTAGCCCATGCCCTCGGAGCAGTAGCCGTCGTTGGTGTATCCGGCGAGTGCAAAAGGCACGCTGCCTTCGGCGAGCACCACAAACTCCGCGCGCAGGCGGCGGTCAAGCACGATCGCAAGCGCCGCGCGCACCACGCAGCAGTTGCACACGCTGTTCCAGTTGTTGCCGCCGTGGAACCACCAGTGCGTGCGGAGGGACGCCTCGCCGCGGGCGTGGGCAAGATGCGGCCTGAACGTGCGCCTCTCCACCTCCGAGCGGATCTTCTCCCTAGTGGCCTCCGGAAGCGCATCTCCAAGCCACGCAAGGCAGTACGCGAGATCTTGCGAAACTGCCGCGCTTACGAGGTCCACATGCGGCGTGCCGTTGAAGCATGTGAGTCCTCCGTCGTGCGCGGGAAGTGTCCAGCTCTTCATCGCGCATATCGCGTTGACGTACTCGACGATCTTAGTGATGAAACGTCCCTTGTTCTCAAGGCATTCGGCAACGAACAGACTATCGAATCCACTCTGCAGCTTGAAATAGCATTTTTCGTAGTTGCGACGGTTGCCGTTGCGCGAGAACTCGAGATACAGTTCGTCGGGCGTCTCCGAGACAGGCGAATCCAGCAGTTTCTCGGCGGAGGCGACAATGGCCTTGCCCTCCTTGGTCTCGGCAAGAGGTCCCCACTTTGCGCGGTCGCTCGCGGGTGCGCCGTCTGCCTGCGGCTTCTCTGGCAGCGATACCGCCACTTCCGCAATGCGCGCTTCGCGTGTCTGCGCAAGAGCGACAGGCGCATCGGCAAAGACGGCTCCCGCCGCGCACAGCGATGCCAGGCACAGGAACGTTCCGAACTGTGTTCTCATCTCGTTTCCTTTCATGTAGTTAGTTGACTTTTTTGGTTGAAGAAAAGCCCGCTCGCCCATGTCACGTATTCGCCATAGACGAAATCGGCGTCGAAGAGACGGGCGAGCCGGGCGGCGCCGGCGCGAAGGCGCGAGGCGTCCATGCGGCGCAGCCGTTCGAGGGCGCGCGCAAACGACTTCGCGTCGCCCGCGCTGTACGATGCACCAGCGCCGTTTTCGTCAATGAGGCGCGCCGTCTCGCCTTCCAGCGAATTAAGAACGGGAAGCCCTGCCGCAGCGTAGTCCGCAAGCTTGTACGGCACTCCCACGCACGACGCGGGAAACATCGGCACGACAGCGGCGTTGGCGCGCGCGAGCATCGCGCGCAGCTCTGCGTCGCCGACGTATCCGTGAAAGACTATGCGCCCGCATCCAGCGGCAAGCGCGCGCAGGCCGGGTTCCTGCGGGCCCTTCCCGGCGAGCTCCAAACGCACGCCGTCCATGCCCTTCACTGCCTCGATCACGGTTGCGAGGTCGTACGAGGCGCCCATGCTTCCCGCGTATGCGATCGTGAAGTCCCCTTCTGCCGGATGCGTTCTTTCCATGCCGGAAGGAATCTCGATGCCGTGGTAGAAGAGGCGCGTAGGCGCAGTGGCGCCGTAGCTGCGCACAAGGTCGATGTAGCGCTCAGAGACGGCCGAGATTGCATCCGCCGCGCGATAGTTTGCGCGTGCCGTGCGGGCTAGGGGCGCGAGGAGAAGACGCGGCGCAACGCGCTCGAACGTCTCCGGCCAGGCGTCCATCACGTCCACGACGAACGGCACACCGCGCGCCTTGCAGAAGCGGCGCGCCGCAGCGCAGAGCGAGAGCGGAGGCGATGAGGCGACCACGAGGTCTGGACGCTCCTCCGCGGCGGCAAGGCGCGTCCAACGGCGCGCCAGCGCGAAATGGGAATAGATGCGCCTAAGGCAGATGTTGGCGCCGTAGGGCGGCGTGTGGACCATCTTCACGCAGAAGCCGGGATCAGGGAACGCGGAATCCATCACGCGCCTTGCCTTGCGCGAGTGCGAGAAGTCGCTCGTCCAGAGGGTCACGTCATGTCCCGCGCGCGCGAACGCACGGCACATCAGCCAGTATCGCTGCGGTCTGTTTCCCTCAGCCGGCAGATTGTCAAAGGGGTTGACTATCCAAACTCTCATTCACGCTCCTTGCGCGGGGCGAAGACGATGGAGGCGGTGAAGGCGGTAAACGGCGCAACGAGAACGAGCGAGAAGCTGCCGATGAGAGTCTTCACGAGCTCGGCGGAGACGAGCGTCGAGTTGATGAAGTCGAGCGGGTGCGTGCCCTGCGCGGCAAACGCCATCAGAAGCGTGATGTAGCCGCCTGAATAGGCGAGAAGAAGGGTCGTCGTCATGGTGCCCACGACGCTGCGGCCGATGCGCACTCCCGAGAGCAGAAGTTCGCGGCGCGGAAGCATGGGATTGTGGCGCGCCACCTCCTCGACGCCGCTTGCGATGTCCATCGCAAGATCCATCACGGCGCCGGAGCTCGCGAGCACCATTGCGCCGATGAAGATGTCCTGCAGGTTCAGGAACTCGTAGCCGGAGTAGAGAAGCGTCTGCACATACGGCATCGTGGCGCCGTTTATGTGCATGAGGCGTCCGAAGGCGTGCGCCATGCCGAGTCCGGCGAGGATGCCGAGCGCAGTGCCCAGAAACGCCGCCACGCCCTTGCGCGTGAAGCCGGCCACAAGGTACATGATGACGGCGGAGAGAAGGCACACCGCCGCAAATGAGGTCCAGCTCGCGGACCAGCCGCGCAAGGCGAGCGGTATAACGCCCTTCCACACCACGAGGCAGCTCAGAACGAAGCTGAAGAGAGCCTTCATGCCAGTCCAGCCGCCGAAGAGGCACAGGAGGGCGCAGAAGCAGAGGAAGAGCGTGAGAGCCCATCCAAGGCGCCAGTGGTCGCGGGCCACAAGAGTGTCCGTATCCGGGTTCTCGCCGCCTCGCTCAATCACCACGGCTTCGTCGCCAGGGGCGAAGTGCTTGTCGAGGTCCATCTGGGCGCGCAATTCGTTGACGGCGCGGAACGTCTTGCCGCTGTTGGGGCCATCCAGCATGCCCACGGTGAGATGCTGCGTGCCGAACTTCATGACGCCGTGAAGCTCGATGTTGGAGTCGTCCACGGTAAGGACGCGTGCGCGGCGCGCAGTTCCCTCGCGCACGACAAGGGCGGGCGGCGACGGTGCGCGCCACAGCGCCACGCACAGGCAGGCGAGCAGCAGCACCGCCACGCTGTCGCCAAGGCGCTTCATTCGTAGAGGGCCTTGAGGCGCTTGGCGATGTCGGTGTTGTCAAGGAGTCCGGTGAACGCCTCCGCGCCCACGCCCTCGCTCGTGCTGAGAACGGGCAGCGCGGTGTGCGAGCCCGATGTCCAGCCCACTCCGGCCTTGGCGCTCATCACCTGCACGGCCGCGATGGGAAGCATGTTGCGCTTGAAGGCGCCCTCCAGCTTCTTGATGTCGTTAGCGTTGAGCCATATCTCGTCCTCATGGGCGGACTTCTCGCCGGCCGCGAACTTACCGCCGGCCTTTTCGTCGCCCTGCTTGCGGCCCACCTTGTCGAAGTCGAACCCGAACCACTTCTCGAGAAGCGGCTTCGCGTCCTTGAACGTGAACTCGCGCCCTTCCGCCTTGGCGGCCTTCTTGGCGCTCTTGAGCTTGCGGCCGAACTCCTCCCACGAGCACTTCTGGCGGGCGAGGCGGCGCGTGTGGAGGGCGTAGCCGGTGCTCATGAAGCCCATGGCCATTCCGCCCGTCTCATGGTCGCCAGTGGTGACGATGAGCGTCTCGTCTGGATGCTTCTCCATGAACGCCTTCGCGACGCGCGTCGCGTCGTCCAGCTCAAGCGTCTCGCGCAAGTTGGTGGCGGTGTCGTTTGCGTGGCCGGCGTGGTCGAGCTTGCCGCCCTCCACGAAGAGGAAGAACCCGGCGTCGCCGTCCAGAAGCTCGATGCCCTTCGCGGTGAGCTCGGCGAGCGTTGGCTGCGAGCCGTCGGCGTCGATCGCGTACTGCAGCTCGCCGTCGTCGCCGCGGTAGAAGCAGCGCTGGCCGGGCTTGAAGGCGCGGAAGGCGGCAGTGTTGGTGGCCACAACGAAGCCGGCCTTCTCGGCGAGCTCAAGGAGGTCGCCCTTGTACTCGGGGTCCTTCACGTCGTTCTGCTTGCCGTCGAAGCCGCCGCCAGCGATGTACTCGTAGGGCGAGTTGACGATGTCGAGTCCGATCTGGTAGAGTAGGCCGCGGTGCTTACGGTGCGCCACGAATCCGGCGGGCGTCGCGTGGTTGATCGTCACCGAGGTCACCACGCCCACCTTGCGTCCGCTGCGGTGCGCGACTTCGAGGACGCTCTCCACGCGCTCGCCCTTGGAATCAACTCCCGCGGCGCCGTTGCTGGTCTTGACGCCGCACGCAAGCGCCGTCGCAGCGGCCGCGGAGTCGGTGATGAGCGAAGTCGCAGAGGCCGTGCGAGTGGTCGCGTGCATCTTGAAGTGGTTGAGCGTGAGCGGACCATGCCCCGTCGCGAGCGCGAACTCCTCCGCCACCATTCGCTGCGGCGTGGACATCCCGTCGCCGATGAACAGAAACACATACTTCGGCGAAGCGGCCTGAATCGCCGCCGCCAGAAGCACAACCCCCATTGCACACATTGTCTTCATCTCAACATCCTCTACTAACACGAAACCCGCGCCGAGACGCGGGTTCGCTTGTTCAATGGAGGTGGGAAGCGGAGTTGAACCGCTGTGGACGGATTTGCAGTCCGTAGCCTAACCGCTCGGCCATCCCACCAGTTGCTTGACCTTAGTTGGTCTTCTTCGCCGCAAGAAGACGGGCATGGACGCGCTTGTTGTACGCCTTGCGCCGATTTCTCTTGGCACGTTTTCTAAGTTGTTGTCCCATGGCGAAGTAGTATACCAAAAAGAGTGCCCCTTTTGCAAGTGCGAAATTCAGGAAAAAAAATAGTGCGTGCGTGGAGGAGCTAGTCGAGGTTCTGGACGACATCGGGATTGGGGTAACTGTCGACGTAGTGTGTGCTGTAGTCCGAGAGGCCTGCGCTGAAGAACGAATCGCCGTACGCAAGATAGCTGCTGTTGTAGAACGTGGTGCCACGCACGGCCCGGGCGATGCGGCGTGAGCCGATGAAGACCGGAGCCATCACCGTAAGCCATTCATCGACGAGTCCGGCATCTGCAAGCGAGCGTGCGAGTGCGAGCCCGCCTTCGCACAGAACGCTCATCACGCCCATCTTGCCGAGCTCCACGAGCGCTTTCTTGGCGTCGTCGAAGACGAGCGTGGGGTTCTTCCCGTCGGTGAACACCTGCGCGTTCTTCGGGAGCCTGCCGCTCTTCGACACGACCACGCGGATGAGATCCTTGTTCGGCCTTACGCGCGCAAGGAGCGAGGGATTGTCCCTACGCACCGTTTCTGCGCCCACCATAATGGCGTCAAACGCCTCGCGCATGCGGTTCGTGCGCCTTCTCGACGCCTCGCAAGTTATCCAATTCGAATCGCCCCAGTCGTCACAAATCCTGCCGTCGAGCGACATCGCGATCTTCACCCTCACGTACGGGAGCCCAGTGAGCACATGCTTGCGGAAGTCGACGATCAGACCTCCGCACCGCGCCACAAGAGCCCTGTCGCCGCGGAATCGTTCGCATTTCACGCCAGCCTTCGCGAGAACACGCTTCGCGCGTCCGCTGTTCTTCGGGTTCGGGTCCGGCGTAACATACACGACCTTCGGGATTCCGGCGGCGATTATCGCATCGGTGCAGGCACCCACGCGCCCGGGCTTCGAGCACGGCTCGAGCGTGACGTACAGAACCGCGCCCTTGAACGACTTCGCACCGCGGCGCTTCGCGTTCTTGATCGCGGCGACTTCCGCATGGTCCCCGCCGGCCCTTCTGTGCCACCCTTCGCCTATGATCCTGCCGCCCTTCACGATCACCGCGCCGACTGCGGGATTCGGGCGCGTGTGGCCCATCCCCCTCCACGCGAGCTCCAGCGCGCGATGGATGTAGTCGATCTCCTTGCTCGACGCGGCTGCACTCTTCTTCTCAGCCATGGCGCTACACTCCCCGCTGCCCCAAGCCGAGACTGAGATACCACACAAGTATCTTCGGGCCCCAGAACACCCATGCCACGGCACCCATCGCGAGGAACGGACCATACGGCACGGCGGTGAAACCACCCAGCTTCGCCTTGCCCTTTATTATCATCACAATGCCCACCGCGGCGCCGACGAAGGACGACGCCACTATCGTGAAGAGCACGGCCCACGGACCAAAGAACGCACCCACCGCCCCAATCAGCTTCACATCGCCGAATCCAAGCGCGTCCTTCTTGAGAATCTTCGTGAACGTCCATCCCACCAGCCACAGGAACAAAAATCCTCCAGCCATTCCCCCAAGCGACATGTAGAGCGCATTGATGCTTTTCACCTCGCCCTGCAGCTCCGGCACGAAATAGCTCAGCGGCACGCCGAGGATCATTCCGCCGATCGTCACGCGGTCCGGCAGATAGAAATGCTCAAGATCGATGAACGAGCCGAGCATGAGTCCGGCAAACGCAATCCAGCACGCGGGAACCGTCCAGAGCATGCGCCGCGCCACGAACCCCAGCGCCGGCTCGGAGTGCAGGAAGAACGGCATTCCCCACTGCGCATATGCCAGGAGAAACAGGATGCCGCCCATGAGCTCGACGATCGTGTAGCGGATCGATATCGGCTCGTGGCAGTTGGCGCACTTGCCGCGCAGACAGCACCAGCTGAGGATCGGGATGTTCTGGTACCAGCGGATGGGCGCGTTGCAGCGCGGGCAGTGCGAGGGAGGGCTCACCACGCTCTCGCCGCGCGGAATGCGCCAGATGCACACATTGAGAAAGCTCGCGATGCAGGCACCTATGCCAAAGGAGAAGCAGGCGAATACTGTGAAGTAGTAGAGGTCCATGGCGACTATCGTTTTACGGCTACGGGGGCGCGTCCAACAAGCGAGAGCGCGCTCTTGAGATCAGTCCATATCTGACGCTTGGCCTTGGTTATGCCTTCGCCGACGCTGCCGAAGCATGCGAGGATCTTCGTGGGCGAGTACGTGACAACCGTTGGGACATCCGCGACCTTCGTCCACATCCCAAGCGCCGCGCGCTGATCCGGCGCGAACACGTGAAACGCCTCTCTGCCAAGCACGATGTAGACGCGCGCGCGCGGCTTCTCCGCTGCGGCCGCGGCAGCCTCCTTCACCATAGAGTCCCTGTTCGAACACCCCATAGCGCGCAGCATGTTGCGCATCATCTCTGCCGCCTCGCCTTCAGGACGCCTGTCGACGATGAAGGCGAAGTCCTTGAGTTCCGAGCTAGTTGCAAAACCCGATGTGGCAAGGGCGCCCTCGCCCTTGCAGCAAGGCCGAGGCGGCCTTGCCACATCGTACACACATGGTTTTGCAACTACCTCTTCCGACTGTTGAGGAGTTGCGGGTTTTGAGGTTTCTGGTTTCGGAGTTTCGAAGTTTCGGGTATCAGGTTTCGGTGGCTCGGGTTTTACGGGCATGAGCAGCGCACGGTCGCATTCGACCGTGCGCGTGCCCAGCTCTCTCTCGAGCTCGAGCGCCTCTTCGAAGGCGCCAAGGATTTCGTCCAGAGTCGTCACTGCCCCTTGTAGCCGTACGGATTCTTGGACTGCCAGCGCCAGAGGTCTTCGCACATCTTCTCGATGCCGCGTTCGGCCTTCCAGCCGAGCTCCTTTGCGGCGAGGGCGGGATCGGCCCAGCATTCGGCGATGTCGCCAGGGCGGCGCGGCTTGATCACGTAGGGCACCTTCCTGCCGCTTGCGGCTTCGAACGCCTTCACGATCTGCAGCACGGAGTAGCCATTGCCGGTGCCGAGGTTGTAGATCTTGAAGCCAGGCTTCTCGGCGAGCTTCTCGATGGCGCGCAGATGGCCGATGGCGAGATCCACCACATGGATGTAGTCGCGTATGCCTGTGCCGTCGGGTGTGGGATAGTCGTTTCCGAACACGCTCAGCTCCTTGAGGCGTCCAACCGCCACCTGGGCCACATAGGGCAGGAGGTTGTTGGGGATGCCGGCCGGATCCTCGCCGATGTCGCCGCTTTCATGCGCGCCGATCGGATTGAAGTACCTGAGCAGAATCGTGTTCCACTCGGGATCGGCCTTCTGCACGTCGCGGAACACCTGCTCCATCATGAGCTTCGTCCAGCCGTAAGGATTCGTGCATCCTGGCGTGGGGAAGTCCTCGCGGATCGGCACGCTCTGCGGCTGGCCGTACACGGTGGCGGAGCTGGAGAAGACCACGTTCTTGCAGCCGTGCGCCGAAAGCACCTTCAGCAGCGTAAACGTGCCGCCGAGGTTGTTCTCGTAGTACTTGAGCGGAATCTGCGTGGACTCTCCCACCGCCTTGAGGGCGGCGAAGTGGATCGTGGCGTCGAACGGCTTCTCCGCGGCCACGACCTTGTCGAGCGCGGCCTCGTCGCGGATGTCGAGCTCGTAGAACTTCGGCGCCTTGCCCGCAAGCCTCTCGACGCGCCTGAGCGACTCCACGCAGGAGTTGCAGAGGTTGTCCACCACAACGACGTCATGGCCCGCCTTCAGCAGCTCGAGCGTTGTGTGCGAGCCGATGTACCCGGCGCCTCCGGTAACAAGAATCTTCATATCATCACCTAACTACAAACCACCAAACTACCTAACCACCTAACTACAAAACCACCTAACCACCAAACTATCTGGTTGAGATGCGGTCGTTGTACTCGCCGGTCTCGGTGTTGATGCGGATCACGTCGCCTTCGTTGATGAAGAGCGGCACAGGGCACACATAGCCGCCTTCGACGGTGGCGGGCTTCATCACCTTGCCGGACGCTGTATTGCCCTTCACGCCGGGCTCCACCTTGATCACCTTGCGCTCCACGAGCTGCGGAAGGTCCACGCCGATCACCTTGTCGTTGAAGAAGAGCGCCTTGACCTCCATCTCGTCCATGAGAAAGTACTTCTTGTCGCCCATCACGTCGGGGGAGACGCGGATCTCCTCGAAGTTCTCGTCGGTGAACACGAAGGCAGTGCCGTCGTCGTAGGAGTACGTCACGCTGCGCTGCAGCAGCTCGGGACGCTCGAACTTGTCGCCCGAACGGTAGCTGCGGCTCATGCCGCCGCCCGTGATCATATTGCGCAGCCTGCAGTTGTAGATGGCCTGGCCCTTGCCCGGCTTCGAGAAGTCGAATTCCGTGATTTCCCACGGCTCGCCGTCCAGCAGCAGCTTCACGCCCTTGTGGAGTTCGCCCGCTCCGATTACATCGCCCATTTTCTAGCTCCTTTTTTTGTTGAAAAGTTTGTGGGATATTTTACCAAAAAAACACCGTCAGCACAAGACGAATGACAAATGCAAAACGACTTTCACGCCTTTTCGCCTTGAATCTTTCGCATTTCGGCGGCGAAGGCGCGGTGCAGAGGCTTGTCGCCGTAGGGGTCGGAGGGCTCGGCGAGCTCCGCCGGGGAATAGCCGCTTCGGATGCGAACGAGCGTGACGAGCCGCGCCGCATCGTCCACTTCGAAATCAAGCCGGAACATCCTAACGGAGAACACGCCCGATGTGTCGCCCGTTCGCATAACTCGCTTGCGCGACGAATCAAAGGGTTCGCCGGCGAGCTGCATCTGCGCCGTTGCGAGAAGGTCCTGTCCGCCGGACTCGCGCACGAACGCCGCCGCGGCATCGAATTCTGGCGTGGCCTTCACGCGCCACACATCCTGAGCCTCAACCCACCCGGCGCGCGCGTCAGGGAAGGCGTCCGCCGCGGGAACGTAGGGCTTGATGTCCAAGACGGGCGTGCCGTCGAGGAGATCGGCCTCGTCCACCTCAACGCTGCGCCCCTTCACCGAGACGAGGCGTACGCAGGAGAGTCCAATAGGGTTTGGACGATACGGCGCGCGCGATGCGAAAACGCCAACTCTCGCCCTTCCCGGCGCGGTCACGGGAGGATGCGCCGTGGGACGCCATGCGGAGCCGTTGCGGTCGAATGCGAAGAGAAGCCATATCCTCGAGAATCCCTCCAGATCGCGGAGCGCGGTCTCGAAGTTTCTCCCCTCCAACAACTCCACGCGCCCCGCGCCGCCAGCGAAAACGCCCTGGCGCGGCGCCTCGTACTTGCGCGCGGGACCTCCGTGAAAGTATCCTATCGGCTCGAAGTTCATATGGCTGCAACGTGCGTTCAAGAAACACGAAAACCACCGCGAACGGTGGCTTCAATGGTGGCGAGAGGGGGATTCGAACCCTCAACCAGCAGATTATGATTCTGATGCTCTACCGTTGAGCTATCTCGCCGTTGGGCAAATAGTTTATCAAAATTCTTTCCGCGCGTCAATGTGTCCTTTCAGATTTTTAAGAATCTGCAAAATCGATTTTCCAAGCGCCCGACCATCTAGCCATTCACGCGAATGAATGCCGCCGCAACGGCAAAGGCGCTCACAACGTTAAGCGAGTTCTTCATGCCGTGCGAGCGGATCTCAAGCACCTCGTCCGCCATGGCCACCACGTCTGGATCAAGACCGAAGCGCTCGTTGCCAAGAAGGATCGCGCACGGGAAGACGATGGCGGCGCGCGATATGTCGGTTGCGCCGTCTACCGTCTCAAGCGCGTATATGCGCCGCCCTTCGGCGCGGAGGGCGTCCACTGCGTCGCGGACGTCGTTCACATGCGTCCAGGGAGTGGTTTCGTCCGCGCCGAGCGCCGTCTTCTTCACCTGCGGGTTCTCCGGCGTGGGAGAATAGCCGCACAGCACAAGGCGCTCGGCGCCGAAGAAGTCGGCCGTGCGGAAGATGCCGCCCATGTTGAACGCGCTGCGCACGTTGTCCGCCACCACCACGTACGGCGCCCGGTCGGCGCAGGCGGGAACGTCCGTGGTGCGTATTCCCATCTCGGCGTCGGTCACCTTCGCGCGCCTGTCGACGCGCTCGAGCGGCACGAGCGCGGCCTGGATGGAGCGTTCGGTCGCGCCGGGCTGCAGCAGGTGGGCGATCGCGAGAAGGCGCTTCGACTCGGCAGTGCGCAGGAAGTCGAACGCGGCAACGCGCGCTGCATCGTCTCCCGGCGCCGCCGCGGCTTCGCGCACAAGCCTGTACGCCTCGCGCCACTCTTCGTTCGAGAGGTCGATCATCGCATCACTGCGTTGTCGATGAGGCGCGTCTTGCCGCAGTACACGGCGAGCAGCACGGCCACGCCCTTCTCAAGGCGGTCCACGCTCTCAAGCGTTTCGCCGTCCACCGCCTCCACGTAGTCGACCACGAGGCCAGCCTTCTTCAGGCGGCGCACGATCTTTGCGCGCTCTGCCTTCCAAGGCAGGGACTTCGCCGTCTTCACCGCGTCCGCAGCCGCGAAGAGAGCCTGCGAAAGGGCGCAGGCCCTCTCGCGTTCATCGTCCGAGAGATACGTGTTGCGCGAGCTGCGGGCAAGACCGCTCGGCTCGCGCACGATCGGCGCCACGATCACGTCGAGGTCGAAGTTGAGGTCGCGCACCATGCGCCGAATCACGGCCGCCTGCTGGAAGTCCTTCTGCCCGAACACGGCGAAGTGCGGATGAACGAGGTTGAACAGTTTTGCGACGACGGTGCACACGCCGCGGAAGTGCCCTGGGCGGCGCGCACCGCAGAGTCCCTTCGAGAGCGACTCCTCGTTAACATACACCGAGTGCGCGTCGAGGTACATGTTGGCCGGCGTGGGGAAGAACACCGCAGTTGCGCCAGCGACGCGGCACTTGGCGAGATCGGCCTTCTCGTCGCGCGGGTATTTGTCGAAGTCCTCGTTCGGACCAAACTGCACGGGGTTCACGAACACGCTCACCACGATCTCCTCCGCGCCCCGCCTCTTAGCCTCGGCAATGAGCGAGAGATGCCCCTCGTGCAGATAGCCCATGGTGGGCACGAGCGCGATTCTGCGCCCTTCCATGCGCCGTGCGGCGCACCATGACTGAAGCTTCTTCGGCTCCCTGAAAATCTTCATTTCATCCTCCTTGAGACTTAGACTTACTTTTTGCGCCGCCATGCGTTCAGCGAACCGCCGCGGTTGTAGTTCTGCGGCGGCTGCGCGCGGCCTGTGCCCACGCCCTTCTCCATGCGCGCCTTGAGCTCGTCGAGATGGTGCGTGTACACGTCGCGCGGCATGCATCCGTGGTCCTTGCACGTCTTCGCCGCCATGCCCACCACCTCGCCGAGCATTCCCAGCGTGCGCATAACGCGCACCGTGCCGAGCGCCACGTGCGTGACGCTGATGTGGCGGCCAGCCATGAATAGGTTCGGCACGTCCCTGGAGTAGAGGCAGCGGTACGGGACCTGATACGGGGCCATGAAGCTGGTGTGGCGCGCGATGGACTTGAACTCCCTGCCCGGGAAGTTCGCCGTGTTCTTCGGATCGGGGTAGTGCAGGTCGATCGTCCACGTAGTGCACGCCGTTCCGTCTGGATGCTGCACATTGCCCACAACGTCCTTCTCGCTCATAACATAGTCGCCCACAAGCCTGCGCGACTCGCGCTTGCCCGCGACGTACGCCACCCAGTCAAGCTTCAGCGACGCGTATTTCCCCTTCACGCTCGAATGGTTCTTGAGGAAGGCCCAGTTCGAATACACCACAAGCATTCCGTAGTCGCGAATCGCCTCGAAGTCGCCGATCATGTCGCGGTTCATGCCGGTCTCCCATGTCCATTCGCCCATCTTCACCTTCTCGCACGACTTCTCGGTGAACGCAAGCGCCCAAGGCACGTCGGGAAACGGCACGGGTGCTTTGGCCGCGCGGGAGTACCACTGCACGGACGCGCCCATGGTGATCGAGTCGGCCTTGTCAACCGCGCCCTTCTCGCCCGTCTCGCTCTTCGCCTCGCGTCCATACCTGAACGCCGCGCCTGCCATCACGCCCACAGTTCCATCGCCTGTGCAGTCCGCAAAAAGCGGCGCGCGGAACACCGTCTCCACGCCAGTCTCGATGTTGCGCCCCACCAGCGCCGCAATGCGGCCGTCCTTCTTTTCAACGCCCGTCACGTGCGTGTCGAGAAAGAGGGTGATGTTCTTCTCGGCCTTGACCGCATCAAGCTTGCGCAAATCTTCGTACTGCGCCGCCGGCTTCGCGTTGCCGCCCTTGGCGGGGCCTATCTCGTTCACAACGTCCCCGAGCTTCGGGTACAAGCCGATGTTCGTCCAGCCACCCAGATGCACGCGCACCTCTGAGCTGTTGCAGCCTCCAAGAACGGGACGGTCGTTGACGAGCGCCACCTTGAGCCCCAGACGCGCGGCCGATATCGCCGCGCAGATTCCGGCAACACCACCGCCCGCCACCACGAGATCCGCCGTAACCTCATCCTTCGCGCGCGTGATCGCGCCCACGCGCCTGCGCAGCGCCTCTAGCTCCTTCACGTCGCCGGGCGGCGCAAAGCCCGCGTCGCTCGTCAGCACCACCGCGTCGCATCTGCCGTCGAAGCCGGTGAGATCGTGCAGCGCGATCTTCGCTGAACCCGCCGCGAGCTCGCATGCGCCCGCCTCGTGCCACGCCCATTCGCGTCCCTTCGCGCCCATCGTCGAAGGCAGCGCCTTGCCGTTGACCTTCACGAGGAACCTGCCCGGCGCCTCGGCATTTCCACTCCATTCCTCGGACCAGTTGCGCGTGCGCACGAGCACTCTGTACTTGCCGCCTTCCTTGACGGCGACCGCGGTCTCGGCATCCTTCACCGGACGCCCCATCCCGTGCGCCAGCAGAAATGGCGAACCCATCTGGTCCATGAACTGCTGGTCCACAACCCATCCACCCTTGTCGGCGAAAGCCTCCGCTTCAACGAAGATCGTCTCTGCGCGCGCCGCAGCAAGCGCACAGACCGCAAACACGGCGCACGTCAATCGCGCGAGGCCTGTTTCAAATTCGTTCGTCATCTCAGCATCTTCCTTTCCGCGTTTTTTGAAAGCATTATACCCAAAATCCATGCGCAAATCAAGGACGCTCAGCGCGCGAAGCGGAGTATCCACTCGTCCACGCTGCCGAACATCGGATGGCAGTTGGAGTAGGTGTTGTCGCTTTCCTTCCACGTCTCCCACAACGTTGTCGCCCCGCGCTCGAGCATGTGCAGCCAGCCGGGGAAGCCTTTGTGGAGGACGATCTTCCGCGCGACGTCCACGCGCCCGTGTTCCGATAGATACATGAGCATGTAGCGCGTGGAGAAGATGCCCGTGGTGGGACCGTACCCCTTCTCTTCAATGGCCTTCACGAGCTGCCGTTCGGCCGCTGCCACCTGCTCTGCCGGCACGAGCCCAAGGTAAAGCCCGATGGCCTGCGCCGACTGCGTGCCGTTCGCCACGATGCCGTCCTTCACGTACTTCGCCGCAAAAGCGGCCTTGATCTTCTCCGCGAGCGCCATGAACTCCTTTTCGTCGTCCGTGCGCCCGAGCATCTTCGCGAACTTCGCGGTCAACTCAACGAAGCGATGCCAGTGCGCGGTCGCGGTGCATCCGTTCGGCGCGCGCTCCAGCGCCTCGTGGTCGCCGATGCAATTGGGGACGAGTCCGTCGGGGCATTTCGCCGCCACGAGCCGGACGTAGCGTGCGCAGACGGGATAGTAGTCGAGCGCCTTCGTCTCATTGTAGTGGCGGAGGAGCCCGTCGATGAGCTCAGGCACGGCGAGCGCCCACGAGACCGGGCCGGCGCGCCCGCCGAAGCCCCTGTCGGCGATGCCCACGTAGGGAGCGGTCTCAGTGATCCATCCGTCGTCCGCCGCCTCGTCCGCGAAGTCCTGCAGTATCTTGAGATAGAGCGCGCGAACGTCCCAGTTGAGCATCATCGCCTCGTACGTGGAGACAATGTCGCCGCCATAGCCTAGACGTTCGCGTCCCGGACAGTCGCTCTGCACGCCGCCGATCGTGTTCGCCTGGAACGTGCGGCGGCACATCTCGTGGATGGCAGCAAGGTCCTTGTTCTCCGTCTTGAACGCCTTGGCCGCAGGTGCCTTCGCCCTCTCATCCAAGGACAGCATCGATCGCACGTCGCGCAGCGAATCCGTCTCGCCGAGAAGATGTTTTGCGCCGCGTATTTCTGCGTAGCGGAAGATGTGCCAGGTGAACGGCGGATTGAAGCGCTCGCACGCCGCACCACCGCAGATATAAACATCGCGCTGGCAGGCGACGCGCGGCGCGCCCGGCCCGCCGTTGCCGCGCTTTATCTGGCCTGCGGCCTGCGTGAGCACGTTCACGGAGCCGTCCGCATTGAGGCGCTCGCCGTACACGATCTCCACGCGCGAGCCGCGCGCCTCGCCGCGGAAGAGGAACTCCGGCACTCCCGAGGCGTTCGCCCCGAAGTCCACCACCTGCACCTCTCCTTCGCGCAGCCACTGCGCCTTCCCCCTGTCCACGCCGAACGTCCCCATCCCGAAACGCCCGACGCCGCCGGGCCACGGACGGATCGTCCCCTTCGGGCCGGCGACTTCGGCCGCCGGCTTCCATTCCACATCCTCCGGACGCGTCGCGTCCACCTCCGTTCCAAGGTACACGGAATTGCGCACGACGTTCGTCTTGCGCCATTTCCACTCAAGCGGCCTCTCCACGCCGTCGATCGTCATTGCCATCTTGAAGCAGGGGCGTCCGTGCGCCAACGCCGTGCGAAAGCACTTCGAGCCCCAGAAGCGGAGCGGCGGCAGATTGTAGAAGCCGTTGCCGAGGCGCACCGCGATTTCGTGGGGACCTGGACCCGGTTTCACCATGATGAGCAACTTTGAATACACGGTCTTGTCGTAGGGCGTCCAGAGCGTGTCCAGTCCGTCCGTGCACATCATCGCCTTGCCGTCCACGCTGAACCACCCGAATCCGGCGCACGCGAAATGCACCTTCGCCTCGCGCACGCCCTCGGGAAGAGCGAACGTGGCTCTGAATTCTGGCGCGGGATCCTCCTCGTACCAGTCGGCGCCGTTGCGGTCTGGCAACCCGTCGCCGATCCAGGGGAGCGGCGCGAGCGGGCAGTCGGCAGCAGACAGCGTACATGCGGCAAGCGCCATCGCCGCCGCGAGCAATGAATAGTTCTTCATGCGCAAGAGTTTATCAAATCCGCATCAGAACGTAAACAATAAACGACATCGTAGATGCGGAGACGGGGACACTACTTCAAGCCCACGCGGATGCGGAAGAAGCGGTGGGGGTTGTACTCTTCCTCGATGATCGTGATGCCTTCGGGGTCGTCGATTGCGAGCGGATACTCCGCAATGTTGCCCGAGCCGTCCAGGTTGTCGGATGCGACAATCGTGAACGTGAAGACGTCCTTGCCATTCACGATGGGCAACGTCTGGATGGCCACCGCGCCATCTCCAAGGCAGTAGAAGCCGATGATCACGACCCCTGTGAAGGAGGCGTCCGCCTGGTCGAACACGTAGCGGAAGGCGTTCGGCACGCCGTTTGCGTCCGTCGCGTCCCACGCGCCGCTCACGCCGTTCTCCGTCGCCCAGGCGTTGTATGCCGCCGCTACACCGGCGTCGGGAGCGCGGCTGATCGTGCGTGTGATGTAACCAGAGCTTTCACTCGTCACGTCGGAGAGCGAAGGATCGACCGTAATCGTGCCACAGGAGCCGTAGTCGCCAACACCGATCGGCTGCGCGTTCATATCATAGTTTGTTGTCTTGTTTATGGTGGCCACAATCTTCGTCACGCCAGGCCCAATCGTGATAGTGCCACACGAATCCTCAGCTGTGGCACCGGCGCCGATTGCGGCGGCATGCACCGCCTGAGCGAAGCTTCTTGCCTCAATCGTGCCGCTCTCGATGACGATGTTGCCGCCACCGATGCCAGGTCCACCCGTCCACGGATAATTCTCGCTGCCGGCGAGAAGCGAACCGTCGCCCTTGATGGTGAGCGTGTAGTCTTTCGCTCCTGAAATACTTGCGACATTCTCGCCTTCCAGTATGACCGTTGCATCGCCTTTGCACGTGAGCGGGCCATAAGAGTTGGCATCAGAGAGCGTAACCGTCGCCCCGGCTGCGATGTAGACTTTGTGGTAGTCCACGCTCGTGCCGTAGATGACGAGGCCGTCCTTCGCCGTCGCGTCGCGATCGAGCGTATCCAGGTTGCCGTCCCACGGATGGCAGATGTAGTTCCCCGTCCGCTCGAGTTCCGGCGCGATGGTTATCGTCCCCTCCATGCCGCCGGCGTACACCTTGCCGATTCCGCCGTTCAGCGCCTCGACGCTTATGATTCCCCTCTCGAAGGTGATGTCGCCGCAGTTGTTCATGTTGCTGCAGCCGATGGCGGAGGAGTTGTTGCCGCCCCACGCAACAACCTTGCCGCCCGCAAAGACGATATTGCCGGCATGCCTTACCGTGTCGTTGTAGTAACTCGTGCCGCCGTTGCCACCAATGCCTGCGGCGCCGTATGTCTCGCCCGATTCATGAATTGCGGCCACATCAAGGAAGCCTTCGCCTGTTATCGTCAGCGTGGTGTCGGCGGGAACATAGATGCCGGCAAACGATACATCGAAGCCCTTGACACTGTTCGATCCCTCAAGATCGATCGTGGCGTCGCCCAGGCAGGTAAGGCCGGCCCAAGAATAAGATGTCCATTCGCCTGCGCCGTTGATGTCAACGTCACGCAGCCGGACCCTTGCGCCGGCGGCGATGGAGACCTTGCAGGGAGTTGCAAGCGTGCCGGTGGCGACCGTCATGTCGTTGAGGACTATGTCGCTTGTCACCGTGGAGAGGTCGACAACATCATACGAGCGAATGACGCGTATCTTTGTGTCGGCATCGGTTTTATCATCCAGACTTCCATCCACAAGGACATCTCCGCATGTACCGTTCGTTCCAGCGCCAATGGCGTTTTCGGCTCCAAGTCCCGGCTCGGCTTCAACCCTGGTTATACCCGCCGCAATCGTTATGTCGCCGCACGGGGAGTTCCTACCGCTGCCGATGCTGGCTGCGCCGTCACCGCCGGTTGCATAAACCGTGCCGCCGTTGATGACGACACCGTCGCAGAACGATTTCCATCCGCCGCCGATGCCGGCCCCACGACTGCCACCATTGGCTGTGATTGTTCCGCCCTCAATCACAATGCTGCCGCAGGAGAGATCGGGTTTGGAGGGAGAACTTTGATAATTATAGCCACCGCCGATGCCGGCCGCATAGCCGTTGCTGTCAGCCGTGAGACTACCGTCACCCTGAATTGTCAACGTGCTGCCAACCGGCACATAGATGCCGGGATAGTCTTGATAGAATCCACGGACGGAACTCGTGCCCGAAAGAATCAGCGTAGCGTCGCCAAGGCAGGTGAGGCCCGCCCATTTACAGTCTGCGTCATCAGTGCCGTTGATTGTGGCGGACCGCAACGTCACGGTTGCGCCGGGTGCGATGGACACCTTGTATTTTCCTCCAAGCGTGTTCCAAATCGTCATGCCGTTCAGAATCGTCACGTCACGGTCAACCTTGCTGAGATCAAGCGACTTGGGCAGGAAGGTGCGGTTTCTCGTGAAGCAGTCGTAATCATTCGGATCCGGGGTTTCCGACGATTCCTCGATGAGGCCGCCGTGCACCACAACCCCGGAGGCGTCGTCCGGCAGCGTACCGATCGGCACGCAGCCGTTCACGTCGTCGCCGCTGCACGTTGCGGAGAGGTAGTCGATGCCATTCTCAATCGTCACGCCGGCGCAACGCGACTCCCAGCCGGCGCCGATGCCGTTGGCGTACTCGCCGCCGGTTGCCGTGACAGAGCCCCCGAGAATCGTAATCGTGCCGCAGTCGCCGCCGTAAGACGCGCCGATGCCGGCGGCGTACTGGCCGCCCGTCGCATTGATCGTGCCGCCTTCAATCACGATGTTGCCGCAGTCAACCTCATACTCGCCGCCGATGCTGGACGCTCGTTTGGCGCCGTAGACCTCGAGCGATCCGTCGCCCATGATCGTCAATGTGTGGCCTTCGGGAACAGATATGCCGGCGTATTCATCGACATTTGCCCGGATAAGATTCTCACCTTCGAGGATGATCGTGGCGTCGCCAAGGCAGGCAAGGCCCTTAGATCTGGAATTGTCCATCGTCACGCTGGAAAGCGTCACAGCTGCGCCGGCTGCGATTACAATCTTCCTGTCTGCGCTGAGCGTACCGGTGATTGTTGCCATGTCCTCGACCACATACGGGTCGCTGCCGGCCGAGAGCGCGGAAAGATCGACCACATTGCGCGGAATGATCAAGCGACCAGTGCTCTTCGTGACATCAGTCAAGTTGGAGCCAATGGAGATGCCGCCATAGGAGGAATTGGATGCCCCACCAATATGATTGTTGTAGCCGGTACCGTATGCATGGACTTTCGTGATGCCGTTTGCTATCGTAATTGCGCCGCAATTGCCCTGGGACACGCCACAGCCGATGCCCGCGCCGCCGTTAGCACCGCCGGATGCATCGACCGTGCCGCCGTTGATTTTGACATAGCCGCAGCTCTTACCCGGCGCGCCGCCGATGCCGGCGGCCCCGCTGCCTCCGTATGCGTTGATTATTCCGCCGTCTATCACGATGTTGCCGCATGAGTACAAGCCCCCTGCGCCGATACCTGCGCTTTCCGAATCAAAAGCGGCAGAACCTGCGATAAGGCTATCGTCGCCGTTCCTGCTCTTGATGGTGAGCGTATAGCCCGATGCGACCCTTATGCCGGGGTTTTTGTAGTATCCGACAACTTTGTTGTCGCCCTCAAGCCAGATCGTGGCGTTGCCGAGGCACTCTATGCCGGCGAAGGAGTAGCTGGAGTTGTTGCCGCCTGGGATATTGACGTCTCTGAGCGTAATTGTCGCGCCTGCGGCGACGGTTATCCTATAGGGGCCGTCCAGCGTACCTGTGACAACGTCGCCACTGGTTAGCTGTCTAGCGCTGCTCAGATTGGAAAGATTGACCGTCACATCAGTCTGCGCGGGATCGGGAGGAGTCGTCGTCACGGGCGCGAACTCGCGGCGAGTCCAAATTCCAGTGTAAACCTCTTCCGCGCCGGTGGCGACCTGAATGGTGCCGCAATCGCCGCCTGCGCCGTAGCCGACCGGGCAGGCGTCTTCGTAAAAGTCTTGAGGCGAGTCGGAATCTCCCCAGACACACCAGGCGTCGACACTGGTTATCTCGGGCCCGATTCTCACGCCATCACACCAGCCGTTCTTGCCGCCGCCGATGGCCGCGGCACCCTTTCCCGAACACTGAGCTTCGACAGTGCCGCCGTAGATTTCGATGAAGCCGCAGTCGCGGCAGTCATCCGCATCGCCGCCGCCGATGCCGGCACCCTTTACACTACCGTCAACGCTGCCATGGTTAATGACCTTCAGCGTGCCAGGACCGAGAATCGTGAGACGGCAGCCCTGCGGAACGTAGATGCAGGGGTAGGCTGCATTCCACGGCTTGATCTCGCTTGTGTTCAGAAGCGTGATCGTGGCGTTTCCGAGACAGGTGATTCCGGCGAACTTGGTGTTGTCGGAGAAAGTGCCGTTCGTGTTGATCTTGGCGTTGTTGAGCGTCACGTGCGCATCCGGGGCGATGGTGACCTTGCAGGCTTTACTACTAAGCGTTCCATTGATGGTCATGCCGTCAGTCGCGATCACTTCCATCCCCGAAGTGCCATTCATCGAGAGTGCGCTAAGGGATCCGCTCCACTTGATCGTGCGGACAAGTCCGCTTGTGGTGTCGCTCAACCCCTTCGCCACCGAGGGCGTCGTTTCCGAGGCAATGGGCGTTCCGCCAGTGCCCGCAGTCGCCGTCACGCACGTAATGCCAGAATTAATTTTAACCGCGCTGCAGATGCCCGAAGCGGTAGAGCTGTTCCCGATGCCCGATGCTCCATCGCCGCCGGTGGCGGAAACCGTGCCGCCGTTGATGGTGATGGCGCCGCATCTGCTGCCGCCGCTGCCGATGCCTGCGGAATCCTTGCCGCCGGTCGCCGTGACATTGCCTCCGTTGATGGTGATCGTGCTGGTACACTCGGAGAACGTAGCTCCGCCGATTCCGGCGCCGCGGTTCTGGCAGCCCTCCGCCGTGATCGTGCCGCCGTTGATGGTGATGTTGCCGAACACCTGGTTCTTGCCTGCGCCGATGGCCGCAGTTGAACCGGCCGACGGGCCGCCGTTGACCATCGCCTTAAGCGAGCCGGGGCCGTTGATGACGAGATTGAATCCGTTCGGAATGTATATCGCGGGATATTCCTGGTAGAAGCCCTTGACCTTGTTTTCGCCCTCGAGGTTGATCGTCGCATTGCCGAGACAGGTGAGGCCCGCCCATTCCAAGTCGGGGTTGTTCATGCCCAGAAGCTGTACGTCGCTCAGCGTCACCGTGGCATCGGGCTCGATCGATATTTTCTTGCGGGATTCGACGCCGCCGAGCGTTCCGGTTATCGTCGTACCGTTTACGGCGATCACGTTGCGGTCGACCGTGCCAAGCGTACCGTCCCAGCTCACGACCATGCATCTGAGGGCGCCGTGGTCCCTGATCGTCTGCATCATGTTTGAGGCAATGGTGACTTTGCCGCACGAAGCCCCTGCGCCGATACCGATGTAATTGTCGCTGGTGCGGCCGCTCCAGGCTTTTACCAAACCGCCGTTGATCGTGAGGTAGCCGAAGTTCTTCGGCGGAAAGACGCTGTTGCCTTCTACATTGACGCCGCCGATGCCGGAGCCGCGATTACCTTTTGCATCGACTATGCCGTTCTCGATTATGACATTGCCGGCAATACTGCATTCCTTCGCCCTGCCGGAACCGATGCCGGCGGCATAGCCGGTGTTGGCCCTGGCACGCGCCTCAATCGTGCCGTCGCCCTTGAAGGTGAGCGTGTTGCCTTCAGGCACATAGACGCCGGGGTACTCGTCATGATACGTCTTGACGCTGCTGGCGCCTACAAGAGTGATCGTCGCGTCGCCAAGGCATGTGAGGCCCGCCCACGGATATTGGTCGTAGTGATATCCAGATATCGTAACGTCCTGGAGCGTGACCGACGCGCCGGCCGCGATGGAAATCTTGCGCATGAGGCTTGTGGTAAGCTTGCCTCGGATGACGGTTCCGTCCGCCGCTATCGGATGATGGTTGTCGGTCGCCGTCAGCTTCGAGAGGTCGCCGCCCCACTGGACGGTGATCGTGTCCTCCGTCGTAGTCCGCTTCATGCTTCCGTCAACCAAGCCCGGTATGCTGAGATAGTCGGTCTTTATAGGCTCGTGATTGAAGCTATAGGAATTATTGACGTAGGAGGCGCGGACGTAGCCGCCCTTGATTTCAACGGCCTGACATGTAGAGTCACAGCCGCCGCCGATGCCGGACGCGCCGCCCTTCGCGACGACGTCGCCGCTCTCGATCACGATCATGCCGGCATTCGCCACAAACGGGCCGTAGTCCTTGCCGGCAGTCAGGATAGGGTCGTAGATCCCCCCAATGTACGAGCCGCCGATGCCAGCTGCATAATCGCCTCCGATCGCCTTGAGCGAACCCGAACCCCTGATTGTGAGCGTCTTGCCCTCAGTGACGAAAATGGCGGATAGGACCTCGCCGTAGCTGGCAACAGTATTGACGCCCTCGAGAATGATCGTCGCGTCGCCAAGGCAGTGAATGCCCGGCCTCTCGCCGCGCGAGGAGCCGGGGATGGTGACGTTTCTGAGCGTCACCGTTGCGCCGTGCGCAATGGAAATCTTGTAGTCATTGACGAGCTCGCCAATGAGGACATCGCCGTTCTGGAACGTCTTGCTGCCCCTCAAAGAGCCGAGGTGACTCGTAATGGTGCGCTTTTTGAAGGCGCGGTCTCCGATTACATGGCTGGATTCGCCAACGGCGACCGAGCCAGTGTCTGAAAGCGACTCGTCCTTTGTGATAGAGCCGACGTTGACGGGCTCGACGAGATCCGTTGCCTCGGCGTAAACCTTGCCGATGGCCTCGCCGATGGTGAGCCTCGGGCAGTCAACACTTGATCTGGCGCCGATTGCAGGCGCTTGGCTGTATGGGGATTCAATCCCTGAGGCTCCTTTGTTGGAGTAGGCATTGACATTTCCCCTGAGAATGGAGATGGCACGGCAGCTTACGCCGTCAACGGCGCCGATGCCAGGGCAGTTGTTGCCGGAGTAGTCGCCGTCACTGCTGCCGCAGCCGCCATAGGCGGTTATGTCGCCGCCCTCTATCGAAATCTCGCCACATGCCTTGCCGTGGGAGTTGCCGGTACCGATGCCTGCGGCATTGCCGTATCCGCTGACCGTGAGCGAGCCAGTTCCCTTGATTCTCAACTTGTTTGCATAAGGGACGAAGATGCCCGGATAGCCTTGCGCCCTGGCATTTACGACATTCTTTCCGGAAAGCGTTATCGTCGCGTCGCCAAGGCAGGTGAGGCCGGGATAGGCACCTCCCCCCCCGTTGATGGTCACGCCCTTGAGCGTAACCCTCGCACCCGCGGCGATGGAGATCTTGTATTTGCCGCCAAGCGTGCCCTTCAAGGTCGTGCCGTCGGCAACTGTAGTATTCTTGGTCACATTCGCCAGATTGAGCGTGGCGGCGGACGCTGTAAAGGCCGCGCAGACGGCCAGTGCAATTGTTGCGATCAGTTTTTTCATGACAGAATCATCCTTTTTGCCCTTGGATGAAACACATTTTAGCACAACCCGCGCAACCTGTGAAGATGCTAATTTTGGCAAAAAGGGCAAAATAACAGTGTTGCCAATGTGGAAGTGTTGCCAATTGCCAATGTTGCCAATTGGGCATTGGCCATTGGCAACATTCTCAGTCGCCCCGCATAGCGTGGTTGAGGCGGGCCACCGTCACGTCGTCGAGCGGATAACGGGCAAGGGCCGCCGCCGCCACGGCGAAAAGTATCGCAGGGATCACGCACACGAGCCAGCGGATGCCCTCCTGCGCGAGCGGCGTCTGCGATTCGAGATTGTTAACGAAGTACGCGCCCGCAGCGTTGCCAACCGACATCATCGCGAACGCCGCCACGAAGAAGAGCGCCAGCCACCTGAGCGGACCGTTCCGCCGGAACTCCTGCCAGAGGTCGGCAACCTTCACCTGCGCGGCGTCCGCCGCATTCATCACCACGCGCTCCTTAGTCTGTGTGAAGGAAAAGACGAGCAGCGCGATTGCCGTCACCGCCAGTGCGGCCATGGTCCACAGCCATGCGCCCGGTTCCGCTGGAAGTGAAGCCTTCTCTTCCGCACCAGCGGCGGCCCTGTAGCCGGTCCAGGCAAGCACCAGTCCTGTTGCTGCCTTCCCGAGCGCCATTCCCACCCTGAAGAACACGCCCATGATCGCGGTTATGACCCCGGAGACGCGTCTGCCCGTCAGGCGCTCGGAATACGCTATCACCTCAGGAACGAGCGCCCACATGTAGCCTGTCGCCACTATGATGCCCGTCGCCTTCACGAACTGCGCTGCATAGATCCATTCGGACGCGACGGAGCGCGTCCCTCCCGCGCGGCTCAAAACGTACAACGCGGCCATTCCGAACACTGCGACGCACGCAAAAACAT
>Ga0310695_10003556_pt1 | contig 30348 bp, 24 predicted proteins | sample RumenRJG_04DNA_FD_203882 | JGI IMG/M metagenome (GOLD analysis project Ga0310695, IMG submission 203882) | Bovine rumen microbial communities from Lethbridge, Alberta, Canada - RJG_04 (v2) (version 2) | ecosystem: Host-associated > Mammals > Digestive system > Stomach > Rumen | place: Canada...
TTGAATATCTTGATATTATGTCTTACATCGGTACTGCACGCAAACACCGTATCAATTCTTTTAAGGCTGTTTTGTTTGCTGTTTGCGGCAGACCTTATGCTTTTGGGCTGGGGACTGAATAGTTACGATTTTTGCAGCAGCAATCATGTTGATGCTGCAATACTTTGTGTTCCGAAGACGGCTGCCGGCGAAGCGGCAGAAAAGCTTTACAGTGCAGGCATCAGAAATTTCTGGAATTTTTCACGCTATGACATATTGCTCAGACATGATGATGTTATTGTAGAGGATCTTAGTATAAGTGAAAGCCTTATGGTGCTTTGTTACAGAATATCGGAATCAAGAGATTAAAAAACTCCGTAAGCTTTTTAGCTTGCGGAGTTTTTTAATGAAAAGTATTTTGTAATACTTTTTATGGTAAAGACTGTCTATATAAAATGTGTTTATTATTAAGTATTCAGTATTAAATTTTCAGTATTCATTTAGAAAATCCTGTTTAATGAATATTTAAGACTGAAAACTTAAAAATGAATAATACAAAGTGAAAATCCTGCCGACTGCATCGACAGGATTTTCGCTTTGGAGCGGATGACGAGGCTCGAACTCGCTACCTCAACCTTGGCAAGGTTGCGCTCTACCAGATGAGCTACATCCGCACATATTGAACTGGAAAAAACAGACCATTGAAATATGTATTCAAGTCTGATAAAATGATGATGTTGGAGCGGATGACGAGGCTCGAACTCGCTACCTCAACCTTGGCAAGGTTGCGCTCTACCAGATGAGCTACATCCGCATATCGTTTGACAACGTAGATTATTATACAATCAAAGAGATGATATGTCAATAGTTTTTTTGAAAAAAATTTGAAAAAACGGAGATGATTTTTTTCACATGCTCTGTACAGGTGTATGATGACATTAATCAACATGAATTTGATTATAAAAATATGATATATATACAATAAAACGATAATTAATATTATTTTATTGTACTTATAATATCTGAAATAGCATAAAACATATGATAAATGACGAAAAACCAGCGTTATTTCAGGCATAAAAGGAACATAAAAAAAATATAAAAAATGCGAAAAAATCTTGTTTTTTTATAATGAAACATGTATAATAGTTATATACTTCGAGGTATATTGTCAACTTATGCCCCGAAAAAAATTTTATACAGATACGGAGGAATATTAATGGCAGATAACACCCTTACAACTTTTAAGGGAACCCCGGAACAAGAGCAGAAGCTTCTTGAGGTTATCGAGCAGAACAAGGAAATACCAGGAGCATTGCTTCCGGTATTGCATGAAGCTCAGGAAATCTACGGATATCTCCCGATAGAAGTACAGCAGATGGTTGCAGACGGTCTCGGAATTTCCTTAAGCGAGGTTTACGGCGTTGCTACTTTCTATTCACGCTTCAGCCTTACCCCGAAGGGCAAGCATCAGATCAGCGTCTGTCTTGGTACAGCCTGCTATGTAAAAGGCTCTGACAAGGTACTTGAAGAAGTAGAAAAGATGCTTGGCATCAAAAGTGGTGAGTGTACTCCCGACGGTCTTTTCTCGATCGAGTCATGCCGCTGTGTCGGTGCGTGCGGTCTTGCACCCGTTATGATGATAGACGAGGAAGTTTACGGTAAGCTTACCCCTGCAGAAGTGCATAAGATCCTGGCTGATTATATGGCAAAAGAAGGGGGCAGTTACTAATGACAATAGAAGAACTCAATAAGATCAAAAAAGAACACGAAGAACTCGTAATGGTCCGTAAGGTAGTTAAGGAAAAGGGCGAGGAGCTTGCTAAAAATACAGGCTACCGCAAGCAGATACTTGTATGCGGCGGTACAGGCTGTACTTCATCAGGCAGCAAGAAGGTACTTAAAGCTCTTGAAGAAAGCCTTAAAAAATACGGTCTTGACAAAGAGATACTTGTTGTACGTACAGGCTGCTTCGGTCTTTGCTCACTCGGCCCGATCATGATAGTATATCCTGAGGGTTATTTCTATGCTCAGACTAATCCCGAAGGCGTAAAGCGTATAGTTAAGGAACACCTCAGAGACGGCGTTGTTTGCAGAGATCTTCTCTATCAGGAGACAGTTATCGATGACAATACAATAATCTCACTTAATGAAACAAACTTCTATAAGAAGCAGCTCAGAATAGCTCTCAGAAACTGCGGCGTTATAGATCCTGAAAATATAGAAGAGTACATAGCAGTAGACGGCTATCAGGCTCTTTATAAGGCTCTTACATCAATGACACCCGATCAGGTAATTCAGGAAGTTCTTGATTCAGGTCTCCGTGGAAGAGGCGGCGGCGGATTCCCGACCGGCAGAAAGTGGATGTTCGCAAGAGGTTCACAGGGCGATATCAAATACGTTGCATGTAATGCCGATGAGGGCGACCCCGGTGCATTCATGGACCGTTCAATACTTGAAGGCGATCCCCAGTGTATAATCGAGGCAATGACTATCGCAGGTTATGCTATCGGTGCACAGCGTGGTTTCGTATATGTAAGAGCAGAGTATCCTATCGCTGTTCAGAGACTTAAAATAGCTCTTGAGCAGGCAAGAGAATACGGCTTCCTCGGTGAGAATATCCTCGGCACAGGCTTTAATTTCGATATAGAGATCAGACTTGGTGCAGGTGCATTCGTATGCGGTGAGGAAACAGCTCTTATGACATCTATCGAAGGCAACAGAGGTGAGCCTCGTCCTCGTCCTCCGTTCCCGGCAGTAAAGGGTCTTTTCGGCAAACCTACTGTACTTAACAACGTTGAAACATATGCTAATATAGCACAGATAATCCTCAAGGGCAGCAAGTGGTATTCTTCAATGGGTACAGAAACCAGCAAGGGCACAAAGGTATTTGCTCTCGGCGGTAAGATCACAAACGTTGGTCTTGTTGAAGTTCCCATGGGTACAACTCTCCGTGAGATAATCGAAGAAATCGGCGGCGGTATCCCCAACGGCAAGAAGTTCAAGGCTGCTCAGACAGGCGGTCCTTCCGGCGGATGTATCCCTGCAGAGCATATTGATACACCTATTGACTATGACAGCCTTATAGCTATCGGTTCAATGATGGGTTCAGGCGGTATGATCATACTTGATGAAGATTCATGTATGGTTGATATAGCTAAGTTTTATCTTGAATTCACAGTTGATGAAAGCTGCGGTAAGTGTACTCCGTGCCGTGTAGGTACAAGAAGACTTCTTGAAATACTTACAAAGATCACAGAAGGCAAGGGCGAGCCTGAAGATCTTGAAAAGATAGAAGCACTTTCCAAGCACATGCAGAGCTCATCACTTTGCGCACTCGGTCAGACAGCTCCTAACCCGATACTTTCAACTCTCAAGTTCTTCAAGCAGGAGTATATTGACCATATCTACAATAAGACATGTTCTGCTGCTGTATGTAAGTCTCTCATCAGATATGAGATCATTCCTGACAAGTGTAAGGGCTGTACTCTGTGTGCAAGAAATTGTCCTGCAAGTGCTATCACCGGTACAGTAAGACAGCCACACGTTATTGATACAAACAAGTGTATCAAGTGCGGCGTCTGCATGAACAACTGTAAGTTCAACGCTATTCGTACTGTATAAGGAGGGAATACATTAATGGAAACTGTACATCTTAAGATAAATAATATCCCTGTGGAAGTTCCGAAGGGATATACTATATTACAGGCTGCTAAAGAAGCTAATATTGAGATACCTACACTTTGCTACCTCAAAGATATCAACTGTATAGGTGCCTGCCGTGTATGTATGGTAGAGGCTAAGAACCGCAGAGGTCTCCTTGCAGCATGTGTTTATCCGGCTGAGGAAGGTCTTGAGGTATTCACAAACACACCTGCAGTAATAAAGTCAAGAAAAACAACTGTAGAGCTCCTGCTCTCAACTCATAAGAAAAAATGTCTTTCCTGCGTAAGAAACAATCATTGTGAGCTTCAGAAGCTTGCTCTTGAGCTTGGCGTAGATGAAGACAGATTCGCAGGCGGCGAGCCCAGATTTGAGATAGACGACCTTTCACCCTATATCGTTCGTGATAACAACAAGTGCGTAAACTGTATGCGCTGCGTTGCTGCTTGTAAGAACGTTCAGGGTATATCCGTTATAGGCGCTATCAAGAGAGGCTTTGACGCTCATGTCGGCAGTGCTTTCGATCTCAGCCTTAACAACGCTCCCTGCGTTGGCTGCGGTCAGTGCGTAGTAAGCTGTCCTGTAGGCGCTCTCACAGAAAAGAGCAACGAGGATAAAGTATGGGATGCTATCGCAGATCCTACAAAGAAGGTTCTTTTCTTCACAGCTCCTTCAATAAAGGCTACTCTCGGCGAGAGCTTCGATATGCCGATAGGTACAAACGTAGAAGGCAAAATGGCTGCTGCTATAAAGCGTCTTGGCACTAATGTAACAGCATTCAACATGGACTTCACTGCTGACCTTACTATAATCGAAGAAGCTAACGAGCTTGTTGAAAGAATAAAGAACGGCGGAACTCTCCCGATGTTCACATCATGCTGCCCCGGCTGGGTAAAGTTTGTTGAGCATTATTATCCTGAGTTCATACCGAACCTTTCAACATGTAAGTCACCTCAGGCTATGTTCGGTGCTGTACTTAAGGGCTACTACTGTGAGAAGAACAACATTGATCCTAAGGATGTATTTGTTGTCAGCGTAATTCCCTGTACTGCAAAGAAGTTCGAGGTAACAAGACCTCAGCTCCGTTCAAACGAGAACTTTGACGATGTTGATGTAGCACTCACAACAAGAGAGCTTGCAAGAATGATAAAGCGTGCAGCTATCGACTTTGAGAACCTTGCAGAAGAAGATTATGATGCACCGTTCAACAAGGCAACAGGCGGCGGCGTTATCTTCGGCGCAACAGGCGGCGTACTTGAGGCTGCTCTCAGAACTGCTGCAAGAGCACTTGACGGTGACTTCAAGAAGGTAGACTTCGAGGAAGTAAGAGGACCTGAGGAGATAAGAGAGGTTACTTACGAGGTTGCAGGCGTTAAGATCAATGTTGCAGTTACATCAGGTCTTGCAAATGCAAGAAAGCTCCTTGAGAAGATCAAGAAGGGCGAAGCAGATTATCAGATGGTAGAGATCATGGCATGTCCTGGCGGCTGTATCAACGGCGGCGGTCAGCCAATCAGAAGTGACAGTGTAAGCAACTATGTTGACTATAAGGCACTTCGTTCAAAGGCTCTCTATGATCAGGATAAGAACAGCGAGTTCAGAGTATGTGACGACAGCCCTGTTATCAAGATGATCTATGACGAGTACTTCGAGGCTCCCGGCAAGGAGAAATCACATCATTATCTGCATACTTCCTATACTGCAAGAGATAAGTATTACAAGTATTGATTATTGATGCGTTTTCCGAAAACGGCTGATAAATAAAATTTTCACGGCTTTCCGTATATCACGGAGAGCCGTGATTTTTTGAAGAGATTCGCACCACTGATAAAAAGCGGAAAAATTCAAAAAATGTTGACAAATGCGCTCACAAATGGTATACTATATCATAGATTCGCGAAAAACGGAAAAAACGTGTCAGAAAACCCGCATTATAAGCGGGTTTTGGAAGCCTGTTTTTGTTTGCTGTCGCAATCCACATGCCCCGTAGGGGACGAAACAAACTACACAATGCAGACTACTGTTTGTCAACTATCGTCGCAATCCACATGCCCCGTAGGGGACGAAACAGTCACCGCAGCGACTATACCGCTGATAACCATTACGTCGCAATCCACATGCCCCGTAGGGGACGAAAAACGGATGATATCCCCGATTTATCAGGAATATCATCCGTTGTATTATGTAAATGAAAATGTCAGAATAAAAAAGCCTTCCGGTCATTTTTCCACGACCGAAAGGCTTTTTCTGTTTCTGTATGCGTCTATCTCAAAGCAGCAGCCGCTGCCTGCCCATGTAACTATTTTGTATGTGTCGTTTTCAAGCGTGAGAATGTTTGAGCCTACACCGTCACCGAGAAAACATTCAAGTACACCGTTTATTTTCTTTACCGAGGGAACAAATACTTTACCGTTCTTTTTGCGTATAAAGCCGAGCCTTTCAAAAAAACGTTTTATATCCTCTGCTGAAAAGCTTGTTATACCGTAGTACTGAAATACCTCGACGGAGCTTTTTATAAGCGTAAAGCTTACAACATCGGAATAATCGACCATAGTATCAGGTGATTTATAGAGATATTCAACCTCGTCAAAGTTTATCTTGTCTGTCAGTTCAGCCATTATTTCAGTCCTTTCAGGGCTTCGGCTATCATGTCGGGTTCGCCTATAACGCCGGCAAGCACAATAGAGTAGAGCCGCTGAGGATTTTTGTGGAACGTGTTCTTGACTGCGTTTGCTTCTGCGATATCGGGAACGAACAGCGTAAGCGACATAAGATCTCTCATACCGTCTGTTATGCGGAATGTGACATTATATCCGCCGCCCTCGGCTTTTTGTATCGTCACAGGATTTTCCTGCTCGACCTTTCTTCTTTCCATAAGGCTGAGTATAGAACGTACAGCCTTTTGTCTTACCGACAGCGAAAGACTTGTGTTCAGCTGATGAGAAACTAACTTTCCGTTTTTGGTTATTTTCAGATGATCGTTTTTTTCACCCGTGTATTCAATATTGCCTGCCTCGATAAGATCGGAAATTGCCGCTATGGTTTCAAAATAGTTTGCAAGCGCATTTTCCTGTATTATCTCTACAAGATCGTCTTTAAGAAAAGGCTTTTTGATACTGTCAAGCATAAAACAGATAAGTATGCCGATATCCTCTCTGTTTCTCAGACCGCCCGGCACAATGCCGTCTGTAAATACATCATATTCCATATCCAGACCTCCGATCATGTATATTAAACATTATAACATAAATTTAATAAAAAACAACAGCATTTTTTTTAGTATTTATGTAAAAAAACGAAATAATAATTGCATTTATCGTTATATTATATTACAATATATATATCAATAAAAATATGGAGATGGTCACAATGTATAAAAACTATATCTTTGATCTTTACGGCACACTTGTTGATATAAACACAAATGAGTATAAGAGAAGTTTGTGGAAGAATATGTCTGTGATATATTCAATGAACGGTGCAGTATATAAGCCCACCGAACTCAGAAAAAAGTTTGACGAATATCTGAAAGAGCAGATAGCAGGTCTGCCGAAAGAAAAGTACACGACAAATCCCGAACCGCAGATAGAGTATGTTTTTCAGAAGCTGTTTACAGCAAAAGGCGTTGACTGTGACATGGAGATGGCTGTTCTCACCGGAAAGACATTCAGGGCACTTTCACTTACATATGTAAAGCTGTATGACGGAGTAAAGGAGCTTTTTGATGCGATAAGATCACACGGCGGAAAGGCTTATCTGCTTTCAAATGCACAGCGTATTTTTACCGAGCCTGAAATGAGAATGCTCGGTATATACGATATGTTTGATGATGTAATGATATCCTCAGACGAGGGATGTGCAAAGCCTGATATAATGTTCTATAAAAAGATACTTGAAAAACACGGTCTTAAAGCCGAGAAATCCATAATGATAGGAAATGACTGCACGACAGATATAAAAGGCTCATACGAAGCAGGTCTTGACTCGCTCTATCTTCATACAAATATCTCACCGGAAGTAAAGGGTGAACTGCTTGCAAAATATGTTATAATGAGCGGAAGTCTTGAAGAAGCAAGAAAGGCACTTTTTCCTGACACCTGATTATATGTTATGAGTTTTATTCAGCAATAACTGTTATTTTTCAGAAAGGGATGTTTTACGTTGAAGATCGTAATAGTAGGCTGCGGAAAGATAGGTTCGGAGATAGTAAAAAGTCTTACCGAGGAAGAACATATAGTTACCGCAATAGACAATGACCAGTCAGTTATAGATGAATTGTCGAATATTTACGATGTAATGGGTGTTTGCGGAAACGGTACGGATTGTGATGTGCTTACGGAAGCCGGCGTTAAAGATGCGGAAATGTTTATTGCTGCAACGTCTACAGATGAACTTAATATGCTGAGCTGCTATCTTGCAAAGAAAATGGGCGCAAAGCATACTATCGCAAGAATAAGAAACCCCGAATATACTCTTAAAAGTCTCGGCTTTCTCCGTCAGCAGTTAGGACTTTCACTTGTCATAAATCCCGAAATGCTTGCGGCACTGGAAATGTTCAATGTACTGAAACTGCCGTCAGCGGTCAAGATAGAAACATTTTCCGTGAGAAATTTTGAGATAATCGAGCTTATACTTAAAGAAGGCTCTCAGCTTACAGGCGTAAAGCTCTATGAGCTGAGAAATAAATTCAAGGCAAAATTCCTTATATGTGTTGTAAGACGTGGCGACAAGGTATATATCCCTGACGGTAACTTTGTACTCAATGCCGGTGATAAGATAGGTCTTACAGCCGAGCTTTCAGAGATACAGAAACTCATGCGTTCACTCGGTATAGACAAAAAGCAGGCTAAAAGCATAATGATACTCGGAGGAGGAAGAATAAGCTTCTATCTTTCAAAAATGCTGATAGCGGCAGGAAACAGCGTAAAAATAATAGAACGTGACAATGATAAGTGTACTGAGCTTTCCGATGCACTTGACAAGGCTATGATAATACACGGTGACGGCGCACAGCAGGAGCTTTTGCTTGAAGAGGGTATCGAGTCAACAGATGCGTTTGTTTCACTTACGGGAATGGACGAGGAAAATATACTCATTTCCATTTTTGCATCTGCGCAGGGAGTTCCTACAGTAATAACCAAGGTCAACAGAAACGAGCTTGCGGATATGGCATCAAAACTCGGACTCGACTGCGTTATCTCACCGAAGGAGATAGTTTCCGATGTGCTTGTACAGTATGCAAGAGCACTTGAAAATTCAAGGGGCAGTAATGTAGAAACACTTTATAACATTATGGACGGTATGGCAGAGGTGCTGGAATTCAACGTAAAATCAGACTTCGGATATACCGGAATAAAGCTGAAAGATCTCAAACTGAAGCCAAATATACTTGTTGCAGGTATTATCAGGGACAGAAAGCCTATTATCCCGACAGGTGATGATACTATAAAAGCTAATGACAAGGTGATAATACTTGCCGCAGATCAGAGGCTTAACGATCTTTCGGATATCATAAAGTAAAGAAAGGTATTGTACAATGAATCGCAGAATGATTTTTTACATGGTCGGAAATATTGTAAAGCTTGAAGCACTTATGCTGATACTGCCGCTTATAGTTTCGGTATGCTATAATGAGGTGAATTGTATAAATGCATTTTCAGTTAGTATTATAGCGGCTGCGGCTGTTGGCTTTTTGATGACTATCATTTTTAATCCGAAGGATAACAAGGTAATATATGCCCGTGAGGGATTTGTAATAGTAACGCTGGCATGGATATTCCTTTCACTTATAGGTGCACTGCCTTTTATGATTACACAGGAGATACCTAACTTTTTTGATGCTGTATTTGAAACCGTCAGTGGATTTACAACAACCGGAGCATCAATACTTTCCAATGTTGAAGCCATGAGCAGAGGAACTCTTTTCTGGAGAAGCTTCACACACTGGTTAGGCGGTATGGGAGTGCTTGTGCTTATAATGGCGATAATCCCGACAGATTCCGGCAGAGCCATACATATTCTCCGTGCAGAGATGGCAGGCCCCGTTATAGGAAAGCTTGTTCCGAAAATAAAGGATACCGCAAAGATACTCTATATAATCTATTTTTCACTTACAGTATTGGAAATGGTATTCCTTCTTTTCGGCGGTATGACGCTTTTTGAAAGTGCAGTTCATGCCCTCGGTACAGCAGGAACAGGCGGCTTCGGTATAAAGGCTGACTCAATAGCAAGCTATAACCCGTATTTACAGTGGGTAATAACTATATTCATGCTTATCTTTGGTGTTAATTTCAACCTTTTTTATCTTCTTATCATAAGAAAATTCAAGCCTGTATTTACTAACCGTGAATTATGGGTATATGGCGGCATAGTTCTGTGCTCGGCAGGAATTATCACCGTGAGCATATATCCGTTATACAATAACATTTCCGACTCTATAAGACATTCTTTCTTTCAGGTAGCGTCTATAGTATCAACAACAGGATATTCAAGTGTTGATTTCGACCTATGGCCTGACATTGCACGCAACCTGATATTTATACTGTTTTTCTTTGGCGGCTGTGCAGGCTCTACTGCGGGCGGTCTGAAAATATCAAGAATAATCATACTTTTCAAATCCATAGTAAAGGATATAAGGCGTCTTCTTCATCCCCGTTCTGTAGCTTCTGTTAAATTAGAGGGCAAGCCGCTTGATAACAATGTTCTTTACGGCGTTACAACATATTTTGCTATATATATAGTTATGATAGCCGTTACATTTATGATGCTTTCATTCGAGCCGAACTTTAATTTTGAAGCCAATATTACAGCCTCGGTTTCATGCTGTAACAATGTAGGTCCGGGACTCGGACTTGTTGGTCCTATGGCAGGCTACGGCGGATATTCAAACTTCTCCAAGCTTATACTTACATTTGCTATGCTGCTTGGCAGACTGGAGATATATCCCGTACTTCTTGCCTTTTATCCGAAAACATGGGCAAAAAAATAATCGGCATATGCCGGTATAAAGGAAAAAATATTTATGAGTAAACTTACAGATATAAACTATGTTAAAGCCGTTCTTGCAAAGCACGGCTTTACATTTTCAAAGGCTCTCGGTCAGAATTTTCTTATAAATCCGAGTGTCTGTCCGAAGATGGCAGAGCTTTGCGGAGCAGATAAAAATACGGGAGTTATAGAGGTAGGTCCCGGCGCAGGAGTGCTGACAAACGAGCTTGCAAATGTTGCCGGAAAGGTAGCGGCTATTGAGCTTGACAAGCGTTTGCTTCCCGTTCTTGAAGAAACGCTTGTTGAGCATGATAATGTAAAGGTCATAAACGGTGATGTTATGAAGCTTGATTTGCACGAGCTTATAAAAGAAGAATTCGGCGGCGGTAAAGTCGTTGTGTGTGCGAATCTGCCTTATTATATAACCTCGCCTGTAATCATGCGCATACTTGAAGAAAGACTTCCCATAGAAGCACTTACAGTCATGGTGCAGAAGGAAGCTGCCGACAGGATATGTGCAGAGCCGGGTACAAGAGCATCAGGTGCTATAAGTGCGGCTGTACATTATTACAGTGAGCCTGAATTTTTGTTCAAGGTATCGGCAGGCAGTTTTATGCCTGCACCGAAGGTCGATTCGGCTGTAATAAAGCTGAATATATTAAAAGAGCCGCCCGTAAAGGCGGCTGATGAAAAGCTTTTTTTTAAAGTAGTAAGAGCGTCATTCCTTCAAAGAAGAAAAACACTGTCCAATTCTCTCAGCTCAGGCTTGTCTGTACCTAAAGCGGAGATATCCGCAATACTTGCCGAAGCCGGTATAACGCCTACCGCAAGAGCAGAGGAAATGACTATGCAGCAGTTTGCGGATATAACAGCGGCATATTCCGGAAGGTTTAATATTTAGCAGGAGCTTTTGTCTTTTTGCCAAATATCATCTGTTCGAGAATATACGATGTTATTGCAAAGAGTATGCCGAATATTGCACCGAATAATACATCTGTCGGGAAGTGTACATATGCGTACATTCTTGAAAGTCCCATTATTATTGCAAATATATATGCAAGAATACCGAGCCATTTATTATAGATAAATATTATCGTTGCGGCACCGAATGCATATAGCGTATGTACCGACGGGAATGATGCATCAAACGGTACTTTTGTTATAAGTTCGACAGTAGTATTCAATGTACATGGACGTGGTCTTGCGACTATGGTTTTGATTATAACGTTTGCTGCTACAGCATTGAATATAAAGTTTGCAGCGAGTGATATGCCCACGCGTCTGTATTTCTTTACTATAAGACAGATTATAGTAAGAACTACCCATATCATAGACATACTTCCTAAATATGCAAGTATGCGTGTTATGTTGTCAAACATCAGGCTTTTATAATTTTCCTGAATATAATTAAGTATAGCATATTCTGTATCCAAAGTTTCACCTCCAAAAGCTTTTTGCTTTTTTATTATAACATAAAAATTTGAAAAATAAACATATTTACGAAATTTTTTTCAAAAGGAGTGTTACCATGAAAGAAAACATATGCAGTATCCCTGTAAATGATGTGTTCATGCCGAAAGACGGCTGTCCGATGTGTAGGATGCGTGACATGCTGGAGGAAAGAAAAGCCGATTATGTCACAGGCTCGGCAATGATGGAGCCGAATGTGCGCATAAAGACGAATGAGCAGGGCTTTTGCTACAGGCATTTTTCCATGATGCTTAAACAGGGCAAAAGACTTTCCAATGCACTCATACTGCAAAGTCATTTACAGAAGATATCCGAGGAGCTTGTTCCGGCTTCGCCGTCAGGAAAGCCTGATAAAAAGAAAATGGCTGCTCTTGATACACTTTTAAAGGACTGCTTTATATGCCGTGACATAAAGGATAATATGGAAAACATGGTAAGGATAGTACATGCTATGTGGATAAGCGAGCCGGAATTCCGCCAGCTTTATGCAGAGCAGAAGTATATCTGTCTTGAACATTTCTATCTTCTGATGAACACCGATCAGAAAGGACTCGGAAAAAGCCTGCAGGCATTTTATGAGGCAACATCAAGGCTTACGGGAGGATATCTGAATGAGCTGGAGGAGGATATCTCACATTTTTGCAGAATGTTTGATTACAGGAGCGCAAATTCATCATGGGGCAACTCCAAGGACAGTATTGAGCGTTCAGTTGAATTTCTGACAGGTGATAAGGTCGTTACGGAGGAAGATCCGTTTGCTGCCGATGACGAGGACGAACAGACGTGATATTATAGCTTTTTTACAAAGTATATGTTATAATGCTTTTACAAAATATTTGACGGAGGAAATAAAATGAATATTTCACTTTTGGGCTGCGGAAGATGGGGCTCTTTCATAGGCTGGTATCTTGACAAAATAGGTCATAATGTTACTATATGGGGACTCGGCGATTCGGAACAGTTTATAGAAATAAGAGATACAAGAAAAAATAATATGCTTACTTTCCGTGACAGCATAAATGTTACTGATGATCTTGAAAAAGCGGTAACGACTGCCGATATTATGATAATATCTATAAGCTCTCAGGCACTCCGTTCCTTTATCCCGAAGGTCGCAGATTTTGACATAAAGGATAAAAAGATAGTATTGTGTATGAAGGGAATAGAGATAAGCACAGGCAAACGCCTTACTCAGATAGTTGAGGAGTTCGTACCGCAGGAAACACAGGTCGCTGTATGGGTAGGACCGGGACATCCGCAGGATTTCAGCAAGGGCATACCTAACTGTATGGTAATAGATTCAAGGCATGAGGAACTGAAGCATTTTCTGATAAATGAATTTTCAAGCGAGCTTATACGCTTCTATTTCGGAAATGACCTTATCGGAACTGAGATAGGTGCAGCAGCAAAAAATACGATAGGTATTGCCGCAGGAATGCTTGACGGTCTTAATCTTTCGTCACTCAAGGGCGCATTGATGTCAAGAGGTACAAGGGAGATCGCAAGGCTTATAAAAGCTATGGGGGGTAAGGAGCTTTCCGCATACGGACTCTGCCACCTTGGTGACTATGAGGCAACACTTTTTTCACAGCACAGCCATAACCGCCGTTTTGGTGAGATGTTGGTGAAAGGAGAGAAATTCTCACTGCTTGCCGAAGGCGTTGACACAACAAAGGCACTTGTACTTTTAGGCAGGAAGTACAATGTTGATCTTCCTATATGCAACACCGTAAACAGTGTTATAGCAGGGGAAAAGACACCCGAAAATGCACTTTCCGAGCTTTTCCTCCGCAGTATAAAGACAGAATTCTATGATTAAGCTTATGAAAACAGACAGGGAAAAATCTCTGTCTGTTTTTGCACTATTTCGTTCTTGATTTTTTCGATTTGCAGATATAAAATATATATTATATGATACAGTCAGTGTAAACATTATTAAGCTGTTTTAATGACAGTGAAAGGTGATAAAAATTATGACAAAAAATCTTCTTGCAAAGATAAATGAACAAAAAGGAAAATTTTCAAAAGGTCAGCGTCTTATAGCAAGCTTTATTACCGAACATTATGACAAAGCGGCTTTTATGACGGCTTCAAAGCTCGGAAATACCGTAGGAGTGAGCGAATCGACAGTAGTACGTTTTGCAACTGAGCTTGGCTATGAGGGTTATCCGCAAATGCAGAAGGCTATGCAGGAGATGATAAGAGATAAGCTTACATCCGTCCAGCGAATAAATGTAACCCAGAGCCATATCGGTGACGGAAATGTCCTTGAATATATACTTAACAAGGATATAGAAAAAATAAGACGTACTCTTGACGAAACCTCGGAGGAGGATTTCAGGAATGCCGTTGATGCCATATCACACGCAAAGACTATATATATATTTGCTGTGAGAAGCTCTGCCGCACTTGCTTCATTCTTAGGGTATTATTATTCACTGATATTTGAAAATGTAAAGGTAATAAGTAACTATGGCGAAACGGAAATATATGAAAAGCTTTTCAGGATATCCGAAGATGATGTAATAATAGGAATAAGCTTTCCGAGATATTCAAATGCTGCTATACAGGCTATGACATTTGCAAAAAGGCGCGGCGCAAAGGCTATTGCACTTACCGACAGTATGTCAAGTCCGCTCGTTGCAGTTTCAGATTATGTGCTTATTGCAAAAAGTGATATAGCATCGGTAGTTGATTCGCTTGTCGCACCGCTGAGTATGATAAATGCACTTATAGCTGCCACTGTCCTAAAGCTTGACAGCAGTGTCAAGGATACATTCAGCACACTTGAAAATATCTGGCAGGAATATGACGTTTATCAGAACAACAGAAAGGATGAACCCGATTGACAAAAAGAAAGGTCGCTGTTATCGGCGGGGGAGCAGCAGGCATGATGTCAGCCGTATTTGCAGCAAGGAGCGGTGATGACGTTACTGTATTCGAGAAGAACGGCAGGACATGCAAAAAGATATACATAACGGGTAAAGGCAGATGCAACGTTACGAATAACTGTGACATACAGACGGTCATAGCCAATACACCGACAAACGGCAGATTTCTTTACAGTGCGCTTAACAGATTTTCTCCGGCTGATACAATGGCTTTTTTTGAAGAAAACGGTGTGAGCCTTAAAACAGAAAGAGGAAACAGGGTTTTCCCCGTATCAGACAGGGCAGGGGATATTGCGGAAGCACTTCTAAAGGCAGTAAAAAAGGAAGGTGTACATATAGTACACAGGAATGTAACTGATATAATTGCCGAAAACGGATGTATAAAAGGCATTGAAGCGGATGATAAAATAATGCCGTTTGATAAGGTCATAATAGCCTGCGGTGGACTTTCATATCCTCTGACAGGTTCGACAGGTGACGGCTATCGTTTTGCAAAAGTTTTGGGGCATAATATAATAACGCCAAAGCCTTCACTTGTACCTATGGAAACGGTTGAAAGACCAGATTTGGCTATGGATAAGCTGCTTTTAAAGAATGTATCGGTAGAGCTTTACGACATTGAAAAGAACAAAAGGCTTTATACGGATTTCGGTGAACTGCAGTTTATGCGTTACGGTGTAACGGGAGCTGTTGTGCTGAGTGCAAGCTCACATATAAGGGAGATGAAAAAGGGGAGATACAGACTTGATATCGACCTGAAGCCTGCACTTTCAGAGGAAAAGCTTGATGCAAGACTTATCAGGGAGCTTTCATCATGCAGCGGCAGAAACTATGAATATATGCTGCACAGTCTTTTGCCGTCCGGAATGATAGGAATGTTTATGAAGATGTCGGGCATACCGTCAGAACGCAAATGCAGCGAGATAACAAAAGCCGAAAGAAAACAGGTAATATCTTTGCTTAAATGTTTTTCGCTTACAATAAAGGGGTTCAGACCGATAGAAGAAGCTGTAATAACATCGGGCGGTGTGGATATAAAAGAAATAGATCCTAAGACTATGCGTTCAAGGCTTATAGACGGGCTGTATTTTGCAGGCGAGGTAATTGATACAGATGCATATACAGGAGGCTTTAATTTACAGGCAGCATTTTCAACCGGTGTTGTCGCAGGCGAAAATTAATGGAATGAGGGATAATAATGGGATTTCAGGATGACTGGATAATGCGTCAGGTCGAAATAATAACAAGGTATGTTGTAAAGCTTGTTTTCGGCAGGGACGATACGGAATATACTATGGAGCTGGCTGACGGTATCTCGTTTACTGACGAGATACACCTTGAAATAGAAGAACTTCTTAAAGAGGGAAAGATATGCGAAGCTGAGGATCTGCTTTTTGATAATATCCAGTTCACAGATAAGTATGTAGAGCTTGCAGTGGATTTTTATAAGAAGCTCAACCTTATGACAGATGAAGAACTTGAGTCGCATGATTTTTCAAGGGATGAGGTACTTGAAGGCTATATAGATATCCTTACAAGGCTTGGCATACCTGTTGAACAATTTGTTGAATAAAAAAGTTTTTGAAATATGCAACTTTTTTATTTGCCTGCATATATTTATATAGGGTATGAAAAGCCATGAAACACTGATTATAAGCGGAAATTTCTTGCTGAAAATTTTTTTTGAAAAATTTTCAAAAAAGGCTTGACATTTGAATGAAGTTGTAGTATTATAATATACGTCGCTGAGAGATAAAACAAATCCGAAGGAAAAACCGAAGAAGTTATCTTAAAGCTGATGTGGGAGCATAGCTCAGCTGGGAGAGCATCTGCCTTACAAGCAGAGGGTCATAGGTTCGAGCCCTATTGTTCCCACCACATGGTCCGGTAGTTCAGCTGGTTAGAACGCTAGCCTGTCACGCTAGAGGTCGACGGTTCGATCCCGTTCCGGATCGCCAATTTGCTTCTGTAGCTCAGTCGGTAGAGCAGGGGACTGAAAATCCCCGTGTCGATGGTTCGATTCCGTCCGGAAGCACCAATTTGCGGATGTAGCTCATCTGGTAGAGCGCAACCTTGCCAAGGTTGAGGTAGCGAGTTCGAGCCTCGTCATCCGCTCCAATGGAGCTTGAATATCTTTGAGCTCCATTTTTATATATGGCGTCATAGCCAAGCGGTAAGGCACGAGTCTGCAAAACTCCGATTCCCGAAATTGGAGTTTAAATCATGGTGACATAGCCAAGTGGTAAGGCACGAGTCTGCAAAACTCCCATCCCCCGGTTCGAATCCGGGTGTCACCTCTCTTTTTCTTTTTGCTGATGCATTGCAGGTATAGTATAGAGGTAGTACATCAGTTTCCCAAGCTGAGTGGGCGGGTTCGATTCCCGTTACCTGCTGGGAATTATCTGAAGGTAATTTGTTCCGTTCTAAATTGCCTTTAGATAATGCGGTAATATTGTTGTGATTAGCGTATTATCTAAAGGCAATCCCTCTACTTGTTGAGGTGCAGAGGGTTACCTTTATTAAAGCATGATTTTCATGCTTGTTTGTTTTTTATAGTCGCACCTTGCGACTTGTATGGATTTTTGGCAACTCCTGCTACCGTCGGAGATATTCTCGCGTGTGATGCAAGACTGTCACTATCACGCCGACATCGTTCGTATTCTCGCAGAAAACAAGGCTGTTGCAGTCAGACGATTTAAATAGCGGGGTTCTTGTCCTACTGATCCATACGGGCTATGTTTAGTTTTCAAGGTGCAAATTAACATTGCAATCAAAAAAACTGCAACAGAAATTCAGGTCAAAAAAGAAGTCGAATTCACATCAAGATATGAATCGACCATTGACTATTATTGCAACCAAAGGTATTATATACCTTGAATTGTATCAAATGTCTTTCGTGAGAGGGGATTCATGATTGATGTTTAGCCGGCGAGTTATTGTGAGTGACAAGCCGGCTTCGATACTTTTTTAGACTTTAACATTTCAATGATACAATACATTTTTTGAAAAGTCAATATTATTTTTAAAGATGGCTGTTTTCGATGAGGGAATGGTCTTTTTTATTGCAAAAATGATGACCTATGTCATCGTTTTGTGCGGATGTGAGGTGAAAAGAAATGGATGAACAGAAGTCATGTGCTGAATGTCTGAACATGGGACGTGCAGTGTACTGTATGCAGTGCGTCAGAATGAACAAGGGACACAAGGATATGTTCCGCAGCAGTGCGCCGATATCTATCCCCTACCAGTATTCAGACAAAAAGTCAGGATCACCTCAGCCCGAAAAAAGATGAACCAGTTCATCTTTTTGGGGACTAGCATAAAGAACAGACATCATAAAGGAGAAGGATAAAATGAAAATCAAGTCAGCTTATTCTGCGTTAATGGCAGGAATCATACTTATGACATCGGCAGCTTATTTCAGCGGATGTTCAGACAAATCGACAGATCAGTCTTCAACGGATACTCAATCCAGTGTTGTTGAAGTGAAGCCGGAAGAAGATGCCTCCGACTTTGTCCTGCTGACAGATGTTGTGCCGGATGCGATCCTTGAGATACGCTATTATTCCACCTATAACTTTGTCGGAGACAGGATAGACGGCTACGAGCAGCCGACTGCACTGCTGACAAAGGAAGCTGCCGAGGCTTTGAAAAAAGCGAGCGATGAGCTCATCAAAAAAGGATACCGTCTGAAGATTTACGATGCCTATCGCCCTCAGAAGGCTGTTACTAACTTTATGAACTGGGCAAAGGATGTTGACGATACACGGATGAAGTCATATTTCTATCCGGAACTGGACAAGAGTGTTCTGTTCGCTCAGGGATATATTGCAGAGAAGTCCGGACACAGCCGCGGCAGTACAGTCGATCTAACGCTATTTGATATGAAAACAGAAAAAGAGGTCGATATGGGCGGTACCTTCGACTACTTCGGCGAGCTGAGTCACCCGGATTACAAGAATATCACCGAGGAACAGTACAACAACCGTATGATACTCAGGGAAGCGATGATAAACAACGGCTTTAAGCCTCTGCCGGAGGAGTGGTGGCATTTTACATTAGAGAATGAGCCGTATCCCGATACCTATTTCACCTTCCCTGTAAACGAAAGCACCGTGAAATAACAGGAGAACCAAATAAACTATGAAAAAGAGAAAATATTTTATTTTAGCGGCTGCTATGCTGTGCTTATGCTTTGTCTACAGCGTAGCTGTCGGCGGCAGGTATGTCATGGATGTGGATATCCGGGGATATTCCGATAAAGCCGACCGGTTACAGGTAAAGGTCGAGCAGGATGCAGAAATCGGGCGGGATACAGAAATTATACGGGTAACAGACAGTCACAGCGATGGCGATCACTTTTATATCACATTGGAATCGGTCTCGCCCGGAAGAGTTTTTGTATCTGTTGTTCCATTGGATGATCCCGAATCGACTGTCGATATTATGAGGTCTGTTTATGTGCACCGCCTAGGTATTATTACCGAGGACAATTATTTTGGTAAAAGCACGGGCAGTTGGTGCTTTCCTATCGCAATAACGATATTTTTAGGTGTACTGATCATAGGCTTATTCATGCACATCAAAAAGGAAATGAAGCGAGATCTGTATCAGTACAAAAATGTCAGAAATATCGGCTTTGCATTGTTTCTGACAGGCTTGTTTGTTGAGCAGCTGCTTCTTCTCACCCAGATAAACAGAGGACTCATCGATTCTGTTGAGATGCTTCTGGGCTTTGCAGGCTTTTTCTCAGCAGTCGCTCTTCCTGCCGCATTTATCACGTTCATTCTGGTGACGTTAAGCAATATTCGGCTTATGCAAAAGGAAGGCCGCAACTGGAGGAATATGCTGGGCTGTATTCTTGGGATAACGGTCTGTCTTGGCACTATCTTCCCCTTTGCCCTCGGCGAGTTCCTGCAGCGTACAACCATTGTAGATGTGCATAACCAGAACGGTATGGCACTGTATATAGAGTTGTTTGTGGAAAACTCAATTCTTGCGATCACGTCATACCTTGAGCTTATACTTATCGGCACGATCATACTGTCAACAAAAGCGGCTAAAAGGATACCGGCCTTTGACAAGGATTATATTATCATCCACGGCTGTCAGATCAAAAAAGACGGCACCCTGACCAACCTGCTGAAGGGCAGAGCGGACAGGGCGATAGAATTTGCGAAAATGCAGAAGGAAAAGACAGGCAAGGATATCATATTCATTCCGTCAGGCGGTAAGGGCGATGATGAGGTCATCAGTGAAGCCGATGCAATCAAGAATTATCTTCTGGAGAGCGGTATTCCGGAGGACAGGATACTTGCAGAAGACAGATCCGCCAATACGTTTGAAAACCTGAAAAACGCTAAAGAGCTTATCCGTCAGGACGCAAAAACAGACGACCCGAAGATCGCCTTTTCCACTACGAACTATCATGTTTTCCGTACCGGCGTTTTCGCTTCTCAGCAGGGCATCAGGGCCGAAGGTATCGGCGCAAAGACGAAAAGATACTTCTGGATCAATGCTTTTATCAGAGAATTTATCGCCGCATTGGTATCGGAGTGGAAAACACATATTGCAATCATACTGACATGGCTCGTTATGATAGTTTCTATGGTAGGAATTGTTTATTGCTCAAATAATTTTTAACGCAGAACAGCAAATCGGGAACCTTTCCTTTTTTATAAGTGATTATTGGGGGATAAAAAACTTCTAAAAATTTTCTGATTTTTCCTATATACTATAAATTTGTTGCGGATTTGTTGCACCCTGTATGTTATAATTGATATTGAAGTCAGAATATAGCTTGGTGAAAACCAAAACAGCTTATTTCCTGCTCCGGGCAAGCTATATCGGATTTCAGATAATAATAGAATCAACGAGGAGAATCAAACAATGTCAAAAAAAGCAACAAGATGGATAGCTGTTTTGCTTGCGTCAATGCTGTTATCGCTTACCGCATGCAGCGGACAGAATGTACAAAGTTCTCAGACTGCCGACAACACAGCAGATACAAGCACAGCCGCAGCATCACAGGACAAGGAAACTATTTATCAGGTGGCGCTTTTGCAGTCCCTGACGCAGGGCTACTATGACGGTATCATTAAAGTCAGTGAGTTGAAAGAGCATGGGGACACCGGAATAGGAACCTTTGAGGGAGTAAACGGCGAGATGATCGTCATTGACGGCAAGGTCTATCAGGCACTAAGCGACGGCTCCGTAAAGGAGGCTGCTGATGATGAGACCGTCCCCTTCTCCAATGTCACATTCTTTGAAAGTGATGTTGCCGCCGATATGACAGACATCAGCGATATGGCATCTTTCAAGTCTGCACTCGACAAGACGGTCAATGAAAAAGGCAGGAATATGTTCTATATGGTCAAGGTTAGCGGAACATTTGAAAAAATGTATGTCCGCAGCGAGCTGAAGCAGGAGAAACCCTACAAATCACTTGATAAGGCTCTTGAAACAGACCAGAGAGAATTCAGCTATGAAAATATCGCCGGTACTGTCGTAGGCTTGTATTGCCCGAATTATATGGGAGGACTGAATGCGGTAGGATGGCATTTCCATTTCATTTCTGATGACAGGACAAAGGGCGGCCATATTTTAGAGCTTAGTTTCAAAAACGCAAAGGCTGAGTTGGATATTACACCAAGCTTTGATATGAAGCTTTCTGATAATACTGATTTCCAGAACATGGAGCTTGCGAAAAATGTTGATGAAGCTATCAAGAAGGTTGAAACCGAAACAAAGACGAATGACAAGAAAACAGATAACAATCCCTCTCTGGAAATAGCTGCGGATGCTGTTGTCAGCTATCTCGGTCCCGAGGGAACATATACCGAAGAGGCTGCAAAATATTTCTTCAAGGACACGAATAGCTTTATTCCTAAAAAGACCGTGGATGAGGCTATTGAGGAAGTCAAAAGCGGTCAGGCGGATTATGCAGTTATTCCGCAGGAAAATACAATTGGCGGTGCGGTAACAAATTATGTAGATGCGTTGATCAGAGAGACAGATATTTATGTTGTCGGTGAGGTTATTATTCCCATCAACCAGACGCTTATGGGCATTGAAGGCGCATCACTGAGCGATATAAAGACCGTTTGCTCCCACGCACAGGGTCTTGCACAAAGTAAGACATGGCGCTCGGAAAATCTTCCCGATGCTGCCGAAAAGGAAATGGACAGCACGGCTGCGGCGGCAAGCTTTGTAGCAGAAAGTAAAGATAAGACAATAGCGGCAGTAGCAGCACCCGGAGCCGCACCGCTTTATGGATTGACAGTGCTTGCCGAAAATGTACAGATCAGCGACGCCAACAAAACCAGATTCTATGTTCTTTCCAAAACAAAGAATGAAAGCGGAAAGCGTGCTGTGTTTGTCGCAAACTGCGAAGCAAGTGAGATCGATGATATTATCGTTGATGCTCATAACGCAGGCTTTGAAACGGTTACGCTCCATGATCGTCCAGATGGTACAAAGCTCGGGTCATACAATTACTTGCTCGAAACGGAAGCCGAAAATATCAGCAATGATATGATCGAAAAAATAACTGCTCACAGTGGCGTAAGATTTGCAGGATGTTTTGATATGTCCGAAAAAACGAATAATTAAATTGAGATATTTATCAGAGGAGGAAAACAACATGAAAAAAAGACTAACAGCGATCATTATGGCGGCTGCCCTGATGCTTTCTGCGGCTGCGTGCAGCACAACAAGCGGACAAAACAGTACAGCAAGCGAGGCATCTGTTGCTTCAACAGCGTCTGAGAGTAAGGAAACCGAAAGCAGCGACCAGCAGGCTTCACAGCCCGAAAAAGCTACTTCGATTGAAAACTGGAATGAAGATTCCCCTGCTATGAAGTCGATCATGGCTTTCGTGGAGGAAGTAACGGATGAAAAGTCCGACAAGTTCGTTCCTGTCGAAAAGAGAATCGCTGTCTTTGATTCTGACGGCACCCTGTATGGCGAGCTTTTCCCGACATACGTCGATCAGTGCCTGATGATTCACCGTCTGGTTCACGATAACACCTACGATGGCAACGCCGAAGACGCTGCATATTGCAAAGCACTGGAAGAGTATCTTGTGAGTGGCGGTGAAAAGCCGAAGGCTCCCCGTTCATCAGGTGACATTATTGCAGACGCTTTCAAGGGCATGACTGTTGAAGAGTACCGTGCGTATGTACGAAAGTTCATGTCTGAACCTGTCAATGGCTTTGAGAACATGACTTATGCCGACGGCTACTACAAGCCCATGGTCTCACTTATCAAGTATCTTACCGAAAACGGTTTCAGGGTGTATATCAACAGCGGTGCGGAGGTCAATATGCTCCGTGAGCTGTCTATGGATACGCTTGGACAGTATATCCCGCCCTATCAGGTACTTGGCACCGAGTTCGGCATCACCTCAGAAGACAGACCGGAAGATGTCAAGGCTCGTGATTACACACCTGCGGCAGACGAGAAGATCATCTTTGACGGCACCGTCTCATTCAAGAACCTGAAGCTCAACAAGGTTGTCAGTATCATCAATGATCTGGGCTTTTCTCCGATTCTGGCTTTCGGCAACAGTTCGGGTGACCTTGCTATGGGACAGTATGTCATGCAGCACGGCGGCAAGGCTTATATGCTGCTGTGTGACGATCTTGATAGAGATCACGGCGACCTCGATACGGCAACATCCTTCAAGGCTGACTGCGACAAGATGGGTATTGGGACAGTTTCCATGAAGAATGAATTTGCAACGATCTACGGCGACTTCAAGCTCACGCCGTACACTTCTTCTCAGACAGAAGCATCTCTCGCTCCGGCAGCGTAAATCAAACTAAAACAAGGCTATGAAGATCAAAGCGTTCGCAGCTTGTCTTCATAGCCTTTTGTATTCAAGTTGATTTGAGATTTGCAAAACGATGATCCATGTCATCATTTTCAAAAAGAATATTACTGTCCGGAAATGCCGATCGGCTTATTTGTACCTGTCTTCAGAAACCGTTAAACTCAGCCGCCATACCCAAAGGTCACGATATCCCATCCTCCGTCAGCGGTGCGGGCAAGCCACCACTGATAGTCGGTGTACTCTTTGTCGGGTTCAAAAGTCGTGCCGCCTGCGTTTTCGGAAGAATGGAAATCCATCAGGAACTCTGCTGCTTGTGTGTAATTTCCATCAGGAGCGACCTCGTTCATTCTTTCCAGGTTTTCGTTACTTGCTGAATCGTCTCCAGCGTAGCGAATGCTTTTCAGCTCGCATCCGTCCCAGAATGCAAATTTGCACTTAATTTGAATAACAGCGTCCTTCAGTTCGTCCTCCGTATATATCTCTGAGTTGCCGTAGTCGATCGTTACTTCCGCTCCGCTTGCGGTGCCGAGATATTCCTCAAAGGTAATACCCTTTGAGGTGATCTCCTTTGCTGTGTCTGCGTTATCAAGATAGCGTATGTGCCACGGTTCATATCCATAGCCTGTGATGTGTTCGCTGCCTTCGAGGTAACGGAGAATAAAGCCGTAATCTGCGAGCTTTGCGTGAATTTTTGACCAGATTTCCGGATACTGGATCATATCCTCATTTTCTACAATATCCTTACCGTCAATAATCAAATAAAGATCAAGCGCCAGACCGGTGTGGTGTTCGGAATATCTGGGGGTTGCAACGGTTTTCAGAGCATAGTCCTTACCATACTTTTCGGTAAAGTCATCCATGATTCTCTGCTGCTCGGCAACGCTTCTTCGGGCAGAGTCAAGATCAACGAATATACCATCCTTCTCTAAATCCGCCTTTAACTTGAGGTATGCTTCATATGCTTTTTTCTCAACCTCAACATCATCTCCGACCGAGTTTGTCATATGGACAGTCTGGAGCTTTTCTTCCCAATCATCCGGCAGTGCGTGTGTTTTGTTTACGAGTGCCATATAGTCAATGCTGTCACTTGCGGGCTGTTCGTCAGCAGATGTTTCACTCACGGCACTTGCTTTGCTCTCAGCTTCTGACTGATCCGCAGAGCTTTCTGCTACAGTGGAGCTCGCAGTGCTCTGTGTGTTTGCTTCTGATGATGTTCCTTTCGTGCCGTTATTACAGCCGGAAAAAACAGCAGATGCTGCAATGCCTAAACATAAAAAAGTGCTGACAATAGAATGCTTTCTCATAACAGATGTTCCTTTCCTGTTGCTAAACTGGATTTTATGGATAATTAACTAATTATCCGATTGCTGTCATGATTATATTACAATCATGCAAATATGTCAATTACAATAAGCTTCATAGCCTTTTGTGTTGAAGCTGATCTATTGCTTGCCAAAAGATGAACCGGTTCATCTTTTTCGATAGTAAATCGGGAACGATTCCTCTAATAAAATAGAACTGTTCCCGTTTACTGGCGTGCGATATCTCAATACTCCAAAGAATCCACATTCAGAAGAAAATCATAAACATTCATTGTCAGAATACCATCTTCATCATATTGAGCAGGAACAATATCTCTTGTGATAACGATCTTCTTAAACGAATCATCAATTTTTGTAAAAGGTCTGATTTCCTGCTTCCTTTTTGCTTCATCCGGAATGGAATAAGCAGACTGAATGTAATATCTGCGGGAACCAAGATTACAAATAAAATCAACCTCCAACTGTCGGCGGACGATCTTACCTGTTTCGTCTTTGATTGTGACAGGAATTACGCCGACATCAACACGATAACCTCTCATTCTGAGCTCGTTGTAAATAACATTTTCCATGGCATGAGTCGGCTCAGACTGACGGAAATTGAGCCTTGCATTTCGCAGTCCAAGATCGGAAAAATAGTATTTTTTAGGAGTTTCAATATATGCTTTACCCTTGATGTCATACCTGTGAGCAGATTCTACCAGAAAGGAATCTTCAAAATAATCCAGATATTTCTTGATCGTGGTAGAGGTGATTTTGGATTTTTTTACGCTGCGAAAGGTGTTTTTTAGTTTTTCGGGATTGGTAAGAGAGCCAACTGCAGAGGAAAGAATATTCAGAAGGTCTTCTAATTCACCGATATTACGTACACTGTTACGCTGAACAATATCACGGATATAGATCTCGCTGAACAGATTTTCAAGCAGAGCTGCTTTATCCTGCGGTGTATCGCGCAATGCGACAAGAGGGATACCGCCATAAAGCATATACTGAGAGAGTCCCTCGTATTTATCTCCGTCAAACACAGTCATAAATTCAGAAAAACTGAGCGGATACATGTGTATCTCATCACCCCGACCCGCAAATTCCGTGATTATATCACTGGAAAGAAATTTAGCGTTGCTGCCTGTTACAAAAACATCTACATTTTCTTTACGCAGATAGCTGTTCAGGACAGTTTCAAAGGTGCCAAGCATCTGCACCTCATCAAGCAGTAAATAATACATCCCATCATCTGACAGCAGAGAACGAATATAAGCCATGAATTTTTCCGGGTCTGCTTTTCTTTTTTCAGATTGCAGCTTTATCATGCTTTCTCCCATCAGATACAGATCATCAGCAGAATCAAAAGCAAATCTGATGATATGGTCTTTTTTAATTCCGTTGTTGAGCAGATGATTATAAAAGAGCGTATTCAGCAAATAGGATTTTCCGCAGCGACGCACACCGGTAATAACCTTTATCAGACCGTTATGCTTTCTGCGGATCAGTTTGTTTAAGTAATAATCCCGTTTAATCTCCATGATAGTCCTCCTGAAAGAGAATTTTGTATCTATTAACAGTTTTCTCTTTTAGAATAGCAAATATTCCATCTATAGTCAAGATTTCCAAAAGAGATTTTTGTTATTATATACGATTTTCTCTTTTAGAACCGTGTGAAATCTTTATGTTGATGTGATAAAAAGGGGAACTGGTTTCCCTTTTATAGAAAACACAAGACAAAACGATGACCTATGTCATCATTTTCAAAAGGGAATACTGATACCATAAAAGTTAAACATTTCTGTTACATCACATATCAAAGCCCCACCCTTCCTTTATCAGGACAAGGTGGGGCTTATCGCATCTACTGTATCATTTATTTTATCATCACAATTTTATTTGGCTTCAAAAACGTTTATCCCGTTGATCACGATCTCTTTTATGTTACTGGGATCAATAAGATAGAGTTTGCTGTCAAACAGGCCTCCCATATTCTCGGAGATACTGCCGAATATGCAGTTCATCATTACTGAATTTTCCCCATAGGTACAACCGTTTGCAATGAGATAGTATTTTTCTCCGTTTTTTGTAATAATATAGCATTTTTCCATGTCGGGCAAAGCAATCTTTTCTTTTGTTTTTGCAGACAGAATAATACCAAGGGGTGAAACGGATAATTTTCCGCTCTCCGTCTCAACATGAAAAGCCTTTGTTAAAAGCGTACTGCTCACAGAAATACTGTCACCCTTATTTTTATTATCCATTGTAAAAGAGATCTCAAAGGGCAGGCTTACAGTTTTTATCCTTCCGCTGACAACATCAAAGCTGTTGTCATTATAGATGATGTCCGAATAATAGTGGCTGTTTGTCCAGAAATCGTATGAAAAAGCAGGTGCGGTTTCATTCTGAAGCTTCCAGGCACTTTCAAAGCTTTCATGATCCATACTGTCAAATTTTCCTAATGTATTTTCAATGCTTGCGAGAGGATAGCTGTAGCTTTTTATGCTGATCTTTCGGCCTTGCAGACTGTCTCCGTAAGGTTGGAGGTCAATAAGTATCCTCAGAGTTTTTCCGTCATCCTCCAGATCATAAAATGTCTTATGGCCTAAACCGTTAAGGCTGTCCGGAATATCGGTGTTTTTTTCTTTTTCGATCACTACCTCCAGATCGTGTCTATGTTCCACGTCAGGATCATCCCAGTCTTCAATACGGGCAGTTACGTTTCCTCGTTTGACGATATTGAATTCATTATAGGTAAACCTGTCACCGTTTTTCTTGCTTAATCTGATGTCGATCAGATCATCCATATCACCGTTTCCGCTTACACTAAGTTTATCCAACTGCAGATTCGGGTCTGATATCTTTACCTGCGCATTACTGATGCTTTCAAAATCAGCAGTGTACTTATCACCGCCAAAGATATTCCCGTAAAGAATATACAGATTCTCGGCCACAATAGGAATACTTACAACGCTGATCATCAGTACGCAGACGGCAGCAGCTATCAATATTCTTTTCAAAAACTTTGGCTTTCTGCTGTGTTTATTAGTTCTGAGAATATTCATGACGTTATTCATTACTTTTTGGCTGTCCACTCCTGTATCAATATAAAGAGTTTCTTCCATAATGTTACCGATCGATGACGGGAGTATTGTCATATTGTCAAATATGTTACTGCTCATAGCTATATCCCCTTTCTTCAAGCAATTTTTTCATCTGTTTCCTTGCACGGTATAAACGCACTTTGACATTTTCCGGTGTCAGTCCCATTACAGCCGCTATATCCGCAATACGCTGATAATAGAAATAGTATCTCATAACGATCTCATTATCAGGTGCGCTAAGACTATTCACTATCTCACCCAAGACTTTATTGATATCATTCTGTTCCACACTGTATTCCAATGAACGATCATCTGCAATATCAATTTCATCTATATCGGTGTCTGATGGTGGGTGTATCGTATCCATCTTATCAAGAGTCTTTGTCTTTGCAATGCAGCACAGATAGCCTTTAAGAGATTCGCCTTTCACCTTATCACTGTTTTTCCACAAGGTGATAAAGGTATCCGTCAAAGCTTCCTCCATATCCTCTTTGCTGAGCATCCATCTGCCAATATTGAAGATCACAGAGGAAATCAGAGACATGTATTTTTTCATGATATCTTCAAGAGCCGACTCCTCTTTTTTTCTCAATCGTTTGCAGAGAGTTTTATCATCAGTCAAATTCATTCCTCCTTCCTGTGAAACTGACCTTTCTATTTATTATAACGGATACTATTGTTATTCGGTTACAAAAAAACAGAGGAAAGATAAATTCCTTCCTCTGCGGTCTTTGTCAAATTCTTCTTCCAAGCTGGGTGTTTCTTTTGTCCGTCTCGGTCTTATTAACTGCCATAAAAACTGCAGCCCTCTGACCGACAAGAATGACTTTGCTTTTGGCACGGGTAACGGCTGTGTAGAGAAGATTACGCTTGAGCATGATATAAAAGCTCTTCATCATTGGAATGATGACCGATTTGAATTCGGAACCCTGACTTTTATGAATGGTAATCGAATATGCCAGAGTTATATTCTGCATTTCTTCGGTATAATACCAGAACACATTTGGTTTTCCGTCAAAGCGGATGCCGCAAAGCTCGTTGTCGTCCTCATCCTTTTTGATCTCAACGATAAATCCTGTCTCGCCGTTGGATACGTTTTCGGAGTTTTTGGTTTGCATAACACGATCGCCAAGGCGGAACACAGAATTTTTCATTTGAATTTCCGGTTTATCAGGTGCAGGTGGGTTTATCATCGACTGAATGCGTTCATTGTATTCTTTAACGCTGTTCTTGCCCCTTGATTTCATTGGACAAAGAATACAGACCTTTTCTATCCCGATACAGTTGGCTTCTTTGATATAGCGGTCAATCACCGTATTGAAACAGATATCCTGATCGTTTGCAGTAAGAAACTGAAATTCCTGATTGTATGAAAGTTTAGAATCTCCTGAGTTGATTTTTTCTGCGTTGACCGGAATTATACTGCCTGACCCCTGACGATAAACAAGGTTAAGCCTTGTGACAGGGACTTTGCCGCAGGTGATAAGCTCGTTAAGCACATTGCCTGCACCGACAGACGGCAACTGGTCGCTGTCTCCGACAAGCAGCAGCTTTGTCTTTTGGGGATCTATCGCTGCCATAAGCATAGCAAATAGCCGCATAGAAACCTCGTCAACGATAACAACATCGGACAGCACCTTTTCAATACTGTCAATGCTTGTGTCTTCACCGATGTGCAGTCCTGAATGAATGGTAAAGGCTTCATGTCCTGTCGCTTCCGCCATGCGTCTCGCCGCCTTTCCTGTGGGTGCAAGGAGAAGAACATCCGTTTTCGGATAAATACTGTGCTGCACTTCAAGGATAGCTTTCAAGACAGTACTTTTTCCAGTTCCGGGACCGCCCGTGATAATAGAAAAGCGATTCCCGAAAAACTGTTCGATAGCTTCCTTCTGCTTGTCGGCAAGAGGAAAGTTGCTTTTCTCAAAGTCTGATATCGGCTGATTTACATTGACTGTATTCACACGATTGCACAATAATGCTCTGACACATCCGGCTGCAAAGCTCTCATTGTCGTAATTATAGGCAAGATACGCATAGCCGTTATCGCCTTTTAGCGTACCGTCAAGAGCCATTTGCTTTATGACATAAGTTACTTCGTCCATCGAAACGACCTCGTTCTC
>Ga0310695_10003558_pt1 | contig 30328 bp, 26 predicted proteins | sample RumenRJG_04DNA_FD_203882 | JGI IMG/M metagenome (GOLD analysis project Ga0310695, IMG submission 203882) | Bovine rumen microbial communities from Lethbridge, Alberta, Canada - RJG_04 (v2) (version 2) | ecosystem: Host-associated > Mammals > Digestive system > Stomach > Rumen | place: Canada...
TACAAGGAATATCCACGCAGTACCGAGTGCAAGGTGTATACCGTTTGCTATCTGCGGAAATGCCGCAGGGAAAACTACCTTCCATGTGAGGGCAGGCTGTTTTATACCGAAATTTCTTGAAACTTTCAGGTACACAGGGTCGATGTTACCGACTGCCGAGACCGTTGAAAGCAGTACCGGGAAAAATGCCGCAATGAATATTATGACTATCGCAGGCACGTCTCCGATTCCAAACAGGAGAACTATAAACGGCATCCAAGCAGTCGGTGAAATTGGACGCAGAAGCTGTATGACAGGGTTTATGTACTGGAATACTTTCGGTATCCTTCCGAGGATAAGTCCGAGAACAACTGCCGAAGTAACCGAAACTGAATATCCGACCGCAAACCGATACATACTCGCTTTTATATTTTCAAATAGTCTGCCATTCGATATCATCTCAAGCAGAGCATCAAATGCCATTCCGGGTGACGGAAAAAGTGCCGGACTATAGCCGCTTATCAAAAATAATAACTGCCACAACAGTATCAGTACCGCGATAGATATTACAACATTTTTCAGTGAGATTATTTTTTTCATAAGTATCACGCCTTATCAGAAATCATTTTTCACAAAGTCGGAATAGCTTGGCGGATCATCAGAAAGTCCATATGCTTTTACCTTCTCCGCAAGTGTATTGTACTCTTCTTCTGTTATGTCAAGGTCATTGTACGAGATCCACTGAAGTGAAATATCAAGCACTTCATCACTCTGACTGAAATATTTCTTAGCAGTCTCCTTTGCTTTTTCCTTATCAAGAGCATTTCCGGCTTTTTTATAATTCTCCACAAACGACTTCGCATCATCAGGTCGCTCGTCTATGAACTTATCTGTCAGGACAAGTCCACAGCACAAAGAGTCTTTCCATAACTCCTCAGAGCTGAAAAGAACTTTTCCTGCACCGAGTGAAACTCCCATCGCGCCGAACGGTTCAGCAACACAGTATCCGTCTATCTGTCCGCTTGCAAGTGCTGAAGGCATTTCTGTAGGTGCAAGTTCAGTTACATTCACATCGTCGATAGTCAGGTTTGCGGTTGCGAGTGCGTCATTGAGAAGAATGTTGTGAGACGACTGCCTGTGCGGTATCGCAAAAGTTTTTCCTTTCAGGTCAGCGGCTGATTTAATGTCGTTCGACACAATTATAACGTTTCCGTCATGATGTCCGAGTGCCACAGCCTTTATACCTATCCCCTCCTGCTTCGACTTCATAGCAAGTTCAATAAGCACCGACGCTCCGTCAACGCGGTTTGAATTGAGTGCATCGAGGAGTTCACTCCATGAACCGTACTTTACAAGTTCGACCTGTAAACCTGTTTGCTGTTGAAGTTCTTCCGCTTCTTCAAGTACAGGCAGGGAATGTGTGATAGGCAGATATGCTATCTTTACCGTATCTGAACTATTCTCCTCTGTTTTTCCGCATGACACAGCCGATAACGCAAATGTCAAAGCAATTGATGCAGGTAGTATTCTTCTTTTCATATTCCACTCTTCCTTCCATAAAAAAACGGAGAATCGCTTGATTCTCCGATACGTTACTGTTTTCATAGAGTATAACAAAACTATGATACAGCAGGTACGGAGCACTGTATCATGCACATTATATTCAATTCAAAAGTATCATTTGCAATGCTGAACATAAACAGTCTCCTTTCAAACATATTATTCATACCTGTTTAGTATGACTTTATTCTACAGCATCAGTATCCATTTGTCAATATAGAATTTACTTATAGCACAAAAATCGTCTATTTATCCACAACAATTCGCCTATTTGCAACAACGTTTGTGCAGGTTTACACACTATTCCTATAATTATAATAGTTTTATATTATACCAACTCTCACACATAAAAACAGCCACCATAAGGCGGCTGTTCAAAGCTGAATTGTCAGATTAACACCAGCATATCCACATTAATTACAGCGACTTTCCGAGTTCATATGCCTGCTGAGGATAATCAGTCTTCATCAGCATATCGAGTGTCATACAGTCAACACCTACTATAGTACCAGCGATTTCCCATCCGAGGAAATTAGTCATGCCCTTGAATGAAGCAATAGCACCGTCCGCAGATTCCATAGTATCATCTGCCATGGTCAGCATAAGTACTGCTTTTTTATTGTCATGCAGAATAGCATCATTAGCGTAAAAACGGTCGATAACGGCTTTAAGCTGTGCGTTGATGTCATAGTAATAAATAGGCGACACAAATGCAATAACATCAGCTTCCAGCAGATGCGGATTGAGTTCCTGCATATCATCCTTGAAGACACAGACATGAGAATCCTCATGACATTTCTCGCAGGCTATGCAAGGGTGAACCTCCTTATATGCTGAATCAAAGCGAAAAATCTCATGTCCTGCTTCTTCAGCTCCCTTAATGAACTGCTCCGTAAGACAGGCAGTTGTGCCGTTTTTATGAGCACTTCCGGTTAAAACAACTATTTTCATTTTCTCCTCCTTATGTGATAATCAGAAATATGTGGTATTATCAACAAAATAATTATAACACAATTTAAGTTTTTTGTCAAACTATTGGATTCAGGTATTTTTTACTGCTCCGGCGGTCATACGCTTTATCAGCAGTCCGCCATTACTTTTCAACCATTTATTCCACTTGTCGTATTCCGGAAACACTCGATATACCTCGGCATAGAAGTCCTTTGAATGATCCATGTGAAGCCTGTGGCAGAGTTCGTGCACTACCACTGAATCAAGAACTTCCGGCGGTGCTGCCATAAGCAGGCAGTTAAAATTAAGATTGCCTTTTGAAGTACAGCTGCCCCATTTTGTACGCTGATTCCTGATAGTTATTCTTCCGTATGTTACACCGAGCTTTTCTGCATATATCTTCACACGCTCCGGTATTACCTCAAGTGCTTTCTGAGCCATATCGTTTATATCCTGTGCTGTAAATGGCTGTAAGCTTTCAAGTTCGCGGTTACGCTGTATTACCTTTTCAGTGTGAGTGAGTACCCATTTTTCGCTTTTTTCTATAAATGAGATAATATCCTTGTTCGGACATCTGAGAGGTGCGCGTACAATAAGATGTCCGTCATCAGCGATTTGCAGAGCAAGAGTTTTTCGCCGGCTGTAGATAATCTCAGAATTTTTTATAATTTCGGTTAAGTCAGTCATGTATCCGCCTCAGCTATTAAGTTCTCTGTTACTGTACGCTTCGGGACTGATATCAACATCGTCTCCGTGTACGACTTCTTCCAGTTTTTCACAGCCTGCAAATGCCCATGAATATATCTTCTTCAAACCTTTGCCGCAGACGATACGTTTCAGGTTTGCACACTCCTTGAAGGCAAACGGCGGAATAGATGCGAGTTTATCAGGAAGAACTATCTCCTCAATACCGCACCGGCAGAAAGTATATCCCCACAAAAAGCGGAGTTCACACGGAAGCTTTATCTTTTTAAGATTGTAACAGCCGTCAAATAGAAATTCGCCCATATCAGTGACTGTATCGGGTACAGTAACCGATTCTATCTCATCATGTCCGGCAAAAACTTTGTCACACAAAACCGTAATCTTTATACCGCCGTAATTGTCAGGAATGACAACGTCCTTCTCATCTCCATCATATCCTACTATACTGAACGTATGGTCCTCTATAGGACTAAATAAAAACTTCTGCATAGCTACCTCCTGTCAGTTTTTAACTATTTTATGATTATTATATCGTATAATAAAGACAGTGTCAAGAAAACCCGTGCCGTAAGGGAAATCCCCTTACGGCACGGGTTATAGATTAATGTGAATGTACGACTATTCGCCGCATCTTCTGTGTACTTCTGCTGTAAGTGCATCAAAATAGATCTTGGGATTCAGGGCATTGTACGCATTATTGTACTCTTCCCATGTCGCCTCAAAATCATCACTCATTACCATCAGAGGCATATACTTATGCTTTACATCGCTGATTCTCTTTGAAACCTCGCCGTAATCGGTCGCTTCAGTAACCGAACTCTCAAACGACCACATCGGATACCATGCAGGATTCTCAGCCGGAGCATTCAGGAACTCTGTATAAGTCTGCTTGCCGTAAGCGTCGAAACACTTCTGTATAGAAGGAGCAAGGTGGTCGTGGAAAATATTCGGCTGATTTGTAGCAGTATATGCGTTCTTTCCGTCAGGAGCCATACCGCCGTAGTGCGGCATATAGCTGTATTCGCACTTATGCTTTAACACGTATGAGCTATCCTGTAAATTGCTATACTGTTCATCAGTCATGTCAAAGAATCCTTCATCGTTGACATAGTAATCAACTCCCTCAACTCCCCAATAGCGAAGATTGAGTATCTCAGGTTCAAGAAGCTTACTCATAAACTCTACAGCACCATCAGGGTCTGCACAGCTTGTGCTGACTCCGACACCTGTTGACGCATTGAACGCAGGGTTATCGCGATAGTGTTCTACAAGTTTTCCGTCAATAGTAAGTCCGAATGGGATATATGTACACTCATCGGGAAGCTGACGTTCAGAGCTTCCGAAATTCCAGTGTTGGTCAACCATTCCGAGTACTCTTCCGGTCAAAAGCTTATCGTAATAATCAGCTGTTTCCATAACGAAGCATTCGGGGTCGATAATACCCTTATGATATTCCTCATTCAGCTTCTCAAACCACTTTTTAGCTGTAGGCAAGAGGTTGTAGTCCTTGGCTTCAAGGGTATCAGGGTCAACGAAACAACATCCGTCATTCGGGTGACCGTCAAGGAACATCGGCGGATTATCAAGTGCAAACATACGGACCTCTGTTGCCTGTATCTCATAACCTATATATGGCTCACCGTTCTCATCAACAGGATTTGCCGCTATGTAGTCCTCAATAAGGTTGAAGTAGTCGTCAAGAGTCTTCAGCTCGGGATAATTCGCCCACTCAAGAACTTTTACCTGTATCCAGAAAGCTTCGCCGTCATGGATATTTCCGGTAACCTTATCGTTTACAGCTGAAAACAGGGGGATAAAATAAATATGACCGTCCTCAGCACGGAGAGTGTCCCATTGTGCATCTGTATACAGGTTTTTCAGTGCCGGATAATCTCCCCAGTAATTATCAAGCGGGATAAAGGCGTGTTCTTTGATAAGGCGCTGACAGTTAGGACCATCAGGTGAGATGAAGTCAGGATACTTGCCCGATATCATCATATCGCTGAAGACCTTGTCAATATCAGCCTGATCCTCGATCCACTCCTCATAAAGGATACATCCTGTTTTTTCAGCAATGATATCGCGTATCTCATTGTCTTCGTCCAACGGAGTGTTACGTGCACAGTAGAAGCCGGTAAACTCCTTTATTTCCTTTTTCTCATCTTCTTTTTTAGCAGATGAACATCCGACTGCTGAACATAATACCATTGCCGCGGATAATGCTGCTAACACCTGTTTCTTAGTCATGATCTTTCCTCCTTTTCATTTCTTACGTATCCTGGATTCTGTTCTCAGATAAATGCTGGATTTGGTATGTTATTGATACTGTCTTTTCTAAAACTGCTTTACATTTTATCCGCTGATAAAATATTCCCCCAACAGCGGAATCAGTAGAAACCCAAACCTTAAGAACAAAACAATTATAATACACTTATAGTATACACCATTTCCATCAGTTTGTCAATTTATAACAAGAATCTCAAATCAAAATTAACAATTTCATCACATTTCCATAATATTCTGCTCATAACATTGTTCAAAACCGCGTTAAAGATTATATTCTTTCACTTTTCAGCAGTATTATCGGTCATAAATGTACTCATCACAATTTTGCCGCTGTCAATTAAACCGTGCACTTAGTCAGATAGCTGCACTATTGCAATAGCGCCGGAATAATGGTATAATGAGGTATATTTGATAACAGGAGCGAAACTATGTATTACTATATAAAAACCACACTTGAAAAGACTAATAAGCTTGACTTCAAAGGCAAAAACGGACAGTTCGTTGCTGTTCTTACATCTGCCGAATGGCTGGAAAACAGGGAAAAGTTCGATATGGGAATCGAAATGGACATCGACCTTTCCGCTATCCACTCCACCAAGGCTGAGGTCAACTACGACTCATTGACCGGCACATTTTCTATCCCTGACAGAGACAACATCTCATCGCCTGATACCAAATTCGCCTTCGCACTTGATGAAAAGGGGATAGTTTTTATTGATGACAGCGGTTACGTAAACAAAACTATCAGCAATATCATAAATACAAAGCGTTGGGCAGTTCCGAGTCTTGAACGGTTCATATATGACTTTCTTGAACAAATAGTTTCACGCGACCGTATAATACTTGAACGCGTTGACAAGGAACTTGACACAATAGAATCAAACATTCTTGGCGGCGAAGAAAAAGACCCTTCACAGAGGGTCAGTCGTGTCAGAAGTGACCTGCGCGATATGCGTACTCACTACGAACAGCTTATTGATTTGGGTCAGGAACTTGAAGAAAACGAGAACAGCTTCTTCAATAAGGATAACACCCGTTACTTCCGCCTCTTCACACAGCGTGTATCAAGATTGCACGACATGACAACTTCACTCCGCGAGTTTTCTATACAGATACGTGACCTATATCAGTCTCAGCTGGACGTAAAACAAAACCGCACAATGGCTTTGCTGACTGTCATAACTTCGATATTCATGCCCCTCACTCTCATTGCAGGCTGGTACGGTATGAACTTCAAATATATGCCCGAACTTGAATACAAAGCGGCATATCCGGTAGTTATCGCTGTAAGCATAGTAATAGTGATTTTGAGCCTTATCTTCTTCAAAAAGAAGAAGTGGCTGTGATTATAAAACTGATAAAAGGAGAAAAAATGCGAATTTCACAAAAGTGTGCAGAATGCCTGTATGAACGTCAGAAAAGAAAGACTGACAATGCAGGCTATCTTGCCGAGATAAAGGAACTTCTTGATAACCGTAAAGAAACAGATACAAGCCCGTATATGGTGTATCTTTTCAACAAGGTACATATGAAATATTTCGGAAAAGGTGCAGATTACAGCACAATAAAAAAGCAGTACAACGACCTCGTCCTCAACATTGAGGATAGTCTGCGCAGTGAGATAAACTCTGCGGAAGACTCTCTCGCAATGGCACTCATCATGTCAAGAATAGGCAATTATATCGATTTCGGAGCAATGAACAGTATTGACAATGATGAATTTCTTTCACTTTTCCATGATACTGAAATGCGTGAAGATGACTCAATTACATATGAATCATTTCTCCGCGAGTGTGCGAATGCAGATACATTTCTTCTGATTTGCGACAACTGCGGAGAAATAGTCCTCGACAAGCTTATGCTCGAACAGTTGAAAAAAAGATTTCCACAGCTAACTGTCAGGGCTATGGTGCGCGGCGGAGACGTACTTAACGATGCTACCTCTGACGATGCACACTATGTTGGACTTGATTCCGTTGCTGAGATAGTTTCTAACGGTGAAGCCATCGCCGGAACGATTTACACAATGCTCTCAGATGAGGCAAAAAGCGTACTTGACAATTCCGATGTAATACTTGCAAAAGGTCAGGGAAATTATGAGTCGCTGTCAGGACAGGGAAGGCATATTTTCTATGAGTTTCTCTGCAAGTGTGAACTGTTCACTACACGTTTCAATGTCCCTAAACTGACAGGAATGTTCGTTGAAGAATCCGTCTGATAACAGGTAAAACGGAGTTCAACATTTTCAGGTATTATCCAAGTGCAACATCAAGTATCATCATAAGTGTAAATCCTACAGAAAACAGGATTACTCCAATGTTTGAATGTTCACCCTCAGACATTTCAGGTATGAGTTCCTCAACTACAACATATATCATCGCACCTGCGGCAAAGCTAAGCAGGTATGGCATTATCGGAAGGAAAAGCCTTGCAGAAATAATAGTCAGAATCGCTCCGACAGGCTCAACTGCACCTGACAACACACCGTCAGCAAAAGCTTTTCCCTTGCTTTTGCCTTCAGCATGAAGAGGCATGGAGATTATTGCTCCTTCCGGAAAATTCTGTATAGCGATACCGAGTGCAAGAGCAAGTGCACCGCCTGCTGTCATATCCGATGAACCCGACAGCAAGCCTGCATACACTATACCTACAGCCATTCCTTCAGGGATATTATGAAGTGTGACAGCAAGTACCATCATAGTTGTACGTGCAAGTTTTGAAGGCAGTCCTTCCGCTTTATCTGCATTCATATGAAGATGTGGTATGATACTGTCAAGCAACAGCAGAAACAGTATACCGAACCAGAATCCCACCACCGCCGGCAGGAAAGCAAGTTTCCCCATACTATCAGCCATATCCATTGCAGGAATAATCAGACTCCATATTGAAGCGGCTGTCATAACTCCTGCCGCGAAGCCTGTCAGCGCCCTCTGTACTCCCCTGCTCAGACTCTGCTTCATGAAAAATACACACCCTGAACCTGATGCCGTACCCAGAAACGGAAGAAGCAGTCCGGTTATAAGTTCTTTTTGCATGGTACACCGCCTTTCGTCTCAGTTTTCTGTCAATTATCAGTCCTGCATTACCACCTGAAAGTCGCCCAACGGTCATTAACTTTTGGCAGAAGCAGTGCAAATAGTTTTCCGCGGATACTGTATTTTTTCATTTCTTCATTGAAACTGTGCTCTTCAACAGTGTCAGGAGCTTTTTTTATGATACCCTTCAACTGTCTGTCAAGCATGATAGTTCGTGCGACACCTCCTTCGTGCGACATGAACTTGTCGTACGGCTTCGTATCTATTTTCAGAGTTCTGATTATCTCAACAGCATTTGTGTCCTTAATACGTGCATTTTTCCTCAATGTTTCATTTGCCTTTACTGCAAGCGGAATGAGTGCAGTAGTCTGTACATCGCCTAATTTTAGTTCCATAAAAATACTCCTTTTTGAATTAAACTGTGATATGCTCCTTATTAGTATCTGAAAAAATCATTACAGTCGCCATGACGCGGCTTCACGCCTGCTTTCGACGAAACTGCGGTAAATACCGTCGCTCTGCATAAGCTCATAATGCGAACCCTTCTGAGCAATTTTTCCGTTTGCGATAACCAGTATCTGATCTGCATTGCGGACTGTTTTAAGTCTGTGTGCAATCATAATAATGGTCTTTTCTTTGGTAAGGGAATCTATGGCTTTCATAAGATCAGCTTCATTTTCAGGGTCAACATTAGCAGTTGCCTCATCAAGCACGATTACAGGTGCATCTTTCATAATTGCTCTTGCAATGGATATGCGCTGTTTTTCACCGCCTGAAAGACTTGTACCGCCTTCACCGATAACAGTATCATATCCGTCAGGAAGCTGCATTATAAAGTCGTGACAGCAAGCTTTTTTTGCAGCATCAATCACCTTTTCCATAGGTGCATCAGGCTGACCAAATCTTATATTATTAGCAATAGTATCCGCAAACAGGTATACTCTCTGAAACACGAAACTGTAATTTCGCATCAGCGAGTCCATGCTGTATTCACGTACATCCCTGCCGTTCAGAGTGACTCTGCCCTCATCAACGTCCCAGAAACGTGACAGCAGTGAGGTAAGTGTAGTTTTTCCTCCGCCGGAAGGACCTACGATCGCGGTCGTTGTGCGTTCAGGAATAGTCAGAGAAACGCCGTCAATGATTTTTCTTTTCTCATAAGCAAAGCTGATATTTTCAGCAGACAGGTCATAGTGTTCCGGACTTATATCCTCGCCGGAAATATCCATCTGAGGTGTTGCAAGTATATCCTGTGCCTGACGAACACTTACATCAACTGTTCTGAGCAATGCGGAATACTTACCGGCATTGTCGAGCTGTGCATAGATAAGGTACGAGCTGATGATCATTATAACTGTCGTGAGAAGGTCCATGCTTCCGCTGATATGAAGTAATACCGATGCCAGAACTATAATCGTTCCGACTGCTTTCAGCCAGAAACTCTGCATGGTCATGAACGGAATGAGTTTAAGTTCCATAGCAGAATTTGCGTGTTCGTTTTCATCGATCGCCGTATTGAGATCGCGGCTGCGCTTGCCTGTGAGGCGGAATGTTCTTACTTCAAAAATGCCCTGAATGTACTCTATTACTTTTGCTACAAGAGCAGAATCCTTTAATATTTTCTGTTTTGCCATAGCTCCGGAAGCTTTCATCATACCACTGTTGACAGCAAAGAAAACCGCAAGTCCGCCGCACAGTATCAGTCCTATACGCCAGTCAAAAACGAGTATCATAATCGTGATCACAGCAGTTGTAAGGAGTCCGGAGCAAACTATCATAACAACTCTTGTAGCGACATTTTCGAGGTTCTGCATAGTATTCGTTGTGACCGACATTATCCGTCCGAGACTGTTTTCATTATAGTAGCCCATCGGAAGATAGCGCAGATGCTCAGCAAGCTGCATACGCTTATTTGCACAGGTATTATACCCGCCCTCCGTCTGAAGCATAGTAGACTTAGCCTTGAATAAACCTGACCCTATGACGCTCACAACCATGATGCCAAGACAGGTCAGACACGTCCTTGAAGTCACATTATCATCAAGAAGAGCTTTCACCATGCAGGCAATTGCAGGAATTTTCAATGCTTCAAACACAGCCTGAAATACTCCAAGAACGATAGAAGCATAAAAACGTTTTCTGTCCTTTTCATCACAGAAGTCAAAGAAGTTTCCGAGTATCTTAAACATCGTCCTCACCGTCCTTTGCAGAGATATGTGCAGACCACATTGAACTGTAGAGTCCGCCATTTTTCAGCAGTTCATCATGTGTACCCTGTTCTTCGATAATACCGTCCCTGATAACATAAAGTCTGTCAGCGTTCTTGACAGTTGAAAGTCTGTGAGCGATAACAATAAGTGTTTTTCCTTCCACAAGCTTTGCAACACTCCGCTGAATTACAGCTTCATTTTCCGGATCGGTATAGGCAGTCGCTTCATCAAGAATAATAATATCAGCATTCTTCAGCATTGCTCTCGCGATAGCAATACGCTGACGCTCGCCGCCGGAAAGGTGTCCTCCGGAGTTTCCGACAACTGTATCATAGCCATTTTCCAGTCCCATGATGAATTCATGACAGCCGCATTTTCTGGCAGCTTCCTCAATCTCTGAATCCGTTGCTTTCTGATCACCGAGGCGGATGTTCTCACGAACCGACAAGTCAAAGAGATAATTATCCTGCGAAACATAGGCAATTTGCTTATTATAATCATCAAGAGGAATATCCTTGATATTGACACCGCCATATGAAATGCTGCCGCTTCCAGTATCCCATAAACTTGCAATCAGCCTTGCAACTGTAGACTTGCCGCTTCCCGAGGGTCCGACCAGTGCAACGAATTCGCCTTTGTGAATCGTCATAGAAATGCCATGGAGAATCTCCTTATCTGAATAACTGAAACGCACATTATCAAGCACTATGTCGCCGCCGCTGATACTTTTTTTCATACTTTCAGGTCGTATCATCTCAGGGGCATCAATTATATTTCTAACCTCCGTAACAATAGTATCCATCTGAGCAATATCATCGGAATATGACATAACACCTATAAGCGGTTCGATAAGTCCGACTGTGAGAATTATTATAGTGATAAAACCTGCAGTACTTACTGTTCCGTGCATCGCCATGATACCGCCGATAGGCAAAACTGAAAGCATCGTTGCAGGCATTATGCACATCGCAAACGTCATGTACACATTGCATTTCCGCATCCAGTCAACAAAACTTGCAGCACTTTCCTTAGCAGCTGCCGCAAATTTTTCGTAACTGGACTGTGCCTTTCCGAACACCTTTATTACTTCGATACCGTTGATATATTCAGTAGTCACAGCATTGAGTGATTTTGTTGCACGTACAGTTCTGCTGTAATTCTCCTCGTAGCCGAACATCATCAGCATATAGCATACAATACCAAGCGGTACGGTAATAAGTGCCGCAAGACCCAGTTTCCAGTTTATCGTAAAGGCATAAACAAGAATAATTATCGGCGCACCTATACCTGTTGTAAATTCCGGAAGAATATGCGCAAGGGTGGTTTCGATGCTGTCTATGCGCTCAACGATGGTACTTTTTAGTGCACCTGACGGCTGTGAAATAACATCACCAAGCGGCATTTTAGCCAGTTTGTCGAGTGCCGTTTTACGAATCACCGCAAGTGTATGGAACGTAGCAAGGTGAGAATTTGCAGTTGACAGTGCATGAAAGAGTGAATGTCCAAGCCATAGGGCAAGAATCACAACACAATTTATGATATATTTGCTTTTATCCGTACTTCCTGCCAACAAGTCTTCAACTATTTTTGCAATGAAATAATATGGTACTATTCCACACAGCATACTGAATAGTGCAAGTACAACGCTGACAATAAATTTTCCTTTTCGCTCACCTGACTGACTGATCAGCCAGCGAAACGAACCATTTTTATCCTTTCCCATTATATGACCTCCTGTCTGTTTCTGTAATTCTGCGGTGTAACTCCCATAATACCCTTGAAAGCCGCAGAAAACTTTGAAGCATTGTCATAGCCGAGCCGCTGTGCTATCTCTGCAACAGTTACACGTTCCGATACCAGCATAGAAGCAGCAGCTTTCATTTTGTAGCCTTTTATGTACTGATATATCGGTGCACCATAAACTGCCCTGAAAACTTTTCTAAGACTTGCCGGCGGCATACCTGAACGTGCTGAAAGCTCATCAACCGTAAACGTCCTGTCAAGTCTGTCAGTTATAAGTGCGTGTATCTCCTTGACCTTATCAGTCTGACTTGCAGGGAAATACTGTCTTTGCTCCATATCAGCTCTTGTATCGACTGTTACGAGCAAAAGAAGCAATTCCGCTATCTTGACTTTGAAATAGTCATTCCTTATGCTTTTTGGAGCGTGATAAAGCTGAGAAAACAAAACATTCAACGGCTCATTTGTACGAAGCAGGTACTCCCTGTTATCAGGACAAAACTTCTCCCCAAGTACATTCAGATCAACAGGCAGTGAAGGCATCTCGCGTTTCAGCGACTCCTGTGCAGTGTCCTGTAGAAAACCTATTGTAATGCCGTGATAATGTGACAATGGAAGATCAACTCTGCCCTCATGATGAACACGTCTGTCAATTCGCAGATCACCTGCTTCCATATAATAGCGTCCGCCGAAGAGGTTTTCGTGTTCTATCCTCCCCTCACGGCAGTGGTCGATACAAAGCACTGTTTTCTCATTCTGATACTCCGAAACACACGACCGCAGATGGAAGTCGTTATACATAAGGTACACACCGTCGAACACACGGTACATTGTCATAAAACCTTCGCCTGATCCATCGTCAAGCCGCATTACATGGCACTCTCCATCAGATGCAATCTCATGTACATTAGAACCGAAACCTGCTTGATCAAGCATATCAAACAAATCCTGACTCATGCTATACCTCCCTTCTTAAAGGCGATCATTTCAGAATCGCGACTTATTAATTTCAGCCCACGAGTTGGTTAGCGGTCACTAACCAACTCGTCAAAAAAACAGTCTTCTTTCAAGACCGATATATATTGTATCACATATCAAGTGATTATTTCTACTCCATTCTGATCGCATTCAATCCGTTCTGATAATTTTCTGGTCTGATACTTTTTGTTATAAACACACATTGACTGAAAGTCAGGAATATGCTAAAATAATAGAGATATTGACAGAATCCTTTCAGGATCTTGTAAGTGATAGTGGCTATAAAAAAGTTCACTATCAAAAAATAACAACAGGAGAAAAGCTAATGGATATGATAGAAAACATGACATATGACAGTGAAAGAGCTCTGTATAATATCCGGAATACACTTGTAAAAAACTGTAGATTTGCAGGTCCGGCTGACGGAGAATCTGTACTCAAAGAGACAAGAGATATCATTATAGAAAACTGCTCATTCTCCCTGCGCTATCCTATATGGCACGCCGAGAAATATGAACTGAGAAACTCACAGCTTGATGAAAAAACCAGAGCTTCACTATGGTATTCAGATGACGGTATGATCGAGAATACTGATATTCGCGGAGTTAAGGCTCTGCGCGAATGCAACAATACTGTTATCCGCAATTGCAGGATAGAATCAGTAGAATTCGGCTGGAAGACCAATAATACCAAAATTTATGACAGCAGTATCACATCGGAATACATATTTCTCGATGCTAAGAATATTGAGATAACCAACCTCGATTTCAAAGGAAAATATTCTTTCCAGTATGTCGAAAACCTGATAATAAGGGATTCCGTTCTTGATACAAAAGATGCATTCTGGCACGCTAAAAATGTAACGGTCACAGACTCTGTCATTAAGGGTGAGTATCTTGCGTGGTTCTCAGAGGGACTGACTTTGATAAGATGTCGGATCATCGGTACTCAGCCGTTTTGCTACTGCAAGGACCTGAAACTTATCGACTGCGAAATGGAAAAATGCGATCTTTCGTTTGAGTATTCTGATGTCAAGGCTGATGTAAAAGGCAGTATAGATTCTGTCAAAAACCCAAAGTCCGGCAGAATTACAGCTGACAGTATCGGAGAAATAATATATGAGGACTCTATTATGGAAAGTAAAGCCAAAATAGTCACTCGTTCACACGATGATAAGTGACTTCTGTAAACAGTTATATATAAAAAATCAGGACCACTATACAGGGTCCTGATTTATCAGATACTCAATACTCCTTCTTCTTGCGTATACCTATGAGAAACGTAAGAAGTGTAACAGGTATAGCAACTATTATAGTATAAAGGATAAGGCTCCTCTTAAATCTGAAGTCGAAGACACATACCATTGCTCTTCCGTCAGATACTTCATAACTATTGACAGCATAGTGTCCGAAACCAAATGAACCTTTTTGATAATCTGTATCACTGCTCAGGTCTACTGTTTCCGCAAGCTTATCAGCTAATATGTCTGCTTTTCTCTCGCCGAGGTATACGTCTCTCATTTTGATGTACATACTATTATATTCCATTTTCTTATCTGCCTCAGATGTAGTACAGCCCTCATCACGAATAAAGGTGTTCTCGCCATTTATTATCTCGCCGTCACAGGGAAACTCAAAGCTCTCTATCTCATCTCCGCTCTCATAAATAAGCGTGAGCTTAGCCGGCTTTATCAAATAATCACTGATGCTGTAAGAATCAACACGTATCTCAGCTGACGGATACTTTTTGAGTGAATTATAAAGCTTCTTCGCACCATCAAGCTTGCAAAGGTCGTCAACTGAAATTAGTCCGGTCACATTCTTGATATAGTCTGTTTTATTACCTTTGTCTGTATACACATTCGCAAAAATGCCATTTGAGAATTGACTTTCACCCTCACCGTCAAATAACTGCACAGACTGGTCTATCTGAACATCAAGGAATAAAAATGTGCTTAAAAAATTTGTGTGAGCGTCAATACGCGTATTACTCAGGAGCGAACGTATCGCAAGCTGATGTAAACCGTTCGTATTACCGTTGTCATCCATCTTCGGATGAAGCATATTATCTGCCTTTTTGGAATAGCCAGATAATGAAGGCACTAGCGTCGGAGCAAGCATATACTTTGACACAACTGTTCCTGCAACATTTATACAGAATACTGCTGCTACCATTATTATTGCCCATATTGCGAATCTTTTTCCTAATTTCATATCAAATTTCCTCACTGTTTCTTATTTTCACTTTTCTGAACAGTATATCGACCACAAAATCGAAAAGTTTTTTCATAAATATGCATCTAGATTTAGTAATATGTATTTATTATACAATATAATATTCAAAATGTCAATATAAAATTAGAATGAGCCGGTCAATATGACCGGCTCCAATCATCTTTCAATAGGGTGTCGATTATATTTGCAATATTGCAAAAGCCTGAACACAACCTATATGACACATTTTTTTGCTATTTCAATAGACCATGGGCTATTGAAACATTTACGCTTCTTCGTTTGACGATTGACGAAATACAATCGTGCGATTCCTTCCGTCAGTGCGCTTTATCAGTTCATCTTCTCCTATAACTTTAACCAAATTTGAAATATGGCTTCCCATCGACTCTTTTTTGTGATAAAAAATAGTTGTTTTAGCTTCTTTTTCCATTATAAGCCTACTAAGTATATCTGCATCGGTAACATCTAACGAATGACCATAAATAAATATGTTCAAATCAGTTCTATCGTGGTTAGAAGGAGTTTTAACAGTAATTCTTCTTTTATTAAGCCAATCAATGTAAAGGCAACCAGTCCCTTTGTAAATACGCTGATAAAACTTTTTAAACTGAATGAACGCATTATCTTTATTTTTTTCATCTCCCGATAAGTATTCATCAATACCTAATACAAGCTCACAACTATTAACATCCTTAGAAATATCAGCTTTGCCATGTATGAAATCATACTCAATTTTGCCGTTTGATTTATCATACAGCAATTTGTATGTATCAGTATAATTAAACGATAAAACCTTGTCAATTTCTAATTCAGCAATATCTTTTAAGTGTTTGCAATTGTCAATGGATATATAATCAGATAGATAAATCTCCAAACAACGAGTAAGACGGTTTAAATCGTTTATTGCATGTTCTTTTCTACTTGGAACTGTATTTTTTTCAAATTCTATGTATCTCTTATCAGGGATCTTACCATCTTTAGAAAAGACTGGTGCCAAAATGTTTAATTGCCATTGTTCCAAATGTGCACGAGTAGTGTTCGATTTAAAGTGATAATTTAGGGTTAACCTTGCAGAATCAAGTGCTTGAATAACAGTTGATATTTCACTTTCGAAGTCAATCCATCCGTTTTTTCCTTCAATATATCTCTTTTCGTATATACTGATAAAATACCTAAGCCAGAGGTTATTCTCTATTAGTTTATCAAGTTCATCATAGATTTCTGGTTTTGCTGTCTTCAATAATTGGAAATATGAATAATACTGACTTTTCATGTCTTCCGATGAGTCTTTCACTCGATTAAAAGCTGCTACATATTTTAGAAAATCGCCATATGTAGTTGGTAATCCATGAGCTAAATCGAATCCGTTTCCTATAACTAAAATGTTCATAAAGCTCCTTTCTTTATAAGCGTAATAAATAACTCTTCAAATTCAGTTTTTGCGTTTGAATTATTTATAATTCTATCGGTAAGTCAATAAACGTGGGCTCATGCTTAGCTTCACGGACATATTTCAGCATATCATCACGGAGCAGGCGGACTGTAGATGTATTGATACCGGGATGTCCACAGATGTATTCCTCCTTCATCAGGTCGTTATCTATGACGAGCTGTATGTTGTTATTGGTATCGAATATGAGTTCAAGAGCCGAGACTGAGCCGGGGATAGTATGCAGATACTCCTGCATCTTATCAGCCTCCGCAAAGGATAGACGAGCACAGTTGAGCTGCGATGTCAGGAACTTTGTCTTGAACGGCTTGTCTCCGGGCATAAGCAGCATATAGAAGCTGGTCTTCTGACGGTTGCAGAGAAACAGGTTCTTGCAAATCTTAGCACCAAGTACCTTTTCGATAGCAAGACAATCCTCCATAGTATCAGCGTGGTCATGGTCTGCTCTCTTGTACTCAATGCCAAGAGAATCAAGCTTATCGTATATAGCCATTTCAACGTCTGAGCGTTCATCTGTCGGACGTCCGTTGTAAAGAGTGTTATCTATATTCATCATTTTACTCCTTTGATCATTATTTCTAATATTGCATTAAATGTCGCTTCGGGTATAGAACGTACTTCTACCACTGCCATGCTTTAACAGAAGCCCCTGCTCAACAAGCTGCTTGATAGAATTCTCAACTGAAGCCTTGCTGATTGTCGGACAAAGCTCCATGACTTCGCTCTTGGTGAATTTACCAATCTTATTATATACAGCACGACGTACCATTTCTATTGCCGGCAGCTTTTCATCGACCAGTGCTACACGATCTTCAAAGTCGCGATAGGCAGCGAGAATAGTCTGCAACAAGTACTTTATAAACGGAGCAGGATCTTCTTCGCCTTCGTTCCAGCCTTTCTGACACTGTTCCAGTGCATCGTAGTAAATGTTCTTATTCTTAGCTATCTTACTTTCGAGGGAGATATATCTGCCGATTACATAACCAGAACGATACAACAGCAGAGTTGTGAGCAGGCGGCTCATTCTACCGTTGCCGTCATTGAAGGGGTGTATACAGAGAAAGTCATGGATAAACACAGGTATCAGAAGCAGTGCGTCGATATCCTGCGTAGCGATTATGCGATTATAGCTGTCACATATTGCTTCGATAGCAGCTGGTGTTTCATACGGTGGAAGAGGAGTGAACAATACGAATTCACGTCCATTTGCATCTGTTGCACTGATATAATTCTGAGAGTTTTTAAATGTTCCGCCTATACTCTTATGGGAATACTTATACAGGTCACGGTGGAGCTGGAGGATATAATTCGATGAAATTGGAATATACTCATAGTTTTCGTGAATCGTATTCAGTACATCACGGTATCCCATGATTTCTTCCTCGTCACGGTTTCTGGGAGTTGTCTTGTCTCTGACAAGCTGCACCAAACGGGTGTTAGTGGTTCTGATACCTTCAATCTCATTGGATGCTTCTGTACTTTGAACCTTTGCAATCTCAATAAGACGGTCAAGCTCGGCAGGTTTCTGTTTCAGATAAAGTTCCTGTCTGCCTTTATATTCGTGAATCTGGGCTACAAGACCAATAATCTCGCTGTCCCATGAACGTTTTGCAAGTTCGCTGTAATCAAAGTTTCTCATAAGCTCACGCTCCTTTCTCATAATTATAATTGCTTTTAGGAGAAAAGTCAAGTGATTAGGCAAAGTTTCTCCTAAATCCTATTATGAATTAGGAGACAACTATTATTCGTTTCATTTTATAATAACTTCATTGATATAATCAGCACATTAATACGAAACAGTTGTTTTCTTGAAGTATTCATATATAGAATCAGCTCCCATATAGGGAGCCGATTATTGATATTGGAACAGCCTTTCAGTGTGATTCGTGTGATTTTTCGTGTGACAACCCCTGCATTTTCGTGTGATTTTACGCAGTTTCAACGTCACACGCGCATTTCTGACTGCATTTGCTTAGACAGCAGAAAAGCCTGTATTTAGCGTTTTCTGCTAAATACAGGCTTTTTAATTCTGGCGGACAGAGAGGGATTCGAAGCATCTCCATGCGCACCTAATTTTTGCCTATTTTTTGAGGATTTTTCGAGTACTAAACTGTGCCGTGTGAAGTTCGTGTGAAAGTGAAAATCACGCTGCGCCATCAGTTTTCTCAGTATGTGTATCTCGTATAACGCCGTACATGAAGTCATCAAAGATTTTAAGACTGTCTCTTACTCGCTGCTTCGGAGTTCTTATGTAGACAGAATCAAGAACCTTCGAATTAGCCCAGCCTCCGAGCTTCTCAAGTACTTCCTTCTGAACGCCAAGCCCGTTCATTGTAGTAGCGAACTGGGCTCTAAGGTCATGGAAGGTCATCTTCATTCCGTGCTTCTTCAACAGTCTATCATAACGAGCCTTGATATTCCCGTATTTCTCGTTAACGATAAAGTCAGTATCACCTTTATGTGGTACCTTCTGAATGAGATTGTAAATATAGTCCGGAAGCGGGACATCTCTTGTGGAAAGTTCAGTCTTGTTCCTGTTTTCAATGACATCATGGCCGTTGATGCAAACTCTCGCACGTCTGACCTTTATGTATCTACCGCTGTCGTCCTCAAAGATGTCTCCGAACTGAAGCCCTCTTACCTCTGAGATTCGCATGCCGCCGCACCAAACAGCAAGCAAGCACGGCAGCTCAACACTTGATCCTATTATTACTCTCAAGACCTTATCAAGGTCCGGAAGCTCTTCCTTTACATTCTTAGGCGGAAACCTGAGTTTGCGTGCGGAGGGAAGTTCAACTTCAAATACTGAAGCCGCACTCCTGATCAAATCATAAGCAGATTTGATAGACTTATAACCCAGACCGCGCTCAGCATCAATGTTGATTGCCCGCTGGATATCTATTATCTTTAAATCTGTTATACTGTATCCCTGAATGGACTGAAGCCTGTTCTTTGCCGCAACCTCGTAGCCGTAAAGTGTAGATGCTGCGATAACGCTGCGTTTGGAGTCGATATAAGCAACGACAGCTTCTCGTACCGTGATCTTCGTCGGATTAATATCAACGTTAAGCCTTTTAAAGTCTTCCGCAAGCTTAATAGCTTCCCATGCCGTATCAGCAGTAAAGGATTTTGTTAGATTTTTACCGCTTTCATCCTTTCCATAAACTACTTGTGTACGGAAACGTCCTGACGGTAAAAGCTGTGCTTTCACTGGTTTCTGTGTTCTCATTTTGATCCACCTTTCTATATATGGAGAAGGTGGTATAAACGATGTACTCATTATACCACCTTTCAGAGAAAATGTAAAGAGGGTTACAGAGCCATGAGATCATTTAGCTCCATGCCTGTTACATAAAGCAGGTTATCAACACGACCGAGAGTTACATTCGCAGCATTTTTATCATATTCATGAAGTGTGCGCTCTCCGACCTGAAGATATGATGCAAGCTCTGCGTCACTGACATCGCGAAGGTTCTGCCAGTAGCGAACCTTGCACCATATACGCTTGTACAGCGTAATCCTCTGTGTCTTCTTTGCCATTTTGTTCACCTCCTCGTTAGTTTAATATCTTACACCAGCAGCTGCCATTATGCTATCTAAGGTACTGCCGGTGGCCGTTTGTGGGTATGTTGCCTGTGGATTAATATATGATTTGACGTTGCTTGGGTTAGATATGTAACTCAAATATTGGTTAAATGCATAAACTAACGGTTCCTCGCCATAAGTTGAGGCGAGGTTGTCGAGTTTTTCGAGGGTCAAGCCGTGCGCCGAAATATCGTACGATTTAAGCGTCCTGACGTTAACCTTCAAGCAGGCTGCAAGGGTTTCATCGGACATTCCAACTAACTTCTGCCATGCTCTAATCGCTAACCATAAATCTTTGGAAAGCGGCGGATGTTTGATATAATTCATATTATAACCTCCAATTTTTTACAGGAGCGGCATGAGCCGCCCCTATTACTTATTATCTTTGTATTCTCCTAAGTCTGGCAATCTGTATAACTCTCCACAAACAGCAGACTTTACATGCTTATTACGTTTAAGATGTTTGCTATAGATAGGACCAGATATTGCAAAAAAGCCATCTTCAAGCTCTAAGAGCACCTCTTCTGAGAGCCCAGTAGCTTTTGAAACCGCTGCAAGACAACCGTCCATAGGTCTTCCGAATGCTTTGGTATCGCAGTAGCCTTCAAGTCTTCCTAAATCATCATTATCATCAGAGAATCTCTGTGAAGCGATTAATAACGATATATTCAGCTTTCGTCCCAAACTCAATAGCGTATTAAGTGGAGCCTCCTCCCGCATATTCATCTTCTGTATTTCGTCAACTACTATAGTGATAGGTTGTTTTCTATGCTTATCCTTAAACATATAAAGGCTGTCAAGAATGACATCTAAGATGAAAAAATTCTTTTTATTTGCTGAACGGCCTGTTGAAAGTATGAGAATCTTACCCTGCATATTAACAATGTCCTCCCATTTCATAGGATTAGGATTAACCGTCAATATATTTACAAATAAAGACTCCAACCTTTCCTTTATGGCCTTTTCATCAGCGTTTTTTTCATCAAAAGAATAAATGATACTTGCTAAGTTTTCAAGTGATTCTTCTCCCTTATCAACAAGCATCTTCGCTATAGCATTTGTCAAAATGCTCAATTGAGTACTGCCATAGAGATTAGTTCCTGTAACCAGTAAGCTGTATATGATTGGCAGCGCCTTCATAATATCTTCAGTGTTACTGAAGTCAATCAAGTCAACAGGCCAACCTTGTTCACAGATATCCCAGTTTATACAATACCTATCGATCATCTCATCTGAAATACCATGCTCCTTTAATTCTTCACGACGAAAAGCATTTGTCGAGTCAGTAACTAAAACAAATTCTCCAGCCATTGCACGCTCGAAAGCTCTCATCATGAGGAATGTTGTCTTACGTGTGCTAGGACCGCCTGTCACGCACATAAAAGGATTTATTTTATTATATCCTTCAAAAACCTGACCAGCAACCATATTCAGTCGATTATGCTTTATTAACGGGAAGAAGTTGGCGATATGCTCATCCGGCCTGTGGAACAGTTCTGAAGCCATTGTCTCATCAATGATGCGATTAGCTTCAGACGTAAGTAAATCACGCGAAAGCGAGTAGAATCGCCGCGCTTTCTTTACACTGTCTTCAGTCTCAACTTTCCACGTCTTCTGTTCTTCACCCTTGTTTACGATTAGAACATCTTCAGCCTTTAAGTACTTTAGAGCCGTATTCTTTCCGACCGGTAACTCAGATAGTATTTCTTCTAAATCATCTTTTGTAATATTTATCGAGTCATCTTCTGCAACATAATAACTGTCAGGAGTCCACTGCTGCGGCCCGTTTTTATATGTGATTTTTTTACGTCCACTGCTTATCGCTTCGCTCAATGCAGTGCCTGCAGCTTTACAAACACTTCGACTCATCGAAGTCCTGGACTTAACCTCGGTACGAAGCCAATATTGCAGATCCCTTATGTCACGGTATTTAAGTATTCCATCTTTCATCAGTAGAATAGCTGTAGATAGGAACATAACCGCAGAGGTACTCTGAGTTTTCTGCGGAAGTGTCTTAGTCCATTCCTTGGCTGTGATTATTGCTGCTTTTAAGCGTTTCTTAACCGCATTAGGATTACTCTCAGCATACTTCACGATATGATAGTCGAGCTCACCAAGTATTCTATGAATCCGCTCTATATCATCAAAATGAAGCCTATCAGTGATAGATATCTGGTGAATCTGAAACTCCTCAGGTATGACCCCGGCATTGTCTATAAATAAGACAGGAACCAGTCTTCTGACGTCTTCATCTGCATATCCGTTTTGCAGCAACTCATATAAGAATTTTAATATCTTATTAAAATCGTACATTGAACAGATGGCGCAAGAATGACGTAGAACAGCAGTGCAGTCAACGTATTTCTGTATCTCCTCTACGATATATGGAAACCGCATCGAAGAGAAGAGTGTTTCCGTCGTTTGATGATGCCTGTTCTGCATTACAGCTATCATAGCTTTTGAAGTTGCTTCATCAGCTGTTTCAACCACCCACAACCTATCCTGAACAAGTCCCTCTTCTTTATAAAAAGGAAGGTGCCGACTCATCGCCGAAATCACTGTACCGATTTTTATCGGAAGCTCATCTGGGAGCAGGTTATGGTAGTCTGCAACTGTACTCTCAAGCGTTCTCTCCGTCGGATTGAGAATTATGTCCCGAGCAACGTTCCTGAGTTGTCCTTTTCCATCTCCGAACAGTACACCGAGCAATGGTATATCCATCGCAGCAGAAACGAAAGCGAGTCTGCCGTCAGGAGTTATATTCCATCCAGCGTGCGGCGGCAATGTAAGAAAGTACTTTGCCTGGCACATACTCAAAGCACGGAGAAATGACTCGTGGTATAGATCCTTCCGTCCGTAACTAAGCCCCTTCTGATGAAATTGAGTTTGCCTGCGAAGTTCAGTAGGATCGATGATACCGTTCCGGAAAACCAGAGGTTTATCCTCACCCTTCAAGAATACTACAAACGCTCGGCATATTCCTGGACCGCTAGCGTTGACGATGAGGCACGCAACCACTACGAATCGAGAAATAAGCTTGGGTAAGCCGTTTTTCACCCTCACAAGCCATTTATCGTTCTGATCGTCGAAGCACAGTCTTGTATCTTCGCCGATCGGATCATTAGTAGGTCTATCAGAGATAAAGCTGCTTGGATAGAGAACATTGCCGTTGACGGTTCTACTCTCGCTGTTGAAAGTAGTTAAGCCATATATTTCTCTTCCACTAGCAATAGTGTATTCGTCTCTCACCCGAATAATAGCATCTGCTCGTGCTTCCTCTTTGATAGCCGGAAGCATACCTGCCACCAGTTCGTTGGCATTCTCAGTTCTAGCCTTCTTGACTACAGCCTCTACATCTTTTACTATGTCCAAGGCGTCAATATAATCGCGAGCATTATCTTTGATTTTCTCTTCCAATTCTTCAGGTATCATATTCCTCACCCCTCTCGTTATTTTTTATAATTTTCACACTATCACTCCCATTTCATTTCTTTCTTAGAATCCCAATGAGGCAGGAAATATTTTTTCCTGCTTGCAAAACTGCCTATCTTCATTTATAATATAAAAGAAGAGATTTGAGTTTGCATTATCTCAAATGAGTTCTTGTTATTATTACAACATGAATTATGTTGTAATGAAGACAGTATATCACCGTTTCAAATAATTATAATATTTGGGGAAAAAATCCCAAATTCGTCAATCTAATTTCTGAATAGAAGTTTTGCTATTAAGTATCGGGGGTGAATTTTTTTGAAAAAGGAAGAGGACGAAAAAGTTGAAGATATAAGACGCGAATACTTAAAATCTTTGGTATATGAAATATTTTTTACAACAGCAAACAGCTGCGAAAAAAGGAAGGATGAAACAACATCTACAATCGTAACATGTGTCGTACGTGGCGAAGGAAAGCCTATGAAAGATTGTTCTTTTTTGGCAACCGACTTCAAAAGATACGTAAAGCTATTTGAAGCAACTTTTACAGATAAAAAGTGTTTATTCGACTATAAAGGCAAAAACAGTAAACAAAAAGATTTCAGCCGTGATATAGCGATATCAAATGCGGTGGATTTTTTTAAGCTCAATAATATCAGCCTTTATTATGTATTCTATAGTCAAGCAGAGAAGTATCTTTTCTCGCGGCTATTATATAGATATATCAAACAGCTACTGAATGTTCTTTTTGACGAATATACATCAGAGGATATTAAAATACTCAACAGTTTAGTCCGTGAAAAATATAATAAAGTATTGGATAAGATTCGCGTAGAAGTCGATACTGTTGATATTTATGAGCTGATCTATCGGAACGCCCATTGGTCTGATGCAGAATTTGTTACATATAATGGTTTAGATATAAAAGAATGCGACAGCATAATTATGATAGAAAATGCATTTGATTATGAAAAAGCTCGTTTGGTAGATGATATTGATAGATGTATGTATATGCGGCCTTCAGACCGAAGATCCACATATACTTATAATGAGATTTCGTATAAGTCTTACGAACTCAATATGATGAGTCGGCTGAGTATCAAATGTTATAATCAACAACAATATATTCCCGTTGAGATAATACAATTGTCTGATAAGAAGAATACTATCAGGCTTGATAAAGAGAAATACATTCCGAGATTCGTATGCATCGCTTTTCGTAAAAAAGATATAGAAGATGAGCTTATCGCTGACAGTAAAAATGATATAGATAACCTTATCATCATCAACAACTTAGATGATTTGGAGAAAGAACTCTATAACAGACTGGAGGCTTACGTACAAACAGAGTACATTTCTAAGAATTATACAGCTCAAAGGAAACAGATCATGACTCCTATGGAGCAGAGTGTAAGGTTGATTCAAGAGTTACTCCAAGTAGACTACGGCGAATTTTTTAATGAAGACGATCATATCCCAGATGTTTTTCAAGTAGTATTTGATAAGTTTGTGCGAATCCTAAAAACTCACAAGATCAAGATAAATAAAGAAAAGATAATTTACAAATATCTTTTCTCGTTATGGATAGATTCATTCTGCGGAAACTTGCTTGCTCGAATCGATCCAGTGAATAAAGAGTATAGCATCATTGAAGATTATAGTAAGCGTTTAAAGGAATTCAATAAACTTCAGCTTATCAAGGAAATGAAATCTAAGAAGAAAAATAACAAACCTGACAGCCTTGAGAATGCCAACACGCTCTTTATATCTTTTTACCAAAAGCACAAGGCTACAATTACTGCATTCAATGAAAAAGTTGATATACTCAAATACGAAACATTTGATAGTGAATTTGAATACCGACTTGAAAAAGGTGAGAGCCCATATTCAGCACTGAGGCATACGCTCTGTGAATTTAAGAAGTCTCTCGAAGAAATGGCGGAATAGGATATATGGTAATATCTTGCGCTTTTTCTTCAAGAGTTTAAGGGAACTTGATAGCTTGAGTATCATTCACAGATCCAATCGTTCATCACACCAATTACGAATTTTCAAAAATTTCTCTTCTCAAAATTCTCAAAAACTGCTTCTTTTCAAAAATATTGGCTTCAACTTTTTTTCAAATTTCGTAATTGACCTAGATGCTTAATGCATTAACGCTCATAATGACAATAGCTCCCGCAAAAGCGGGAGCTATAATTTTAGTAATATTATGACAGCTTAAAGTCGGGGCCAATAGATAGAGATAACTGCCCTTTCGGGCAGCCTTATTGTATGATATTTTTGTAAAATGTATTACTATATGATAATATAGAGCGAAAGCGACCTGTATACTCATGGATTCTTCTGAGAGGTTAATCTAAGAATACATGGAGTGATGGTGCTGTGTCATGGGTGTTTGATCCATTCTCACTATGTATTGTCCTGAGTGTAGTATCAAGTATCCTTCCAACCAGTTCGTACCAGCATCGGATGTTCCTGTACATTTGACCATTCCAACTGCACCGATCCATTCCGATTCCACTCATTCCTCCCTCAGCTATCCACTGAGTGTACTTGTATCCGCTCTATATTAAATAATAGTATACGAAAGGAAAATCTATATGAGAAAACCAGAAGAGTTAAAGACTGTTCGCAAAACGGTGCTGATGTCGGAAGCAACAGCAAATGACATCGAACAGGAGGCGAAAGAACGCGGTATTTCACCTAATGCGGTAATGAACGAACGTCTCAGACATCATAACACAAGTATTACGCCGGAGAAGCTGGCTAAGTTCCAGGACTTCGCCAATCACGCTATAAGATTAATGGCGATTTATTCAACACAACGCGCTAAAACCCTTGCTAAGGAGGCGCATGAGTTGTGGATATTTTAACGCAGAAGAGAATAACTGACAACGGTGACGGAGCTGGATATTTTAAATACTGCGTCGCCTATGCATATAAGGAGAAACTTGAACCTGGCGAATTGCGGGTTGAGATAAGCGGATACGGCGTAAGTGAAATAAAAGATATATATACTTATCAAGAGATGTACGTTGTTAAAGAATACTACGGAAAGACCGGCGATAATCCGGTAATGCACTTCGTTATTTCTTTCGATAACAAAACCGTGCGAACTGCTGAGGCTGCTTGTGCTTTAACCCAAAAGATAGCTATGTTCTTTGCAGCGGATTATCAATTGATCACGGTGGTTCATAAGGAAGATCAGGGACATTCAGATTACCACGCACACATCATACTGAACACTGTTAATCTGAAAACCGGTAAGCTCTATCACAGCGGATCCAAAGAGCTTTTTGAATTAGGTATGTTCATTCACAATTTGACCGGGAACTTCTGTAAGTGTGTAATAAAGTACGAAGATCCTAAGAAACTCGGATTAAAGGATACAAGTAAATCAAAGTAAGAAAAACAAGGACGACTAATGATATAAAATTATTCTCACTACACCGACAGTAACATGATTATTCATGAGCTCCCCTCGTGGGAGCCGCTGTTTGGTGCTGTTTGCAGATATAAATAGTATAAAAATCGGAGATATGGATGCTAATATGACCAACTGATTATGTCATTAACCAATGAGTCTAATATCAACAAATAATCCCCGCCATTACGTTCATTGCGAGCGTAACAGCGGGGAGCGGTTTTATTCATCTTCTGTAAGAAACTTATGCGGAGGAACGTCAAGAGCTTCGGCTATATCGAACAGCGTATCAAGAGATACAGTCCTGTTCACATTGGGAGCTTCAACTGCTCCGATGAATGCGAGATTCTTGTTGATTTTTTCTGCGAGCTGTTCCTGTGTTAGTCCGCGGAGTTTACGGTAATAGCTTATCTTCAAGCCGATTGTTCTATATTTATCATAATACTTTTCTTTCATAGTGTCACCGTCCTATGAAAATATTCTACCATAGATGATTGACAATATGAATTTGATATGCTACAATAAATATTGCATAGAGTGCAATAATATAAAGTGCGAGAAACGTCACGCCAATTCGGCAGGCATAAAAATCACCGCAAATTTATCTAATCTGCGGCGGTCATTCAGCTTGCTTTATATGTACAATATTACCACAATTATGTATTTGCTTCAATGCGATATAAGAAAAGTTTACAAATTTCAATCAAAAATCGGCAGTTTATACAAGACGTAAAGCCTTGGTTTGTACGGTTCGACAATGTATTTACCGTCAAGAGTATGGTCATTAAGGAGGGAGAGTCATGGCTCGTCGTGGGGAAAATATTTACAAACGCAAAGACGGACGTTGGGAAGGACGGTATAAATGCGGCTTCACAAATGTCGGGAAGGCTAAATATCATTCTGTATACGGTCATTCGTATGCAGAGGTAAGGGCAAAGCTCGCACCATTGAAAGTCGCCGCACCTGCTATGACTACTTCCTGCCAAATGACGGTAAAAGAGATTTTCAGCGAATGGCTGTCCGCAGTAAAGCTCCGAGTGAAGCCTTCTACCTACGCCAATTATCAGATGAAGATAGAGAAGCATATACTCCCTTCATTCGGCGGATTACGTTATGAAACGCTGACGGTACAAATGCTTCACGCTTTTATTGATGAGAAGCTGGCTTTGGGGCTATCCCCGAAGTACGTTTCCGATATTATCGTCGTTTTCAAGGCTATGGCGAAGTATACTGCCAAGATACACGGTACAAGGAATATCCTCGCAGATGTTGTTACGCCTAAATGTGTCAAGGAAGAAAAGCCGCTGCTTACTCCTACGCAGCAGCGTAAGCTGTGTAAGTATCTTTTATCCAATCTGAATACAACGTCATTGTGCGTATTATTGAGCTATTATACGGGACTTCGTGTCGGTGAAGTCTGCGGTCTTATGTGGAGCGATATTGACGTTGATAAAAGTCTTTTGGCCGTCAGGAGAACTGTACAGCGTATACGCACAGGCAATGGCGGCACTCAGCTCATTATCGGTACTCCCAAGAGCAGAACATCTCAACGCTCGATACCAATTCCAGAGTTTATTATGAAAATACTGCGGAGCTTCCCCAGTAAGAACGATTTTTATATATTATCAAATTCAACAAGAGTTATCGAACCACGCACACTCCAGAACCGCTTCAAATCTATACTGAAAAAAGCCAATTTGCCGTCAGTAACGTACCACAGCCTACGTCATATGTTCGCCACAAATTGTTTACAAGCAGGATTTGACGTAAAAACGCTCTCGGAGATATTAGGTCATGCGAGCGTAGAAACAACGCTGAACAGGTACGTTCATAGCTCTATGGAGCACAAAGCATACTGCATGAGCCTTATCACTCCTGCCGCTTAAAGTTTATTAGCCGTCAAAATTCTCGTCAACAGCAACGCCACAAGCAGCTATATATGGCATATAACGGACAAAGTTACTTGAATTAGATAAATTTGCGAAAGCGTTTTCCGAGTATATTATAACACATAAACAGATCAATGTCACATACATATGGAGGGGAAAATAATGGATGAAAATAATAACTATTTAAATGATGCAGAAAATACCGAAGGCATTGATGCTCCAATAGCCGAATCCACCGATAATAATGATACAGTTCCTGTAACTGAAGGCTCAATAGAATCAAATATAGATTCGTCAAATGTGGAAGAAACCGTCGATTACGAACCGGTTCAAACGCCTGTATCGTCTCAGGCACCTATTACCAAGCTGCCAGATAACAATGAATACGCTAATACAGTTGTATCAGAAAAGAAGTCTAAATTAGTTCCTGTGCTTATCGGGGTAATTGCTGTTTTATTGGTAGGAGTTGGAGTTCTTGGAGGTGTTCTGCTTTCTAAAAATAAAGACAGTTCCTCAAATGATAAAACCGATGGGAACGAACAGCAAACAACAGATACGTCAACAGAAGCATCTTCCGAGCCGACAGTTAAAAGCAGCGATATTCAAAAAGCTGCCAATTCTGTTCTCATCGAAATGGATGAAGAAAATCCAAATTCTATTAATGGTCATTACTTAATTAGCTCAGATAAATCCAAAAATTTTAATATTCCAAATACTGGTTTTGACATTGATGCATTTTATCATAAAACAAAATATTTTTTTGATGAAGTCGATTCTTATGAATGGTTTGTTGCTATTAATAACGGCAATGTTGAAAGTGCTGCTATTGGAAATTCTTGGGATACTAAAGCTTTTGGAAGCGAAGAT